>Ga0209828_1001421_pt1 | contig 21698 bp, 13 predicted proteins | sample MaitaG_FD_187429 | JGI IMG/M metagenome (GOLD analysis project Ga0209828, IMG submission 187429) | Marine algal microbial communities from Maine, USA - Maine_Asex2 metaG (SPAdes) (version 2) | ecosystem: Host-associated > Algae > Red algae > Unclassified | place: Maine, USA | collected 2015-01-05
GGCCGATCGGGATAGGGCCAAACGTGAGAAGGCCGATCAGGTCAAGGCCGATCAGGACAAGGCGGACCGAGATAGGGCCAAACGTGAGAAGGCCGATCAGGTCAAGGCCGATCGCTCAAAGGCTGATCGCACGAAGGTCAAGCAAGATGCGGATGATCAGGACAGGGCCAAACGCCAGAAGGCTGATGCTCCCGCAAAGATTGCCGAATCGTCAGAACCGCGGCGAAAGCTCGGGTCGATGTTTCTCGTTGGGGTGAGTGGATTGGTGTTACTGGCGGGGCTTAGCCTGCTGGCCACCGTGCTGCTGGGCGCCAACGTCGACGACGATGCACCGACGGTCGAAGAGATCTTTGAACCAGATGTCGTGAGAGCCGGAGGTGAGATCGAGATGATTCGGGCGTGCACCGACCAAGGATTCGTCGGCGCGCTGATCTCACAGAATGACGAGCCAGTCGAGGTGAGGGTCGTTGTTGAGTTCGTCACCGCAATCGGTGAGCGACTCCATCAAAGCCAGCTGTCGAATGTGCCGGTCGAACCTGGCGAGAGCGTGGAGATTGAGCTGCCGCTGGTGCCACGCCTGATCGACGATGACCTGAGGGGGCAACCGTTTGAGTGCATCGCAACCGCCAAGGTGGTGACGAACTCCTAACGCAAGCTGCACTCCTATTCGTCGAAGGCGACGACTGGGTAACCCCTTACCTTCTGGTTAGGCCCTTGAGAGATACTTGGGGCTGACCGCTCGACATGGCGGGTAGGACTGAAGGCCCCTGTCACTTTGATGGCCTGGGGGGTGGTGTCGCTTGTCGTGTTCGGGTGTGGTTGATCTCTAACAGGAACATGCACTTCGGGGCTGATTCGTAAGGTGGTTGACGACGGCTACGCCCTTGGTGACTGACGAGCTGCTTGTTCGCCTCCGTGTCTTGAACGGCCGCGACACCGATCTGGCCGCTGACGCGAACCGAATAGCGAACCCATGCCGCGATGTAATCCTGGCTGTTTCGCCTGCACTCGAGCGAACAATCGGGGCACGTCTCAACATCGCAGGTGTGCGCGACGTGCTCATGAAATGGGCCACACCAACGGCGCTGCGAGGTGCCGGCCGGACTCGGATCAAGAACACGATTAAGAAACGATCCCCACGTTTGGCCACCAAGTTCGCCGACGAGATCTGGACGGCGCTCCAAGCACAGACTGTGACGCTTCCCGGCGAGCAGACCTGGGGCGAAGTCATCATCGACCTCACAACAGATCTTGACCGGACGCACCGCCAACGTGACGAACTGGCCGGCTCGATCGAGGAAGCATTCCTATTGCACCCTCTTGGAAAGGTTCTGGTGACCCTGTGTGGGTTCGGGCCCAGAACCGGAGCACGAACCCTCGCCGAAATCGGCGACCCAAACCGCTTCGCCAACGGCGGACGCCTCGCCGCCTCCGCAGGCCTCGCACCAACCGATCGAAGATCAGGCCGCTCAATCAACAGCACCAGCCAGAACCGGAGCGGGAACCACCGACTCAAGAACGCCATGTTCCTCGCCGCATTCGTTGCCACCCAACACGACCCGAACGCACGTGCCTACTACCAACGCAAACGAGCCGAAGGCAAGAAACACAACGCCGCCGTCATCTGCGTCGCCCGCCGCCGCTGTGATCTCATCCTCGCCATACTCCAAACCGCCACCCCATACGACTCAACCCGACACCAACAAACCCCAATAGCGGCTTGACAACAAGACAGGAACACCCCGGGGGGAAGCGCTCTGGGAAACGCCGGATTCAGTTGGCGTCTTGATCGGGCGCCCATTTCGCCTTGCGAGCCACGGCAACCGCAGCCAACTGGGATTGCACTCCGAGCTTGGTCAGGATCGAGCGGACTTGACTTCGGATTGTCGTGACATGAACGAAGTCAAGCTCCGCAATTTCATGGACCACGGCGCCGTCTACTAGGTGCTGCAGGACGATCCGTTCTCGTTCTGTGAGCGTCTCAAAGGGCCTCATCAGACGTTTGTGCTTTTCGTCGTGGGCCTGAGCGGTGAGAACCCAGTGCAAGAGATCGCGATCAGAGTTGCACTGGCGCCCTTCGAGCAGCATCGCGATCTGGTCTACTACGCTAGTAAACGGTCGCGCTTTCGCAACAACGCCGACCGCGCCCAACTGGATGCATTGGCCGAGAGCGACTTCGTCGGTTGAGCCGGTAACCATCGCAACGCGCAGTCCAGCCTCTTGGAGCCTGCGAAGTAGGGTCATCCCTACTTGGCCCTGGGAGCCGAGGTCAATGTCGAGCAGACAAAGATCTGGCTCTACTTCAAGCGCAAGGCTGGCAGCGTGTGTCTCTTTGGGGCTAATGACTTGCGCTTTGGCGAGCTTTCTAGAAGACAGTGCGTCAGCGAGAGCGGACGCCACCATGGGGTGATCATCAATAATGACGACCCGTTTCATGGGTAGTCGCTTGGTTGGTGGCTCGCTGGCAGTGAGGCCTCGGCGGCGGGGAGGTGCATCCGAACCGTGGTGCCATCGTGTGCGCTAGAGATGGATACTGAACCCCCGCTCGCCTCGACAATGGACTCTACGCTGTACAGCCCGAGACCGCGGTTCGCGAGGGATGACACACCAAATTCGAAGGCACGGTCGATGATCGCTGGCGCAACCCCAGGTCCACTGTCCTTGACCGTCAGCTCATAGTTGGCGCCATTCATGGAGCCGGAAATTGTGACCGGTGTTCCCGCAGCGTGTGTGTGGCAGTTGTCGAGCAACGTCGACATGACTCGAGCGAGGTCGTCGCTAGCGATCAAGACCGTTTCGCTGCCACGAAGATCGATCTGGACTTCGGCTCCCTTTGCTCGCAGCAGGTTGACCAGTGGCACCACAACTGCCGAGACTTCGCAGGTACCCGGTTGAGCGACGTCGGAGCAAACGAGCCGTCGGATGCGGCCGATCTCGGTCTCGATCGCATGCGCCATAGATTCGACGTGACTGTTGAAAGCCTGAACGCCATTCGAGGAGGCACCAGGGAGTAGACGATCTTTGCAGGAGAGCCGGAGCGAATTGGCTCCTCCCTCGATTGCAAGCAACGCGGATGCAATGTCGTGATCGAGCAGTTGCTGACCGGCTTGCCGGGAGCCAGGTGCTTCTCGCAGCTGGCGTCGCCTTGTTCGCACAATCGACATCAACGCGCTTGCGGCACCTGCGCTTATGAGCAATCGGATCGGTGCGCTCGGCTGCCAGCCAAGCACCCAGACAGCCAGCGGTAAGCAGACCGCAGCTGCGGCGATCGGAAGTAGCCGTTCGAGCCGCCAAAATTTTTGCTCAATCCGTGCCACAGGAAGGTTTCCAGTGCGAGTTGCCGCCCTAGTCCGCAATAATCTCCGCAATCCGCTCTGCAACTATGGACCGCGGGTTCCCATGGCGCAAGAGTTGGGGCCAGTCTTTGGCGAAAAGGTGCGTGCATTTCATCTGTATTGATGAATGAAATTGGCGAAATCTTACCGAGCGCCTTTTCGCAGCGGCTTGACAGGCTCGAGTCGCGAGCCTAGATATGGAGACTTGCTGGCGTGCTGGCTGGCCGTCTACCCGCAACGAGGTACTGGTCCTCTCACTGCACTAATTGACACTCATCAGTGTTGATGAAATCGGCGAATGTCGCTCGACGCACTAGTCCAGACGACTCTATTTTGCTGACCAGCGACTCGGCACGGGTGGCGGCGGCTAACAAAAGGCACAGGCTAAAATGCGGAACATAGGTAGTCGGGCGAAGTCGGCACATAAGGCCGTTTTGGTCTTCACCGTTCTCGGGATGATTGCGACAATGCTGGCGATCGGCGCCCTCGACGTCCCCGTCGCGGGCGCTGCAACCACACCACCGATCGCTGTCGGTGATGGAGACCCGTGCGGCCCAGATGACTGGGACAGCACCCTGGGTGTAGTGGTCGTCGATGATATTGACTCAACCCCGACCGGCGGCATCAACTTTGATTGTGCAGGCGGTACCGGTTTGACCGATTGCGATGACGGAAACAGTGGGGACACGATCGTTCCAAACAACAGTTCCGCTTCGAAGGCATTCGATACGGATCGGCCCCGAGGAGTCACAACCGGTAGTAGTTCGGGCCAAGACCTTTGCCAATCCATGTGGTACACCGAATTTGATACCGACGGCGACCTATGGGTGTGTTCGGCGATAACTGCCTATGGAGGGTCCGAAGGCGTCTTCATCTTCGAGTTCAATCAAGTCGATGGATTCCTGCTCGACAACGACATTTTGGTTGTGGCCGAGGTGAACTCAAATGCGGCGCCTGATATCCGCGTCTTCAAGTACGACTCGACAAGTGGCATGAACCAAGGCTGGGGCAACGAGACGGCAACCACGACCGCTTACTTTGCATCGACTTTCTCAAACGACGAGGAACTGTTCGTCGAGGGTTGCCTCAATCTAACTGACCTTGGTGTCGTGGAGCCGACTTCGTGTCTGGCCTTCACCAGCGGTTCGGTGTACACCGGTACCGGCAACGCTCAGAGCGGTAACTACCAGCTCAAGGACACCATGGGCGCGGCTGCTTTCTCGCCCGAGAGCGTCCCGTGTGGAACGCTCGTCGTCGAGAAGGTCACGGTGCCGAGCGCTGCGGCCGGTCCGTTTACGTACACGATTGACGGTGCCGCACCGGTGATCGCTAGCAGCACCGGTTTAGGCGTGGACTCTGAATCCGATGACACTGATGGTCTTGGCTCACTTGCCGCTGGCGGCACCAGCGAAACCTTCACTGATGTCTACATTGGCGACTATGTAGTGGTCGAAATTGATGCGGGTCCTCTATGGGAAACGCAGACCGTCGACTGTGATCCAGATACCGCAGGCGACCAAGGGACCGCCACAGTCACCGCTGCGGCAACAACAACCTGTGTCATAACCAATACTCAGGCCCCCGATATAGCGGTAGACAAGACTGCATCGCCGGAAACCTTGCCGGAACCCGGTGGCGACGTGGTCTTCACAGCGGTGATTACCAATACCGGCGGCGATGGAACGCTCGACTCGCTGATCGACAGCATCCACGGTGACCTCAGCCCTGGGGTTGGACTCTCGGTATGTGTAGATGGCAATGGAGTCCCTGCAGTGGGCCAGACGATCGTTAGCGGTACGCCGCTGACGTGTAGCTTTACCGTCAACTTCGACGCGAACGCAGGCTTTACCGAGACTGATGTGATCACGGCAACCGTTGGATCGTCCACCGCTGACGACGACGCCGTGGTGACGATCACCGATGTGTTACCGATGATCGGCGTGACCAAGACAGCGAATCCGACTTCAGTGCCGGAACCTGGCGGCGATGTCACCTTTACCTTCGAGGTGATGAACACGTCGCCTGAACCAGTAACGCTGCTCAGTCTCAATGACAGCGTCTACGGCAATCTTGACGGCCAAGGCGATTGCGCACTTACCCCAACGGTGATTTTGGCGGCGAACGGTGGAACCTACAGCTGCTCGATCACCAAGATGGTTACCGGTGATGCGCTCAGCACTCACACGAACATCGTCACCGCCGCCGCCGCTGATGATGATGGCAACGATGTCAACGGTGAGGCCACTGCGGTCGTGACAATCTCGGATGTGTTGCCGTCGGTTGCGGTTGCGAAGTCGGCGAATCCGAGTTCGGTGCCGGAGACTGGTGGTGATGTGTCGTTTACCTTTGTGGTGACGAATACGTCGACGGAGGATGTGACGCTTGATTCGTTGATCGATGACAAGCTTGGCGATCTTGATGGTCAGGGCACTTGTGTTGCTGATGGGTCGGTCACGATCGTGCCGGGTAGTCCGTATTCGTGCTCGGTCACGGTGAATTTGACGGGTCAGCCGGATACGCCCCATGTCAACGTTGTTAAAGCGACGGTGTCTGATGATGATGGCAACGGTGCTGACGGGGAAGCGACTGCAACGGTCACGTTTACGGATGTGTTGCCGTCGGTTGCGGTTGCGAAGTCGGCGAATCCGAGTTCGGTGCCGGAGACTGGTGGTGATGTGTCGTTTACCTTTGTGGTGACGAATACGTCGACGGAGGATGTGACGCTTGATTCGTTGATCGATGACAAGCTTGGCGATCTTGATGGTCAGGGCACTTGTGTTGCTGATGGGTCGGTCACGATCGTGCCGGGTAGTCCGTATTCGTGCTCGGTCACGGTGAATTTGACGGGTCAGCCGGATACGCCCCATGTCAACGTTGTTAAAGCGACGGTGTCTGATGATGATGGCAACGGTGCTGACGGGGAAGCGACTGCAACGGTCACGTTCGAAGATATTCCTGCAACCATCAGGGTCGACAAGTCGGCTAACCCGACTCAGGTGCTCGAACCGGGTGACGACGTGGCCTACACCTTCCTGGTGCAGAACGAGTCGGCCTATGACGTTGTGACAATCAACGAGCTCGATGACTCGATCTACGGCGATCTCGATGGCCAAGGCGACTGTGAAACGCCATTCGACTTGGACCCGCAGGAGATCTATACCTGTAGCGCAACCTTTGCGGTTCCTGGCAACTTCGGCGACACCATCGTGAACGTGCTCAGCGTGACCGGTGTCGACGACGACGGCGAAGAGGTGACCGGCACCGATGATGCCACCGTCACGATCACCAACGTGCCATCGATGATCGAGGTCGAAAAGTCAGCGGACCCAGAAGAAGTCGATGAGCCAGGTGCCAACGTGACCTTCACCTTCGTGGTGGACAACACGAGCACTACCGATCCTGTGACGATCAATGAACTGTTCGATTCGATCTATGGCGATCTCAACGGCCTTGGAACGTGTTTGACTCCACAAGACATCCCCGTTGGTGGCACTTACGAGTGCGAGATCACCGAGTTTGTTAGCGGCAACGCTGGCGCCATGATCACCAACGTGCTCACGGTTACCGGCGTTGACGACGATGGTGGCGTCGTCAGCGGCAGCGACGACGCCGACGTAACCATAAATGATCTGCCATCTTCGATCCTGGTCACCAAGACTGCGGGCCTCGACGAGGTACCGGCATCTGGTGGCGAGGTTGAGTTCACGGTCGATATCGCGAACACTTCGGTCGCCGACGTTGTCACCATCAACACGGTGATCGACGATGTGTTCGGCGATGTCAGCGCCTCGTGTCTGCCAGCGCTTCCCGTTGACCTCAATCCTGGAGACGCACTCCAATGTGTCTTCGTCGAAGTCGTAAGTGGTGACCACACTGCTGACCACCGAAACGTTGTCACGGCGACGGGTGTCGACGACGACGACGTTCCGGTCGAAGACGACGATGATGCTGAGATCGACATCCTCGAGGTCGCACTTGACACCGAGAAGATCTTCGTCGACTGGATAGACGTCGATCTGTCGCTGACTGCCACCGAAGGCGACATCCTCGTCTACGACATCATCGTGACGAACGCTGGCGAGGCGCCGCTGAACAACATCACGGTCGTAGATAGCCTGACCGGCGACAGCACGATCTGCCTGACCCCCACCGCCGTAGACGACACCTGCGAGTTGCTTGGTGTGGAGTACACACTTGAGCAGGCCGATATCGATGCGGGCACCGTGAGCAACACCGGTACTGGCGACTCAGACGAGACCCCACCCGACGACTCCGTCGTCGACGTTCCACTAGAGCAAATCTCGACGATGGACGTTGTCAAAACGTTCACTGGTCAGGCCAACAACGGTGCCGACGAGAACGTGATCGAGGTCGGCGACTTGCTGAACTACGACATCACGGCAACCAACACTGGAAACGTCACGCTCACGAACGTGCTCGTCTCCGACGACCTGACCGGAACGGTCGACGAGCCCTGCGCGGCATCACTGGCGCCCGGTGACTCTTGTTCGGTCTCCGTTACTTATGACCAAGTCACCCAGTCAGACATTGATTCTGCTGTGGTGGTAAACGAGGCAACCGTGGTGGCCCAGCCGCCAGGCGACGTCGACCCGATCGAGGAGACCGACACCGTCGACGTGCCCGTTGCTCCAACGCCGGGCATCGAGCTTGTCAAGACTGGTTCCCTGGTTGTAGCTGAAGCTGGCTTTCCCGTGGTGGGCGACACCATCGAGTGGAGCTTCGATATCTCCAACACCGGAAATATCACGCTCGTTTCCTTGGATCTGAGCGATGAGCTCGAGGGCCTGTCCGACCCCGTGTGTGACTGGAACGGCAGCACGGTTGCTGTCGACCAGGTGGCGCCGCTCGAGGTAGGACAAACGGTTGCGTGTTCAGCGACAACAACGCTGACGCAGGCAGATATTGATGCCGGCGGCATCTCGAATACGGCGCTCGTAAGTGGTGAGCTTCCGCCGATCGTAGATCCTCCAGACAAGCCAACTGACTCCGACGACGACACTGTGCCGGTACCTGCGGTGCCATTCATTGTCCTTGTCAAGACAGCTGACCCGAGCCAGGGCGTGCTGGTCGGTTCCACCGTGACCTACACCTTGATTGGAAGCAACGAAGGCAACGTAACGCTGACCGAGGTAGCGGTCTCTGACCCACTCCTCGGAACCGATGGAAACGCTATGTCGTGTGCATGGCCGAACGGCGAGGGCGTGTTGGCGCCAGGCGAATCGGTGACTTGTGTTGGCGACTATGTGGTCTCGAGCGACGATGTCGTTGACGGTCAGGTCATCAACATCGGTGCGGTCACTGGTACGCCACCGATTGGTGATCCAGTCCAAGACACCGCCGAGCTGCCGATCCCGGTTACGCCACCAACCCAACAAGTGGTCACGATCGTGCTCCCAAGCCCGGTCGCTGATCCGCTGCCGCCGGCTCCGCCGGTCGTTGAACCCGACGAAGTTTTGGAAAAGACCATATTGGCCGTCACCGGTGCGGATAGTCGCACACTGTTGTCGGCAGCGTTCATCTTGATGGGCAGCGGTTCACTGATGCTCATGGGCGCTCGCCGTCGTAGAAAAGACGACCAAGCCTGATCTGACCGACAGCGATTGCCTCCTTTTGCATCGACAGATGCGGGGGAGGCAATCTGCGCGTCATCACAAACGGCTCAAGCCATAAGGTGCTTTGCTATGGCAGCACCCCCACCTCAGCCCGATCCTGGTACCGCTGACTATCAGTCGCTGGTTGACCATGAATTGATGACAACTCGTGGAGCGCGGCACCGGCTCGACTTCGATCGCGATGTCGATGATCAAACAATTCTTGACTGCATCGATGGTGCCGAGCAAGCCCCGTCCGGCGGCAACAACGGCAGCAGACGGTGGATGATCATCCGCGACCAGGCCACCAAGGACAAGATGGCCGAGACCGACAAAGAGTCACGTATCGTCGCCGGGCGTCAACGCGAACACAAGGCAAATATGCAGCGGGTCATCGAGGGCATCAAGGTCAAGGCCGAGGTCGACTACCGCCCGCAGGAACCGGCGAGCGGCTTCCCCAATCTTGGCTCCCCTTCGAGCTGATTGGCGCCGGCTCGCTGCTTTCGCTTTCGTGCCAGCCGCCCGCCCGTGACATCATCGGGTAGACCAGCGAGGGGAAGTTCATGCTGAAGGCGAACGAGACTGACGCGACGACTGCACCGCGGTGCGGAGCGAGGCGATGATGGACATTGGTGTGCATCTGCCTCAGCTCGGTCGGGGAGCGACCCGTTCCGCGCTCAAGGAATTCTGTGCCGAGGCCGAACGCCTGGGCGTGCACTCGGGGTGGGTGAGCGATCACATTGCCTGGCCGACCGATATCTCGTCGAAGTACCCCTATTCGGACGACGGATCATTCCCGGCACCTAACTCGATGGCGTGGCTCGAACCGATCGGCACGCTGCTCTTCGTTGCCGCAATCACCGAGAGGATAAAGCTCGGCCAAACCGTGCTTATCATGGGCTACCGCCCGCCTGTCCAGACCGCCAAACTGATCGCCACGCTCGATGTGTTATCCGAAGGTCGGGCCATCCTCGGGGCAGGCGTTGGCTGGATGAAGGAAGAGTTCGAAGTCCTCGGTATGCCTTTTGACCACCGAGGCAAACGAGCCGACGAACAGCTCGAGATTTTCGAAAAGCTCTTCACGGACCCGACCCCTGCTTACAACGGCGACTATTACTCGTTTCCCGAAATCAAGTTCGAGCCAAAGCCGGTGCAGCAGCGAGTGCCGGTATGGATCGGTGGCGCCAGTGAACCAGCCTTCCGACGCACTGCCCGCTTCGGTGACTGCTTCCATGCCGCGTTCGAACCGGTCGAGACCGTCGCCCACGAATGGGCACGGGTCCTGGCGCTTACCGCCGAGGCGGGCCGTGATGCTGCGGCCATGCAGCTCTCGGTTCGGCTGTACCTGGATCCCGCGTCGAGTATGAGACCAGAACTGTCGATCGCCGGGTCAGCCGAGCAAATGATCGAGACGATGGCGAAGTGGGAAGCCATCGGGGTTCATCACGTGCTCGTCGACATCACCGCACCCGGGGGCACTTCGGGCCGCCTCGAAGCAATGCAATCATTTATGACCGACGTCGTTCCCCACGTGGGATGAGGAAACAGCTATGACAGCAACGGGACTCATGAACACTTGGCAGATCGGCGACTTCAAAGTCAGTCGCATCGTCGAGATGGAAGTCGCAGGCGGAACAAAGTTCATCCTTCCCCAGGCAACTCGCGACGCAGCGGCCGAGATCGACTGGATGAAGCCCCATTTCATGGACGATGAAGGGCGGCTCATTATGAGCATCCATGCGCTCGTGATCGACACGGGCGACCAACGCATCATCGTCGACACTTGCATCGGGAATGACAAGCCCAGAGCGTTCCCAAACTGGAGCAACCTGCAAACCAACTTTTTGGCCGACCTCGAAGCCGCTGGCTATCCGCGAGAGTCGATCACGACGGTGCTGTGCACGCATCTACACGTCGATCATGTCGGTTGGAACACGATGCTGGTCGACGGCACCTGGGTTCCAACATTTCCGAATGCCCGATATCTGCTCGCCGAAAAGGAGTACGACTATTGGACCAACACCGCAGACGACGATGCCTATGGCGACATCATGGGTGACTCGGTGCAGCCGGTGGTCGACGCCGGGCTCGTTGACCTGGTCGATTGGGAGCATGAGGTGTGCAATGGCGTGCAGCTCGAACCAACGCCGGGGCATACCCCCGGCCATTGCAGCATCCACCTGGCGTCAGCAGGCGACGAGGCCTTGATTACCGGTGACTGCATTCATCATCCTTGCCAGATGACGCGCACCGACTGGTGTAGCTCGGCGGACTTCGACCAGGCCGCGGGCCAGGCGACCCGCGAGGCCTTGCTCGCCAAGTATGTCGACACGGCTGTGCTCTTTATCGGTACTCACTTCGCGACGCCCACAGCGGGCTACGTGAAGACCAATCCCAACGGTGGCTACCAACTCGACGTGATTAGCTAGAGGGTCCAGGGCAGCCCATGTTGCTCACGCCCACGCTGCACTGTGCGATCAAGAGAGCGTCCACCACATTGATGGTGCCGTCCTGGTTGTGGTCGCCAGAGCCGCAGCCAGGCATTGGATCGATTGAACCTGTGCCGAGTTTGGCGGCGATGAGTGCGTCGGCTATATCGACTGTCCCCGAGCAGTTCACATCGGAGTTCAGGTAGTCGACAGTCAGGATGTCGCCGACGAGGTGACTGTATGTCTGGCCAGGGTTGCCATTACGACTGTTGTCTTCGCCGAACAGGTACACGTCGGTATCACCAGTTAGTGCAATGCCCTCAAGTTGGGTGAAGGCGCTGGCATCACGGGTGCTGTGCACGTTGAAGGTTGAAAGATTCCAGTCGACGTCTAGGTGAATCATCATGCTGTCCTCATGGCTCACCACCAAGAATGAACCGTCGGGCAAGACGGCGACGCCGGCCGCATCGGTCAACTCTGAGCTCAGGTTGACGGATCCTTCGAAGTTGCCGTCGAAGTCGAACATAGAGATCGTCGCCGGCATCTCACGCACCACATAGAACGCGTTGCCGTCGGTCGCCAGTCCTTCTGGGCCGAGGTTGCCCCAGTTGCCCCAGATCACTGGGAATCGACGCTCAACATCGCCAGGATTGACGGTCGTCGTGGTGTTGCTCGTCTGCGCAGGGATGGTTGCGATGATGACTTCACCCGAGCCCTCATTCAGGAAGGCGTACTTTTCGCCGCTGATCCAGGCGACACCCTCGTAGTCGTTGTCACCAAGGTTCAGGTCGATAAGTCGGGTGGTAGCCGCTGGGTTAATCGTGCCGTTGGTGAGCAGGCCGAACTGGTAAGCGCGGCCCTCGTCGTCCACGGTTAGCAGCACGTTCGTGTCAAGGTTGTGGGTCGCACCGGACCATTCCTCTGCGGAGCTGTCCATGTCGTCCTCCGCCAACTCAACCTCGGTGAGCGAGTTCAGTGGACTAGCCGCCAGCGCACTGCCTGGGTTCACGGCCAGCACGGAGGCCAACACGGTAAATACGAGAGCGAGTTGAACGATTCGGCGAGCCATGAATACTCAGTCGGCGTCGCTCCGGGAAGCCAAAGGAGAGCATTAGGCAATTGGTCTGGGTGGTACTGGGTCGCGCTGTTCAGTGGTGTAAAAGCAATTGGGTACGAGGGCGAAAATCTACCCCAAACGGGTTATGGGCACCCGTGAGCGTCGCCCAAATTTGGGTACAAGGCCGTTGGCCGCGGCGGCGCCAACGGCAGAGGGAAAGACGCCACCTCATGCAGACCGGCCGCAAGACCGCCGGCTCGAGGTCTCGGCTAGAGGTGGCCGTTGCCTCGCTCAACGAGTGGGGCATATGCAGGCTCCCACGCTAGAGCGTCGATGAGAGCATCTATCTCTTCGTTGTTCAGTGGCGGGGTCAGGCCTTCATCGCGGGCGCAGCGGCCGACAGCTGATGCGACTCGTCGGCTCATGGCTGGCACCGTCTCGAGTGCGGGAAGCACCCCATCGGCAACGCCGCCGGACTCGGCTTCGAACACTGCCTTGGCTGCGGTCATGAGCATGGTTGGCGTGATCCTGGTCGCCTTCACCGCCACCGCCCCAAGTCCGAGACCGGGGAACACATACACGTTGTTCGATTGAGAGATTCGGTGAGTCACGCCGTTCAGGACAACATCGTCGAACGGGCTTCCGGTTGCGACGAGTGCGGCCCCTTGGGTCCAGGTCAGGATGTCGATCGGTGTTGCTTCGACCTTGCTCGTCGGGTTTGACATTGGCATGACGATGGGTTTGTCGGTGGCGCCGAGCATGGCCTTCACTACGGCTTCGGTAAAGAGACCAGGCTGACCAGACACGCCGACCAAAACGGTTGCCCCGATGGTCGTCACAATCTCTGCCAAGCTCGGGCTGGCGGCAACCCAGGGAGCGTTGGCATGGGGGTGAGCAACGTCGACCTGGTGCGGCTTCAGGTCATCGCGAGCGTCGTGAATCAGGCCATCACGGTCCACCAGATAGATGCGCTTAAGCGGCGCTTCGACGCCAGCGTCAACAAGTGCGGTCACGAGCATGCGCGCGATTCCGGTTCCGGCTGAACCGGCGCCCACGATGCAGAAGACTTGGTCACCAATCTCGCGTTCGGTGCCTGCAACCGCCGACCAGATCGCCGCGAGTGCGACGGCGGCGGTCCCTTCAATGTCGTCGTTGAAGCTCAGCAGGCGATCGCGATATCTCTGCATCAGCCGGGTTGCGTTGTGTTGCGCAAAGTCTTCCCACTGAAGCAACACACCAGGGAAGCGGCGTTCGAGCGCGGTTACGAACGCATCTACGAATGCGTCATAGTCCACACCGGTGATGCGTTCGTTGCGCCAACCCAAGTACTCCGGATCCTGAAGGTGTTCCGGACTATTGGTGCCCACATCGAGCATGATCGGCAATGTACGCATTGGGTCAATGCCGCCGAAGGCTGAATAGAGAGCCAGCTTGCCGTTTGGGATAGCGATGCCGCCTACGCCTTGATCGCCGAGTCCAAGGATGCGCTCACCGTCGGTGACAACCACAACATCGACATCGTGGTCGATTGCCGCAAACTGTTCATCGAGCGTGTCACGATTTCGGTAGGACAGAAACAGGCCTTGGGATCGTCGGTAGATGCGGCTGAACTGCTGCGTCGCCAACCCAACCGTGGGTGTGTAGACGATCGGCAAGGTCGCTCGCAGATTCGCTCGAATGAATCTGTAGAACAGCACTTCGTTGTGGTCTTGCAGTGCACGTAAGTACACGTGCCGATCGAGGTCATCGTGCATGCGGTCGAACTCGGCAAAGGTGCGCCGCAGTTGCTGCTCAAGCGTCTCGACGCTGTCCGGTAGCAGGCCCACGAGGCCAAACGATTTACGCTCGGATTCGGTGAAGGCAGTTCCCTTGTTCAGTCCCGGGTCGGCGAGTAGCGAGCGACCACGCAACGAAGTCTCTAGAGGTTTCTTGCTGAGCATCTGCCAGGTAGTTCAGCGGAAATCCGGACTGCAAGCAAGCCGCCACGTACTCACCGCTCGGGTTTCGGACCAACACTTTGGTCATCTGGGAAGGGTGGCGGAGCTTCCGGGGGTTTGCTTAGGTATGAAGACTGAGCGAGCAACGTTCGTTAGTGCAGATGGCCAGGAGCTCTCAGCTCGGCTGGACCTACCGCCCGGGCCACACCGGGCGGTCGCGTTGTTGGCCCACTGCTTCTCATGTGGCAAGGACCTGAAGTCGGCCCGATTACTGGCGACACGACTCGCTGCCAGCGGGTTCGCTGTTATGCGATTCGACTTCACTGGGCTTGGTAATTCAGAAGGGGACTTCGCCGATACGAACTTCTCCTCGAACGTCGCCGACCTGATCGCTGCGGCTGACTGGTTGCGCCAGACCTATGCCGCTCCGTCGCTACTGATTGGTCACAGTTTGGGTGGCGCTGCAGTACTTGCTGCTGCGCCTGGGATTCCTGAACTGACAGCAATTGCGACCATTGGGGCACCCGCCGACCCAGCCCACGTGACCCACCTGTTCAGCTGTGCTCTCGACGAGATCGCGCAAAACGGTGTCGCCGATGTAGAAATCGCGGGCCGCACCTTCACGGTCAAACAGCAGTTCATCGACGATGTCTCTAAGGTTCGGCTCGGCGAGTCCCTGACTGCTTTACACCTGCCACTTCTCGTGATGCACGCGCCCAACGACGTCGTCGTGGGAATCGAGAACGCCGAACAGATCTACGCGCAGGCCTCGTACCCAAAGAGCTTTGTTGCCCTCGACGGTGCCGACCATCTCATGACGGACCCAGCTCAAGCAGAGTTCGCAGCGGGTGTGCTCGCTGCTTGGGCTGACCAATACGTGCCTGATCACGTTGCCGCAGGCGATGACGTTGTGGTGGCCGCAGGAGAAGGAGAGGTCGTTGTCGCCGAACGCGGCACCGGCAAGTTTGCGCAGGTCGTTCGTATCGCCAACCGCCATGCCATGCTGGCCGACGAACCGATTGGAATTGGCGACGACACAGGACCGGCGCCGTATGACCTGTTGCTCGCCGCGCTAGGCACGTGCACAAGTATGACCGTGCGCATGTATGCCACTCGCAAGGGTTGGCCTCTCGAAGACGTTGCCGTGCGGCTGAGCCATAACAAGGTGCACGCCGACGATTGTGCTGCGTGCGAATCTGACGCCGGAAAGGTCGATGTGATCGAACGCGAGCTTGTGCTCCAAGGGCCACTTGACAACGACCAGCGAACCAAACTCTTGGACATCGCTGACAAGTGTCCCGTGCACAGGTCACTCCACGACGAGACCTATATCACTACCCAGCTCGTCGACCAGTAGGTCCGACGAGGCCGGCCGGCGTGAAGGTTGGCCCTATGCCAAGGGGCCTGAGCTGCGGCATTGACCAATGGTAGGTAATTGGCACCACCACGATTTAGAGCCAGTGGTGGTGGCCGATAGAACGCTGTGGGAAATCAGACCATAAGCGGTCCAACCCAGACAGCAATCGAGGGTGCGTCAAACGAGTGGGCGCCGCGCCCGTTCGTCGCTCGCTCGACTCGGTTTGCGATCCATGTGTTCCCCTACGTGGTCGGCTTCACTTTTGCGGTTCTCGCCGGCCGGTTCTATCCGCCCGAATACCTGGACGTGAATCGGATCGTTTGGTTTGTGGTCGTCGCATTTCTGTCGACGTTGTTAATGGTTCCCTCGGACCGACTCGTGCGTCGCCTGATTCCAATGACCAGCTTGTTGACTGTGGCCCTGGGGTTTCCAGACGCAGCGCCATCTCGATTCAAGGTGGCGATGCGAAGTGCAACTACGGCACAGGTCCGCCGGCGTATCGAAGCCGCCCTTGCCGCTGACGTCGTCGAGGCCGATCTCGACCGCAATCAATACTTACTTGATCTGATTGCGACTCTCACTCGCCACGACCGCTTAACCCGTGGACATAGCGAGCGGGTGCGGGCCTATGCGACATTGATCGGCGAGGAACTTCGTCTCTCCAAACAGGAGCACCAAAAGCTGCACTGGTCAGCGCTGCTTCATGACATTGGCAAGCTCGACGTTCCTTCGGAGATCTTGAATAAGGAAGGGCGCCCCAACGAGGACGAGTGGACCATCCTGCAGAACCATCCGAGCGCCGCCGAGCGCTACCTTGCGCCCCTCTCCGGATGGCTCGGTGAGTGGGGGAAAGCGGCAACGGAGCACCATCTGCGATGGGATGGTCGCGGTTATCCGAGCGACTTGGGCGGAACCGATATTTCCTTCGCTGGTCGCATCGTCGCCATTGCCGATGCCTACGACGTGATGACGAGCGCTCGCAGCTACAAGAAGCCGATGAGCGCTGCCGACGCTCGCGTCGAACTCTTGCGTTGCGCTGGTGGCCAATTTGATCCAAACCTCGTTCGCTCCTTTCTCAACATAGGCCTCGGTCGCGTCCGCCTCGCCGGTGGAGCCCTGACGTCGCTGCCAGCCCTAGTGACTACGGTCCTCGGAGGCTTTGCGAGCAACGGTGGCCGAGTGCTGATGGCTACAGCCGCTGTTACCACGGGCGCTGCTGCGGCACCGCTCATGGGAATAGCCGTAACTGAACCAGTTGAAATTGTTGCCGAGTTTGCGCCAATGAATGACGTCGTTGCGGCGACACCTACGCCTCCGGCGGTCCCCACGGAGACGATTCCAGCAGTCATTCCCTACGTGGCGGTGTTGACGTCACCTACGCCGACCCCAACTCCAGCCGCCGCTGAGTCGCCGCTCTTTGACTATGCGCTTGAAGCGCCAACCGTATCGGCGGCGGTCCCGGCGATCGTTGTGCCAGCAACAGCGACACCAGTTGCATCGGTGACACCAACTGTTGTGGCGACCCCATCACCAACTCGCACGCCGGCGGTTTTCGACCTGGCTGGCCCGCTGGTAGCAGCGCCCGAACAGGAGCCGACCCCGTTAGTCCCGACGAAAAGTGTGGTAGCGGCGACGGCTGTGCCTACGAGTACCCCAATCGCTTCGGCAATCGTAGAACCGCTGCCCACCGAGGTACCCGCACCTGACCCAACACCGACGAGCACGCCAACGCCAACCACAGTTCCCACGACTACACCAACAGCCGGGCCGGTTCCGACGGCGACACTGATTCCCCTAGCAACCGCCGTACCAACCGGGACGCCTTTGCCGACGGCTACCTCAACACCAGTCCCTGCAGCGACACCCACGCCGTTGCCTGAGCCCTGCCCCGAGCTCGTGGGTTGTCCGCTCGCGGTCGGCGATGCCTACATGCTCACCAGTAACGAACGGGTCAACTTGCACGTGCTCGACAATGACCTCACTCAAGGCGGTTCGGCACTCGACGAAGACAGTCTTGAGATCATCGACTTCCCGGAGAACGACCAAGACGACATTCTTGCCGTGCACGACGGCCATGTGCACTACCAGGCCGGTAGTACCTACGTTGGGAGTGATTCGCTTACCTACCAGATCTGCAACGAAGACGGGCTGTGCGACACAGCCACAGCGTTGATCACCGTGACAGAAGATGCGGATCCACCAGCGCTCTGCCAAGACTTCGCCACCCCAACTGCACTCGTGTCCTTCGATCAGAAGCGCCGCAATGCCCGCATGCTCGACGGGCAGCACTACGCGGGACCAGACATCTACGTCTACCTCTTTGCCGCGGTGCCTGCATCGACCCAACAGGTTGCTTTCTACTTCGATGACCCGGATCTATCGGGCAGCCCGCTCATGGTCGACGACAGTTGCACCTACGACGCGACCGTCGATGGCGCAGGTGGTCAACCAACCCGGGCAATTCCTAGCAGCTACCTGGGAAATGGCGTTCATTCGCTGACCATCGAGGTGCTCAATGCTGATAATTCGACCACAGTGAGCACCGCCTACTTCGAGGTGTTCGTGACGGGCAACCAGCTGCCCCCGGCACAAGGAACGGACTGCGAGGATGTGCGCAACGGCGACAGCAGCCCGGGCGACGATGCCGATCTCACGAACTGCCAGTTCGGTGGTTTGAACATCGACGGCCATGAATGGCGATACGTCAACGCCGCCGGAGTAACACTGACCAACGGGTCAGCACGCGGCGCTACGTTTGAAGAAATCAACCTCACTGGCGCCAATTTCGCCGGGTCTGATCTCTATCAGTCTATTTTCTTTAACGCTGGGGCCGAAGGTGCGTCGTTTGAGGGCGCAAGCCTGGCCGGGGTATCTTTTACCCAGGTTGGTCTCACGGGAGCCAGCTTTTCGAATGCGGCTCTCTCCCAAGCGTCTTTCACCAACGTCGGTGCAGATGGAGCATCATTTCAGAATGCAGACCTGACCAACGCCGTGTTCGATCAGGCTGGCCTGGTCGACGCATCGCTGCGAGACGCCAACATCGATGGGATCGAACTGAGGGGAACGAATCTTGCGAACGCTGACTTGACTGGCGCAACTGGCACACCTGCCGTTGTCATCGACATGAACTTCGACAACACTACGTGCCCAGACGGCTCCATCGTCAATGACGCAGCCGGGTGTTGGGCGTAGGGCTCCGGCTAGGTCGTGAGAATGATCGGGGTCCAATCGAGGACCTTGACGGCATCGGTTTCTGCCCGGTGCGCGAACACTTCGATGTGCACGGCACGGCAGGTGCCAAGAGGGCCAGCGGATTGTTCCGGTGCGCTATCTCGAGTCGCTATTGGCATCTCGTCGACAAGTGTGTGAGAGCAGGACAAGATGTCTTCTTCGAACACCGGCGCGGTGTGATTGCACGAGTGCCAGCCCACCACGGTTGCTAGTCCAGCTAAGACTCGTCCGAGCGAAGCCTGCGCGAGCGCGACCGTGTGGCCCCCATAGACTAGGCGACCGCCGTAGCTCGACGCATCGGCATCGCGGTGCACAGCCGCTTGGTTGTGGGTGATCCGCACAAGCGCAGTGGCCATGTCCACCATGTCTCGCTGGAAATCGGTTCGGGTCTCGCCAACGTTCCACGGATCGTGCGCCCCGAGCAGGCCCAGGTCCCAACCCTCGGGAATTGCAGACGCAAAGGAACTCAGGTCAAGATCGGGCGCCGGCGGGCCAATCTCGTCGGTGTGACCGGGGGCAGCTTCGCCTTTGCACGGAAGCAGGGGGCACCGTTCGTAGTCAACGACGATGTTGCCGGCCGCAGTAGTGGTTTCGATACCAAGGAGGGCCTTGCCCCGAGGCGCAGATCCAGGCTTGGGTCGCGAGTCAGCCATAGCCAGAACCCCAGTGACCGTGCTTAGTGTTTCACCCTGAAAAACCTGGCGGGCAAGCTTTACATTTCGGTAGAAAAGATTGCCGATCACGTTGCGAGTTGCGACCGTGCTCGCCCCAATCGATACGTGCAACACCAAGGCCGGGTTAACAAGCAAGGTGTCACTGCCCGTTACCGCCGCGCACAGGTCCTGATCAAGTGTTAGTGGCAAGCCGTCGCCAGAAATGGCCGTGTACAGCGCCGCAGTCCCCGCATCGATCAGCACCCCTGGTGGTGAAGGAAATCGAAGCCCGACGTGCATGTCGTCGTAGAACAGGCCTTTGGGTGGCAAGGGCGTGACGTGGGAATCAAGTGCCATTGCACCAGTAGAACAGAACGAACGTGGGTAGCGTCAGTTCTGCAATCAACCAGCGCCAACGAGGATCAATGATCTATACCTCTCACCTGCCCGCCGTCGACATCCCGGTCGACGTGTCCATCACGGACTACACGTTGCGCCACGCCGACGCGCTCGCAGATAGGCCGGCGATCATCGACGGCCCGAGTGGCCGAGAAATTACGTTCGCCGAACTGCGGGGCAGTATCCAAACGCTCGCCGGTGGTTTGACTGCCCGCGGCTTTGGCAAGGGTTCAACGCTTGCACTGATGGCGCCGAACATTCCTGAATATGCCACCGTCTTTCACGGTGTTGCCTACGCCGGCGGGATCGTGACCACCATCAATCCGACCTACACCGCAGGTGAGGTTCGGCATCAGCTTCAAGACTCGGGCGCCACCATCTTGGTGACCATCTCGATGTTCCTCGACGTTGCGACCGAAGCAATCGAAGGTACCGACTGCACCGAAGTCATGACCATAGACCCGGTCGAGGGAGTGCCATCGCTCATGGATCTCATGACAAGCCCACCACTGACCGAGCAGGTCCCCGTGACCAACGACGATGTCGTCGTTCTGCCGTATTCCTCGGGCACCACTGGCCGAAGCAAGGGTGTGATGCTTACCCACGGCAACCTGACTGCCAACATCGCCCAGACTGAACACGTGCTGCTGCTCGAAGAGGGCGATGTTGCGCTCGCCGTGCTGCCGTTCTTCCACATCTACGGCATGCAGGTCCTGATGAACGGCCTATTGGCCAATGGGGTCACCATCATCACCATGCCGCGCTTCGATCTTGAACAAGCGCTCACCATCACCCAGGACCGCAAAGTCTCCTGGTTCTTCGCTGTGCCCCCAATCGTGTTGGGACTGGCCAAGCATCCAATCGTTGACAACTATGACCTGAGCTCAGTCAAGGTCGTGTTCTCGGGCGCCGCTCCGCTTTCTGCCGAACTTGGCGAAGAGTGTGCAAACCGCCTGGGTTGTGCCGTCGTGCAGGGCTTTGGCATGACCGAACTCTCGCCGGTATCCCATGCCTCGCCCGGCTTTGAAAACAAGGCAGGCGCTTCGGGCGTGACCATCTCCAACACCGAGTGTCGGATTGTGGACCTCGAAGGAAACGACTGCGGCGTCGGCGCCGACGGCGAGCTCTGGGTTCGCGGCCCCCAGGTCATGAAGGGCTATCTGAACAACGACGAAGCTACCGCCGAAACCATCGATGCCGAAGGCTGGCTTCACACCGGCGACGTAGCCCACTTCGACGAAGATGGCTACGTATTCATCGTCGACCGACTCAAAGAACTCATTAAGTACAAGGGCTTCCAGGTCCCGCCTGCCGAACTCGAAGGCCTGCTGCTCACCCATCCAGCGGTTGGTGACGCCGCCGTGATCGGCATCCAGGACGACGAAGCCGGCGAGCTACCAAAGGCATTCATCACGCTCGCCCCAGGCGCCTCGGCAACCGCCGAAGAGATTCAAGACTTTATTGCTGGCCAGGTGGCGAGCTACAAGAAGATCCGACTTGTCGAGTTCATCGACGAAATCCCCAAGTCAGCTTCCGGAAAAATTCTTCGACGCGAGTTACGCGGGTAGTCCGGATTCGCTTCGCTCATCCTGTTTTCTAGTGCGTGCTTCTGGGGTCCCTGCGGGTTGTAGTTGTGCGGGTGGTCCGGATTCGCTTCGCTCATCCTGTTTTCTAGTGCGTGCTTCTGG
>Ga0209828_1001422_pt1 | contig 21695 bp, 20 predicted proteins | sample MaitaG_FD_187429 | JGI IMG/M metagenome (GOLD analysis project Ga0209828, IMG submission 187429) | Marine algal microbial communities from Maine, USA - Maine_Asex2 metaG (SPAdes) (version 2) | ecosystem: Host-associated > Algae > Red algae > Unclassified | place: Maine, USA | collected 2015-01-05
AAGGTAGCCCCCCGTTCCTCATTGGTTCGCAGCGAATCTGGACGTCTCATTAGCGGACCGGCTAAACACAGTCCATGAAGCTTGGATTGTCTCTTGGGTACTCGGGCGCAAAGTTGCGCATTCCACTTGAATTGGTGCAGCTCGCAGAACGTTTGGGTTTCGACTCGGTCTGGACCGCGGAGGCATACGGCTCTGATGCCATCACGCCCTTGGCATGGATTGCGGCGCACACCGAACGCATCCGACTCGGCACGGGCATCATGCAACTTGCTGGGCGCGCGCCGGCCATGGCGGCGATGCAGGCCCAGACGGTCGACGCACTCGCCGGTGGCAATCGGATGATTGCCGGTCTTGGCGTCTCAGGTCCGCAGATCGTAGAAGGCTGGTACGGCGAACCATGGGGCAAGCCCTACTGGCGGCTGCGCGACTACATCCAGATCATGCGCAAGATCAGCCAACGGGAGGAACCCGTAACCCACGACGGACGCGAGTATCAACTGCCCTTCAACGGGGAGGGGGCGATGGGTCTTGGTAAACCGCTCATGTCGATTCTGCACACCAACCGTGCGCTGCCGATATGGCTTGGCTCAGGTTCGGAGGCAACAGTCAAGCTCACGGCAGAACTCTGCGATGGCTGGCTGCCGATGCACTTCGTGCCGGGTCGTATGGAGTACTTCCGGCCATGGATCGAAGAGGGGTTTCGGCGGGCCGGCAACGGCAAGTCATGGCAAGACTTCGAGATCATGGGGAGCGCTCCGGTGACCATTACCGACGACGTCGGCGCCGCGTTGGCGGCGGTCAAGCCCGGCATTGCGCTTTACGCAGGTGGCATGGGACACAAGGACCTGAACTTCCACAACCAACACATGGTGCAGCGCGGCTATGCCGATCTTGCCGAGCGGGTGCAAGAGCTCTATCTCGCTGGTCGCAAACAAGAAGCGATCAATGCAATACCCGACGAATACGTCGACGAGGCCGGGCTCTACGGGTCTATTGCACGCATCGAGCAGCGGTGGCCGGCATGGGCCGACTCGGGTATCACTGGCTTCAAGATCGCGAACCCGACCGAAGAGTCGGTGCAGCTCATGGCCGACTTGGTCGGGACCCAACGCTCCTGAGCACGCCTACCGCTCGGGAGACTACTCTGGCGAGGTTCCCGAACCCGGCTAGGTTACCGGTCAATATGGTCTCTAAAAAATCGCGCCCCCGCCGCTCTGCGGAAGAGACTCGCAGCGTCCTCGTGGCCGAAGGGCTACGCCAGCTCGAGCTGGTCGGCATGGATTTCGGTGTCGAGCACGTGACACTTGAGTCTGCGTGTGCGATCACGAACGTACCTCGATCATCGAGCCATGCAGCCTGGGCGATCGATGACGACTACGCACCTCAGGCGCTATTTCAGCGCACGGTGCTCCGCGCTTGGCTCATGAATAGGGAGGGCGAAACGTTCTCAAGCGCGGCCGAGAAGGCACTTGCGCAAGCGTTTGAGCAGCGCGGCGACACGATGAGTCGTCACGAAATCATGCGGATCGCCATTCAAGCTGCCCTTGCTATTGGGTTGTTGCCGAACGAGCATGGTGAAGGCAGCGGACTGCTCTCCACGGACATGGCGATCAAGCACACGCTTGCCTCGCAGCCGGGTGATGCACGCGATCCCGAGATTGTCGACTGGGTTCGCCAATCCGAAATCAGAAATCGCGCCGCCCGGATCGAGGACTCGTATCGGCCGCTGGCCGAGCTGCTTGGGCTGGAACCCCGGGCTCCTTACGGCGACGAAGCGTTCGGCCACCTTGCCGTTGCGATAGCCGCACTGGTCGAAGGCATCACGATGCGCGAATTGGTCACGCCAGAGTTGCAGCTTGCTCATACATCGATTCGTCCGGCTGGCGATACCGACGTGCCGGCCACACTTCTTGGCGTTTGTGTCGAGGCACTGGTTGACAAATTCTTTGAACCGGCCGGAGCCTCAAGCGCGTGATGTCAGAAAAAATTCCAACGAAATACGTCGTAGTGCCTTCGATGCGGGCTACACATACGAGGCGGGCGGAACTCCGTGAAGGTCTGGAGACCATGCATTTTTCGCGCACCCATCGAATTTCCGCCATTCTGGCCGGACTCTTTTTTCTGGCCGGACTCGTTGTTTTGCTCGCGTTGCCAGCCACAGCGCGCGCGCAATCTTCAGAAGAACTCACGATCACCGCCGATGGTGTAGGAAACGCCGAGCTGGGCCTTACGGCCAACGAACTGGCCGAAGCGCTCGGCCCCGACTTCGACCTGGGCAACGAAGTCCGCATCACTGTCGATTTCGATGGAAGAGTCGTTGTCCGCGATGGTTCCGTGCAGTTTCGGGCGGCGATGACCGACAATGGCGAACAGCTCAACCTCTTCATCGTGAGTAATCCCGAGTACAGCACAGCCGAGGGTGTCGGCCCAATGACAACAATTGCCGAGGCCGAAGCGGCCTACGGGGAGGCCACGCTGTCCTGGAATCCCGACAACGAGGGCCGCGAGTTCGTGTCCTTCGAAAATGGGCCCGAGGGGCGCATAGCGTTTCGCACGCCGGGCATTGGCGGCACCAATGTCGGCATCTACGCCGACGGCGAGTTCGCGACGACCGAGTATGAGCCCGACGCAGCAATAGCTGCAGTGTGGGTGAGCTGTGTGCCGGGCCGGGACTGCCCGCAGGACGATGCTCGGGCCACGCCCGACCCGACCGCCACGCCCGAACCAGAAGCTACTGCCGAACCAGAGGCTACGCCGGTGCCAACCGCCACACCAGAGCCACAGGCCACGCCAAAACCAACTGCTACGCCTGAACCGGAGCCAACGCCAACGCAAGCAACGGGCGGTTCGGGAACTGACGATGAGTTGCCAAGAACCGGGGCGACTCAACTCGTTCTGTTGTCGGTGATTTCGATGCTGTTCGTTCTTGGTGGAGCGTTCATAGTGATCGAACGCCAGCACCTTTGCCCAGCTTGGCTCACCGACTCATAACAGAGAGCAAATTTGGTTAAGCCGAAAAAGTGAACTTCTTCACTTTTGAAAAATGCTCAATCTTTACCATTGCGCACGAAATCGGCAGCAGTTTTCGACATTTGTGGTGGCTGCAGGCGGAAAATTCGCAAATACTCATGGTTATTCCGGCGCACAACGGCGTGGGCCACACGAGGAGTCATCATGAACACAGAATTTGACAGCACAGAACCAATGCAGTGGATCGATGACCTTGGAGGTCTTGGATTCGACGAACTCCGCGACCTGCCCTACGCCGTGCAGGCGGGCATGGATATCGCCGTCTTTGAGTAATCTGCGTTTCAGCTGGACTGCGTTGCTTCCGCTAGCTAGGTAGCTTGCAGGAACTTGCGGATCAGGGGTTCGTAGTGACCCAGCGGGTTGCTCGTGTAGGTGGAATCAAAGGCCGTCTGGTCGTAGAGGCGACAGAACTCTTCGGTGTAGTCGAAGTGGGGTGACTCACGAAATTGCTCCCGGGCGTTGCCATCCATGCCGATGTAGTCCCAGAAGTAGTAGCCCTGGAACACTCCATGGTTCTGCACCATGAAGTGGTTGGCTTCGCTCACGAATGGTTTGACAATCGCCGCCGCAATATCGGGGTGATTGAACGGCGCCAACGTGTCGCCAACATCATGGATCAGCGCACAGAACACATACTCGTCGTCGCGGTTGTCGCGCTCAGCGCGAGTTGCTGTCTGCAAGCTGTGTTCCAGGCGGCTCACCGGAAAGCCGCCGTGGTCGGTCTCGAGGTCTCGCAAAAGGCCAACGACCCGATCCGCCACCAGGCTCTGGGTCGTACTCAGCTGGGGCACAATCTTGGCCCAATCCTCGGCCGTCGACTCCTCAAACGAGGTGAACTCGGCGCGAGGTAGATCTTCGTGGGCAGGCTCTGCAGTCAGGCTCATATCCCAACCCTAGAACTCCCAGCATGGTCAACACCACTCTCGGTAAAGGTTGCCGCTGGCTTTGACGGTGCGATCTCGTGCGATCAGCCCGCGTTCGGTCTCGAAGCCGGCTCGCCATTCATAGCCATCGATTGCCGTGTCATGGAAGTAACCGGCAATATTGATGCCATCGGACCGGGCGCCGGTGACGACTTGGAGAGTCTCATCGAGCAATTCGCTGCGCCATTCATCGTTGCCGGTCGAGACACCATTGGCGCTGATCGCGAGCGGCGTGTCGAGTCGCTCTGCCATGCGGTGCAGGAGAACGCCCAGCTCCTCTGGCAGCGGAGCGAAGCCAGAGTCGCTCGTTGGTGCAGAAGCGGGATAGGGCCGCATCTTGCCTTGATGATTCACGCCGATGGGGTGATCGAAAGCCAACCCAACAATGTCAAAGTCTTGCACCCATTCCTGGTCCTGTAGCGGGCGCCGGTCGGGCAAAACCAATTCGCCATTGGTGGTCATGGCGATCCACGAATCGAAGAGCACGGCCGCCCACCACCGCACGTGGGTCCGGGCCGCTCGGGTTTCGAGCTCGGACCGCTCGTCGTCGACCGATGCAAAGATGGTTGGCGTGCCGCGAGATGTCATGGTTGTTGCGCCGCCAGCGCGCAGATGCCGGGCAGCCAGGTGGTCAGCGAGCAGCGCACCCTCGATGGCCTCATACAGGGTGCGAAGTCCGAGATCGCTAGCGCTCCGCAAACCGGGCGGACGACTTGCGAGTCCGTAGGCCCGTATCGCCCAGCCAACCGGATCTTCGATTGGGGTCCAGCCAGCAGCGACATCACCAAATTGTTCTGCGCAACGGTCCACGTGTTTCATCCAGTGGTACTCCCGGCCATGCTCATCGAGAAATCCTTTTGCGTCTTCGCTGAACCACCCCGGGAGGCTGGTGTTGTGCAACGTCAGCCAGGGTGCGAGACCAACTTGGCGGGCGTGGTCGATCATGTCGCGGTAGCGGTCCAGCGATTCAGTATCGATCTTGCCTTCGAGTGGTTCGATGCGTGCCCACTCGATCGTGAGCCGAATATCAGTGACCCCAAGGCTTGCGATCAGGGCCAGATCGTCATGGAAGTTTGTTGCAAAACCGTTTCCGTCGCTGGACTCTGGCGCAGATTTGTCGCGTTCCCAACGAGACCAGTCGGCCGCCGGATGAACACCTTCGGTTTGTACCGACGACGACGTAACACCCCACCGGAAAGGCTCGATCTCATCGGTGTCATGCACGGGTTCAGCCACCGCGCAAGTGTGCCCGCCTGTCTCGCGGTTAGTGCAGGCTCAAATAATCGTGACGAGGATCGGGGCGTGGTCGGCCGAGCCAACCCGACCTCGTTCCGCCCGATCGACGGACACGCCTAAGATCCGATCCGCAACCGAGGGTGATGCCAGCACGTGATCTAGGCGCCAACCCCGATCCGTTTCATAGAAGTCAGATCGTCGATTCCACCAAGTGAAGACTGGTTCAGCACCGAATGACCGGCGGACAACATCGACCAGCCCAACGTCGTCGAGGAGCGCTTGGAAGGCCGCCCGTTCCGGCGGGCTGGTCAAGTTGCGTCTGCGATACCGGCTTGCGTCCCAAATATCGATATCGAGCGGGGCGATGTTGAGATCGGCAGCCACGATCAAATCATCGAACACTGTGCGCTCGGCCTGGAGCCATGCGTTGTAAAGCGCGAACCACGCCAGCTTGATGCGGTGGGCGTGGGTGTCGGCCTTCTTGCCATTGGGGGCATAGGCGTTGTGCACGCGGACTCCGCGGATCGTCGCAGCGATGGACCGACGTTCGTCGAGCGGGGCGATCGCGCCAGGAATGCCAAGTTCGATATCGGCGAGACCAATGCGTGACCCCAAGGCGACGCCCCCACGGCCGTCGTCGCCGCCGTAAAGCGCCATCTCGAATCCACGCGCTTCGAAGGCCTGTGCGGGGAACTTGCGCGACCCGGCCTTGGTCTCCTGCAGGCACATCACGTCGGGCTCGTTCGCGTCAATCCAATCGATGACCTGATCATGGTGGGCTCGAATTGACTCGACATTCCACGACGCAATCCGGAAACCAGACCGGGCAGCGTTGCTGGCCATTACAGGCGTCGTAGCCGGATTTGTTCGACCCGGTGATCGGGTCCTTTACGCAAAACAAGATCGGCGCGCTCACGGGTCGGGGCGATGTTCGCGACCAGGTTTGGGCCGTTGATCGCATCCCAGATGCCTGACGCAGTATCGACCGCTTCATCATCGCTCAGCGACGCATAACGGGAGAAGTACGACCGCGGATCGGCGAACGCAGACTTGCGAAGTGTCAAGAATCGTTCGATGTACCAGGTGCGGACTATCTCCGGGTCGGCGTCGATATAGATCGCGAAGTCGAAGTAGTCGCTCACGAACACTGCCGGTCCTTCGATGGTGGCAGCCCCGGTCTGCAACACATTGAGTCCCTCGATGATGATCACATCGGGCGCTTCGATAAGTCGACGTCGATCGGGCAGCACGTCGTAGGTGAGGTGCGAGTACACGGGGATCTCGATGTTCTGTTCGCCTGATTTGAGGCGAGAAACGCAGTCGAGTAGGGCCCGCTGGTCGTAGGACTCGGGGAAGCCTTTGCGGCCCATGAGCCCGCGTTCGCTGAGAACAGAGTTGGGGTGCAGGAATCCGTCGGTAGTGATCAGATCCACTCGGGGGCTGTTTGGCCACCGAGAGAGAAGCGTCTGCAAGACGCGAGCGCTCGTGCTCTTACCCACCGCTACGCTGCCAGCCAGACCAATGAGGTACGGAACCTTGTCCGGCGGAGTGCCAAGGAAGATGTCGGTCGTGCGAGCCAGATCTTGCACAGCCCCCACGTACAGGCTCAACAACCGGGAGAGAGGTAAGTACGTGCTCTCGATCTCGTCGATCGAAAGCTGCTCGTTCACACCCCGCAATCGCTCAACGTCGGCTTCGTCGAGCGTCATTGGTGTGGCAGCGCGTAGCTTTGCCCAGGTAGATGCGTCGAACGCCAGATACGGATCAATGTCGGTCATCTCGGGCCAAGGTTAGGCCGGATGCGTCGACAGGCTCTCATCGCTTAGGCGAGTGGTAGGTCATCGATCGTGGCTGCGGGACCGCGACGCACGTACCATTCATAGCCATACACCGCAGCAAAGTTTTGTTGGCCGAGCGCGAAAACGGGTGCATCGGCAGGCAGTTGGCTTGCATGGGCGGCCATCGCGGCGCGCTTCGCTTCAAGAACACCGCGTGTATCGACGGTCACGTCGATGAGCAAGGATGGAAGACCGAGATCGCTGGCTGCGAGCCCTCGGCCGACCGGGCGCTCACCCAGACCAGCTTCGACCACAACATGGGTCTCGACAAAGTGCAGATACTCGCGGTCTACCGTCGCTTCGTACAACGTAGGAATGCCGAGCTGGGCCCGAAGTGCTCGGCCGAGCCGGTACACCTGAAGGTGGTCGGGGTGCCCATAAATGCCGTGGTCGTCGTAGCTGACGAGAGCGTCGACTTTGCCGAAGGGAGCGAGCGCGGCGGCTGCTATCTCGGTTGCTTGCTTTACGTCGGCGTAGGCGAAGCCGGCGGAGTTTTCGGCGTTCAACCCTGAGTCTTCAAAGCCCAGAAAGACAACATCGCTCACGCCGAGTTCGTTGCAGCAACTCCGTGTCTCTGCTTCGCGGGCAGAGGCGAGATCGCTCTGATGGAGTTGTGTCACCCCGAGTTGGCCCGACGTTGCAACGCAAAGAACCACTCGGTGTCCCTTGGCCGCCAACATCGCCATTGTTCCGCCGGTGAAGATTGCCTCATCGTCGGGATGGGCGTGAAGGAACACCACCAGTTTCGGGACCTCCATCCAGGCAACCCTACGAATTCTTTGGACGAAACCCTTAGTGTTTGCTTCGTGGTGCCGACTGGCTCCTTGTGCACCTTGAAGACCTGGAAAATTTGATGCTGCTTGTCATGCTGTTGGCAGCCGCGTTTGTCGGTATCTCCTAGCGCCACTCCGCGGGTGTGGCAAATTTCACACCGCCCGACCAATTGCATTCAGCGCAGAGTCATCGCCGCTCAAGGTGTGTCTCTGAGGCTGATTCCAGTCAAGCTGTTTCATGGCCTGCGGTTGGAACGAAACTGTTGCAACTGCGGGGAATGTCGCTGAGGTTGCCGTGTCGACGACTGCACACTGTGGTGGTGAAGCCGCATCGGGTGACGTTCTCTGGCGGGATGTCGACCGGGATCTCGACGCTGCTCCCGCTCCTGATGGTTGCGGATGCGGACCCCAAAACCGGTGGTCTCCAAGTTGCTTGTGGTTTTGTCGTATTGGCTACTAAGGTCTACAAGAGATATTTAGAGAACTCACGGAGATTCGCGTTATGCGTTCAATTTCAGTCAAAGCACTTGCGCTTGTCGCAACCATGATGGCTTTCACAGCACTCTTGGCCCCGGGAGCATCGGCGCAAAACTATGCACCGGTCCTGCCGTCGACTTCAACCGTGCAGTCTGCGACCGACCAAGAACTCCTCGACGCCATCGTTGCGTTCCGAGATGGAACCGCTGACCAGGTGCTCGGGGTGTCCGTCACTGCTGGTGCGACCGGCGCAGCAGGTTCCACAGCCGACGAAGTGCTTGGCACATCGGTCAGCGCAAGCGGTCTGGCCGTCACTGGTTCTTCAACTAGCCTTCCTGTCGCAGCGGGCGCAGCGCTTATTGGGGCGGGTGGGCTTGCCCTCCTGGCCGCTCGCAAGCGTGAGCAGAACCAGTAACTCATCGTTCTCAGTAGCAGTTCTGCAGTAGCGGCCCTCGGGCCGCTACTGGCATTTTTCGGGTCGACTCGGCTTTTGGGGCGACTCAGCGTGACGAGGTCGAGACATCAATCCAGTTGATGGCGCCAGGCCATAGGTCGCATCACGGCTGCTCTACTAGCCGAAATGACGCGGCAGCTGAGTTCTCTGCTGGCTGTGACGACAGCTCACTCTGAGTGGTGTCTCTCCGCTGAATGGCTCGGTGCGCATCGATCGTTCTCGCAGTAGAATTCCGCAGCGTTACCGCAGTGTTTGTTGTGAAGTCAGACGACTTTAGGAGTAGGTGTGACGATCGACAATCTGCCTTCGCCCGCACGTTCCTTGGCATTTTGGCTGCGTAGCGGTTACCCCGGAACGCTCGCAGCTTCAGATGTGTTTGGTCTCGTCGCCGCCCTAGCGGTTGCTGGGCTGCTGCGCAACGAAGTCCGCACTGTCGAAGTCCAGTGGTCGAACTTGATTTGGGTCACCGTCATCGCAGTGGTGGCGTATCTCGGTGCAGCCCATGTGCTTTATCTCTACCGCAACCGCTACCGGGTCGCGACCTTCGAGGAACTCTCAACGATGGCCTTGTGTTGGGCGATCGCCCTCATTCCAGCGGTCATCACCAACGCAGTTTTCTTCACGCAGCGCGTCCCGTCGTCCATCGTTGTGGCCGGCATGACCTTGGCGGGCGCGTGGATGGTGACAAGCCGGGTGATCTGGCGCCTGTTGCGTCGGGCCGAAGCGCGGCCAGACGCTGCCGGGCGCATACGAGTGCTGGTGTTCGGTGCGGGCGACGGTGGCACCCAGGTCATCAAATCAATGCACAGTGACACCAGCTCGCGTTACGTGCCAGTGGGTCTCATCGATGACGACCCGCGCAAACGCAACCGAAGCATCGAAGGTGTCCGGGTGCTGGGATCGACCAACACGCTTGCGAGCCTTGGATGGCGCGCCGACTTGCTGCTCATCGCTGTGCCTAGTGCCGGTGGCGATCTGGTATCCAGGCTGTCAGCCAAGGCGGACGCCGCCGGGCTCGATGTGCTTATTCTGCCGACGACCACAGAGTTGTTCGGCATGATGGCGAGCATCGAAGAGGCCCGCCCACTCGAGATCACCGATCTACTTGGCCGAGACGAAGTAGAGATCGATGGCAAGAGCGTGTCTGACTATCTCACCGGCAAGGTCGTGCTGGTAACCGGCGCAGGCGGATCCATTGGGTCCGAACTGTGCCGCCAGATTCTCAAGTTTGAACCCGAGCGGCTCGTCATGGTCGACCGCGATGAGACGGCATTGCAAGGCGTGCAACTCTCGGTCACCGGCCATGGGTTACTCGATGACGAGAATCTGGTCTTGGCCAACATACGAGACCGCGACCGGGTATTTGAGGTGTTTGAACAACACCGCCCGTCGATCGTTTTTCATGCCGCAGCTCTCAAACACCTGCCCCTGCTGGAGTCTCATCCGCGCGAGGGGCTCCTGACAAACGTTTTCGGAACCCGCAATGTGCTCGAAGCCGCCAAATCAGTCGGGGTCACCCACTTCGTAAACATCAGCACCGACAAGGCCGCGAACCCAACAAGTGTGCTCGGCACCACCAAGCGTATTGCCGAATCGCTCACCCTCATGATCGGTCAGGAGTCGCCCGGCGAGTACATGAGCGTGCGATTTGGCAACGTGATTGGCAGCCGCGGCAGTGTGCTGCCAGCTTTCGAGCAGCAGATTGCATCGGGCGGGCCCGTCACCGTTACCCATCCCGAGGTCACCCGGTACTTCATGTCGATCCCTGAAGCGTCCCGACTGGTCCTGCAAGCGGGAGCCATTGGTCAGACCGGCGAGACACTCGTGCTCGACATGGGCGAGCCCATGAAGATCGTGAACCTTGCCGAAAAGCTCATTCAGCATCATAATTCCAACGCCAAGATCGTGTTCACGGGATTGCGACCAAACGAGAAGTTGCACGAGGTGCTCGGCCACGACGGTGAGAGCATGACCAAAGGAGTGCACTCGCGCATCTGGCATGCCGACGCTGCCTCGCAGCTGCACGCAGATGACCCGCATCGACTGCTCGAAACCTCGCCCGCCGATCTGCCACAAGAACTCATGGCATGGTGTGCCGGGGAAGCCCAAGCCAACTCGGTGATCTGACGGGTACGCCGTTCAGGCAATAATGGCGGACCCGCTGGGAAGCTTCGGGCAACGTCGGGCTAGGGTTGGCCCATGGTGCTCCGACGCTTCCGCCGCAAACGAGACACCGAGGCGCGGCGTTACGCCTACTCGATGTGGGACGGCTCCCAGAGCGGGTTTGATGTCAACGCTTTTGACCTATTTGCCGAGCTCAGCGACGAGCTGATCCATCATGGTGATCCCAACAGCGCGCTTCGCAACCTGCTGCAGCAGGGCTTCGACGACAACGGCAACCATATTCAGGGTCTTCGTGAGTTGCTGCAGCAATTGGCCGAAGAACGCAAGCAACGGCTAGAAAATCACGACCTAGGCGGCGTCTACGATGAGATTGCCCAGGAGCTCCGCGAGCTGTTGAGCGAAGAACGCCAAGCGCTAGACGACCTCGCCGAACAGGCTCGAAACTCCGGCGATGAACGCCGTAACGATGTCACCCAGAACTCGGTGACCGAGAAGAACCTGCAACTTGACTTGTTGCCTTCGGACCTGGCCGGCCAGGTAAAGGGACTCGAAAACTACGACTTTCAATCTGCCGAATCGCAGGAACGGTTCGAAGATTTGATGAACAAGCTGCGCGAGCAGCTCATGCAGCAGCAGCTAGATCAGATGGCCGATGGCGTCAATGACATGTCACCCGAAGACATGGCACGGCTCAAAGACATGATGTCTGAGCTGAACAACATGCTTGATGAACGCCAGCGTGGCGAGGAACCGGACTTCGCCGGGTTCATGGACAAGTTCGGCGACTTCTTCCCGGAAAACCCTCAGACGCTTGATGAGCTGCTCGAGGTCATGGCGCAGCGCATGGCGGCAGCCCAAGCAATGCTGAATTCGATGACTCCCGAACAACGGGCGCAGCTGCAGGCCTTGTCTGATCAGTTGCTCGAGGACATGGATCTCAAGTGGCAGGTTGATCAGCTCGGTCAGAACCTACAAGAGATGTTCCCCGATGCGGGCTGGCAGCAGTCCCATGACTTCTCCGGGTTTGACCCGCTCGACATGGGTTCGGCCATGGACATGATGGGCGAGCTCAACGATCTGGATCAACTGGAGAACTTGCTCAAGGGCACCACGAATCCCGGAGCGCTCGCCGAGGTCGATATCGAACGAGCGCGCGAACTCATGGGCAATGACGCTGCGAACTCACTCGAACAACTCAGCCAGCTGTCCAAGAAGCTTGAAGAGAGCGGACTGGTAGAGAACAACGACGGCAAGCTGGAACTCACGCCCCGCGCTATCCGCCGAATCGCCAATCAGGCGCTGTCGGACCTTTTCGCCAAGCTGGCCAAGAACAGTGTTGGACGCCACGAGGTTCACGAAGCAGGCCAGGGTCACGAGCGGGAATACACCACCAAGCCATACGAATGGGGCGACCCGTTCAACTTGCACATCGGCAAGACCATCCGCAATGCGATCACTCGAACGGGCGGCGGTACACCAGTTCAGCTCACGCCCGAGGACTTTGAGGTCGAACGCACCGAGAACCAAGTCCGCTCCTCGACGGTACTCATGCTCGATATGTCGTTGTCTATGCCGATGCGTGACAACTTCTTGCCAGCCAAGAAGGTCGCCATGGCTCTCTACGGCCTGATCTCGTCGCAGTACCCGCGCGACTATCTGGGGGTCGTTGGCTTCAGTGATGTCGCCACGGTGATTGAGCCAACCAAGTTGCCGAGCGTGCAGTGGGACTTCGTGTACGGCACCAACATGCAGCACGGCTTCATGCTGGCTCGAGACATGTTGTCAAAACAGTCTGGCACCAAGCAGATCATCATGATCACCGACGGTGAACCAACCGCTCACATTGATGACTATGGCCGTCCACATTTCAACTACCCGCCGATCCAAGAGACGATCGACAAGACGTTCATCGAAGTGAACCGGTGCACCCGCGAAGACATCCGCATCAACGTGTTTATGCTCGATGCAACGCCGTATCTGACCCGCTTCATCGAGAAGATCACCCAGGTCAACGGTGGGCGTGCGTTCTTCACCACTCCCCAGACCCTGGGTGACTACGTGCTGGTTGACTTTGTTGAGCACAAACGGGCGATGCGTACAGGCCGACGCTAGCTGGCGGTTCTCGGCGGTTGGGGTCAAGTCTTGCGCGCAATCTGGCAGACTTACGCCGAAGCGGGCGGCTATTAGCCGTTACTGCTTTACTCCAACCGACTCAGAGGGTTGCCCGTTAGGCAATGCAAGACTTCGAACTTACACTGCGCGACTATGTACAACTGTTCTTGCGACGGTGGTGGATTGTTGCGTTGAGCACCGTCGTATGCCTTGCGTTGGCGCTGGTCTGGTCCTCACGCCAGACGCCGTTGTACCGCTCGACCGCGACAGTTCTGATCAACCAGGGGTCGGCTTCAGATATCTATGACCCGGTTGGGGGTAGCAGGTACAGCTATGCGGAGCGACTGGCGGAGAACGAGGCGCGACTCTTGCGGTCAGGTCTTGTGTCGACCCAGGCAATTGAACGGCTCGGCTTTGACGCATTTGTCACGGTAACGACCGACGACTTTGCCGATGTGCTCGAGATCGCTGCAGAATCTGACGACGCATTCGAGGCGCAACAAATAGCGCAGATCTACGCCGAGACCTATATCGAAGTGCGCCGCGAGCGTTTTGCCAGTGAACGCCTGAGCACCGCTGCCAAGCTCATCGATCGACTCGAAGAGTTAGACGCACAGCTCGAAACTGCCGAAGGCGAGGAACAGGTCCGGTTACAGCTCAGCCGCCGTGACTTGGCGCAGCAATACGACTTGCTCAATCTGGCTGTTGACCTCGCCGACGATGGCCAAGCCCAGATCATCGACGATGCGTTTCGCCCCGACGCTCCTTTCACTCCTCTGGTGCGTCGCAACTTGATGCTGGGTGGAGTACTTGGTTTGATGGTTGGTGCCGGCGGCGCTCTACTCGTTGAGTCACTTGACCGTTCGGTGAAGTCTCGGGCCATGGTCGAGTCGCTCACGCCCGGCTCACCGAACCTGGCGCTGATCCCTTCGATTGGCCGATCAAACGACCGAAGCGACACGCTCGTTGCGCTTCATGATCCCACGAGCGTTTCGGCCGAAGCGTTTCGAACGCTGCGAGCTGCGTTGCAATATGCGGCCGTTGATGGCTCGATTCAAGTGGTGCAGGTAGCAAGCGCGCACTCGGCGGCAGGCAAGACGACGATCGCAGCGAACCTGGCGTGCACTCTCGCCGCGGCCGGACAAACCGTGGCAGTGGTAGACGCCGACTTGCGTCGTCCTCGACTCCACCAGTTGTTCGGCGTGCCGCAGGTACCGGGACTCACGTCGGCAATCATTGGCGCAGTGCCCGTCACAAAGTGCGTGCACCAGGTGCAAGGGGCGACCGGTGTTGCACCCTTTGTTGTCCCGTCTGGACCAATCCCCCCAGGCCCTGCTGAACTGTTGGGCAGCAAGGCTGGACAGCACACGCTTGAGCGCATCAAAGGCATGGTTGACATCGTCATTATTGATACGCCACCCGTGCTCGCAGTCGCAGATGCGATGATCCTGTCACGCTACGTTGATGCGTCGATCCTGGTTGTCGACGCCAAGAAGTCCAAGCGCGCCGACGTTTCACTGGCCTTTGACCGGCTCGTTCACTCCGGTGCACCGGTCATTGGCACCGTGCTGAACCGAGCCAAACTCGATGGCGCAAACGGCTATGGGTACGGTTATGGGTACGGCGACCAGGCCAATACAGGTAGTCGTTCTGGCGGTTTGTTTGGACGCACCAGTGCTGGCATCAAGGGCGTCGAGACACTCAGTGGCGCTGACATCCCGCGACTGGAGATCGCGTCGTCAAGGAGCGAAGGCTCAACGCCACTGCTGCTCGCTCCGGTGAGCAACCCGTCTGGTTTCGCGACGGCGGTCACTGCCATTGTTGAGAGTGACGAGAAGGCTGCGCCGGTTGTACAGCCAAGCGCGCCGAATCCAATACCCCGGGTCCAGGTTCCCAAGGCCCCCGAATTCGTATCGAAAGATGCTGCCGCACTACCGAAACAAGTGGTTTCAGTTGCTGCGCCCGCAGCAGCTGCGGCACCTGCAGCTGCGGCACCTGCACCTGCAGCTCCGACACCGGCCGCGACGCCACAGGTCGCGACGCCACCCACCCCTCGAGTCGTTCCGAGAGTCGACACCGCTGAAGCATCGCTACCGGGTCGAACGCCAGAACCGTCCTTGGTGAAAGCGTCTCAAAGCGCAGTGGGCTCGACTGAAGCCGCCAGTCCCGACACGCTTGGTGCTGTCGTGTTACGCCGGGCAGCACAACAGGCTTCGGTGCAGACAGCCCGGTCAGCTTCGGGGGTGGCCTTTAATGCCTCTGAATGGGCCGACGACGTAGTTCTGCGGAACTAGCGAGCGGTGTAGCCAGCGTCGACGTGCACGATTTCGCCCGTGATATAGCTGGCGTCTGGGCTGGCCAAGAAGACGACTACGTTTGCGATTTCGTTGGGCTCCGCAAGCCGCTTCATTGGAATGGTGGCATCGGCGAGCTGCTGCAGCTCGGCTTCGGTCGGTGGTTGCGCCCGCTGGCTTGAGAGCATGGGGGTGCGGACTTCGCCTGGGGCAACCGCATTGATTCGGATGCCTTGTTCGACATGGTCGAGAGCCATTGCCTTGGTGAGTTGGTGAACAGCGCCTTTGGACACGCAGTAGGCGGTGGACCCGGCCGAGGCAACGCCGCCCCAGATGCTGCCGAAGTTGATGATGACGCCGTGGCTGCGCTTGGCCATGTAGTCAACTGCTGCCCGGCTCACAAAGAACATGCCGTCGATGTTCACGCCCATGACGCGGCGCCAGTCTTCGTCGGTCGTGCCGAGCGCGTCGGAACGGTGGATCGTGCCGGCTGCGTTTACCAAAATGTCGAGGCGGCGATGTTTTGTGGTGATCGCTTCGATTGAACGGGTGCAGAACTTGCTGTCGCTGATGTCGCCCACCAGTGGTATTTCGCTGCCAATCTCACCGGCGACTGCCTGAGCCCTCTCTTGATCGATGTCGATGATGATCACAGTGGCTCCGAGTGCGGCGAACGAGCGGGCACATGCCGCGCCCATTCCCGAAGCGCCACCGGTGATCGCGACGACCTGGCCGGCAAAAGATTCTTTGTCGAAGCTCATTTTTTGCCCTCGAGCACGTAGTGACTTCCGCCATACGTTTGTTCGGTCGGCTGGAGTTCGATGCGGTTGATATTGATGTGGGGCGCTCTCGTGACGGCGTAGGTGATGGTGTCTGCGCATTCGGCGGCGGTGATACCAGTGGCGCCGGTGTTGGTGATGGCCTGGCGTTCAACCGGGTCGTCGATCGCCACATCGTAAAATTCGGTATCGATGCGGCCGGGGCAGATCTCGGTGACGCGGACGCCCGTTCCCTGGAGCTCGATACGCAGATTGGTGGAGAGACGGTGCATTGCGGCTTTTGTCGCACCGTAGAGAGCTGAGCCCAACGGGTACAGCCCAGCCATAGAACCGATGTTGATGATGTGGCCCCTGCGGCGCTCGATCATGCCCGGAAGTACCGCCTGAACCAGGTGAAGTGCGGCCGTAACGTTTGTAGCTACGGTCATTTCGATGTCCCCATACGTTGCGTTAGCAAGGGAGCCCCAGCCGCGGCCCAGTCCTGCGTTGTTGACCAGAATGTCAATCGGGCCAATCTCGGCTACGCACGCTGCTACGCCGGCAGCATCACAAACGTCGAGCACGTGGGTCTCGCAGCCCGTCGCATCTCGCAACGCGGCCAACCTTTCGGACCGTCGCGCAGCAGCGTGTACAACCATGCCCTCGGCGACCAGAGCGCTGGCAGCGGCCGCGCCGATACCGCTTGAGGCTCCGGTGACAAGGACGACTGGGCGAGTTCCTGAGGCGATCACTTCATCGAAGGTAGCTTCCCGTGACCAATCGTTCGGTCTTTGCGCCCTCACCTTCCGGCTTGATTACGCATCTGTTGCCCGTGTGGACACTGTTAGCCGCGCGCTCATGGAGGTTTCCGAGCCTGAAATCGCACCAATTTGAGAGCAAATCCGCAAAAATGCGCCAAAAAGCGCGCAAAAAACCAGATCGGCCTTGCGTTTTCGCGACTATCGCTGACACAATGATGACACCGATGTAATTACAGGGGGTGGATTTCCCCTGAGGAGGCGCCATGCGTCGCAAAAACATGCTTGATAGGTCTTGGCAAGAGTTCTCGAACTGCCTAGGCGTTGACCCCGATTTGTTCTTCCCTGAGCGGGGAGCCTCTACCCGCGAGGCCAAAGAGGTCTGCCGCAACTGCGTCGTACAAAACGACTGCCTTGAATACGCATTGGCGAACAGCGAGAAGTTCGGCATTTGGGGCGGAATGAGTGAGCGAGAGCGTCGCCGCATCCGGAGGCAACGTAACGCCAACCGCCAGGCGGCTCTCACCGAGATCGCAACCGCATAGCGGCCGCCACGGCGGAACGTGATCTGACCGCTAAGATCGCCCTATGAATCTCGGTGCAACAGAACTGATCATCGTGTTGGTAATCGTTCTCGTCGTCTTTGGTGGCGCCAAGCTTCCCAAGCTGGCCCGTTCAATCGGACAGGCGCAGAAGGAATTCCAAGACGGCATAACCGAGGGCATCGACGACGAATAGTCCGACTCTCAGCAAATAGCCTTGCGTAGTGGCACTCCGACTCCCTAGCTCTTCTCTGCTAGGTGAAGCGCTCTCTTTGCTGCGCGCCGCAGCTAAACGCACCACAGCATTCTCTCTGCTTGTCAACCTCGTGGCGGCCTTTGCTACAGCCGGAATATTGGCAGCTGCAGGCAAATTGCTCGGCGAACTCGCCGACGAACCAACATGGGATGCGGCGCTTCCTTGGTTGAGTCTGGCGGGGGCGTGTCTGGCGATCTCGATGATTGCCGAGCACGTGCACGCCGGACTGACACAGCTTGCAGCCGAGCAGGTGCAGTCGCATGCCGTTGGGCGAGTACTGCGAGCTGCGTCGAGCGTTCCCTACGCATCGTTTGATACCCCTGCATTTTACGACCGGCTCAGGCGGGCTCACGAGAGCGGTTCTGACCACGCCTGGGCCATCGTGCAAAGCAGCCTGAACCTCCTCCGGGGGATTTTCGACATGATTGCGATCATCGTCGTGCTTGCGTTCGTGGCGCCGGTTCTGATCGCTGTGGCCATGGTGGCTTACATCCCTATGTGGATCGTGACCGTCGTGAACAACCGGGTGCACTACAAGTTCAGCTGGGAAGAGACCGAAGGCGATCGCAGGCGCAGCTACATCGAGTCGCTACTGACCGACCGACGTTCCGCCAAAGAGGTCCGATCATTTGAACTCGAAGACGAACTTGTCAATCAGTTCAGCACGATCTGGACGGAGCGCCTCGAACGCCTCGCAGGGGTAGTCAAATACACGGCTCTGCGGTCTGGCCTCGCATCGTTGGTATCGGCGATACTGGTGGTTGCGTCGCTGGGCATCGTGGTGTGGCTGACCATCGAAGGCGACCTGTCGCTCGACCAAGCCGGCGTCGGTGTGCTCGGTGTTCGCCAGCTGAGTAATGGGGTCACTCGGACCGGCAACTATGTCGATGCGCTCCATCACAGTGGCCGATTTCTGCGTGACTACGAGCAGTTCCGCAATGACGCAATAGAACTTGCTCCAGCCAATGACGGTCCGAGCGCCCCAACTAAAATCAGCCAGGTGGTGGTAGACAATGTTGGTTTTGTGTACCCGGGGAGCACCGAACCCGCCTTGCGGGGAGTGTCGATGACAATGCGAGCTGGCGAGGTCACCGCCATCGTGGGCGCGAACGGGTCGGGAAAAACGACGCTGCTAACGCTGCTCGCTGGGCTCTACCTGCCCACGTCGGGATCAATCCGGTGGGACAGCCAAGAGACAGCAGATTTTTCGGTTCGGGAGCGCCAGCGTGCAATAGCCCCGCTCTTCCAGGACTTTACGCAATTCCACTTCTCGGTGAGGGAAAATATTTCGCTCACCGACGCGGACTCGACTCGGCTCAGAACTGCGCTCGAGCTTGCAGATATAAACTTCATCGACGAACTCCCGGATGGACTCGAGACACAGCTGGGAAAGGCTTTCGCCGACGGAACCGAGCTTTCAATAGGGCAATGGCAGCGCTTGGCTCTCGCAAGAGCGCTGTATCGCGATGCACCGATCCTGCTGCTCGATGAACCCGCATCGGCACTTGATCCGGGGGCCGAGGCTCGCCTTGTTGGCCGCCTTCGCCGCACCTACTCGGATCGGTGCGTAATTATGATTTCACATCGGTTTGCCTCTGTGCGTCAGGCCGACCGGATCTACGTGGTCGATGAAGGTCGAATCATTGAACAAGGGTCGCACGCGGAACTCATGAAACGAGCGGGTGCCTATCGAGGTCTCTATCAGGCCCAGGCTGAGCCGCTGCTCGCTCATGAGTTGAAGGACCAGCCTTCAAACCAGCCATAGATCGCGACAGAGTTCCATGTCAATCCTGGTTGTCCAGGCACAGTGATTTAGTGGCTGAGAAGCACCGGGTCTTGGGGCTGACTGATGCCATCACAGGCGGCTTGCAGCGCGCAAGCCGACACGATTGCGTGCAAAAATCGGTGCCAAAGGTCGGTGCCAATGCTCTTCGAGCAGGATGCTAGAGGCGTTCGATGAGCGTCCCCGTGCCAAGGCCGCCGCCGCAGCACATGGTGATCACGCCGTAGCGACCTCCGCTGCGTTGCAGCTCGTGCACTGCCTTGGTGGTCAGGAAGCAGCCGGTACCCCCGAGAGGGTGTCCTAGCGAGATAGCGCCGCCATTGGGGTTGACCTTGTCGGTATCTGGTTTGAGTTCTTTCTGCCAAGCAAGCACGACCGATGCGAACGCCTCGTTGATTTCAAAAACATCGATGTCATCGACGGTGAGACCCTGGCGCTCAAGAACCTTCTTGGTCGCGGGAATGGGTCCCTCGAGCATGAGAACGGGATCGCAGCCAACAAGCGCAGTCTGCAACACCCTAGCCAGGGGAGTAACACCCAGCTCGGCCGCCTTATCGGCGCTCATCATCAGAACCGCTGATGCTCCGTCGGCAATCTGCGAGGCTGTGCCAGCGGTGTGGATGCCGTCCTCGCGGGCTACTGGTTTGAGCTGAGCAAGCTTTTCTAAGCTGGTGTCTCTCGGGATTTCATCGCGGGCGACGGTGACCGTGTCGTCGGTCTTGTTCCCGTCGGCGTCGAGCACCGGTGCCTGAACCGGGATGACTTGGGTCTCGAATCGGCCCTCGGCCACGGCTACTGCGGCCCGCTCCTGGGATTGCAGCCCGAACTGGTCGGTGTCTTGTCGTGTGATCTCATACTTTTCGGCGATCCGCTCTGCACCTTCGAACTGGCTCGCGAATTCGTAATGCTCGAAGTAGGTTCGGCTCATCGGGCTGCCGTAGCCAGCTTGTTTCCCGGCGAAGGCATCGGAGCCGATGGGCAGCAGGCTCATGGCTTCGACCCCGCAAGCCAACACGACGTCTTCGACTCCTGATGCAATCAACGCATGTGCTGTATTCACCGCATGTTGCGATGAACCACATTGTGCGTCGACCGTCGTTGCTGCGACTTCTTGGGCCCCGCCATGGCTCAGCCACGCCGTGCGGGTGATGTTCATGGCCTGCGCTCCAACCTTGTTGATGCAGCCACCAACGACCTGGCCTACGTCGGCGGAGGTGATGCCAGCCCGTGCAATGACTTCCATCATTACGGGGCCAAGAACATCGGCTGGGTGTGCGCCTGCAAGCGACCCATTGCGCTTACCTATGGGCGAACGGCCAGCTTCGACGATGACAACCTCGTGCATGTGAACTCCTTGAGCGAACGTTGCCTGAGCCTAGATGACGCTGTCGCGCCTAGCCCAAAACGCGATGCGGGCACGCCCTGCACGGCGTGCCCGATCTTTCGGTTAAGGCGGGAGGACCTCTACCTAAGCATTCACCACTTCGCTCTGCACAGCGAGGCGGCGAGCCTTCAGAATGCGACGTCGTTGGCGCTCGGAACAACCGCCCCACACACCATGTTCGATGCGGTAGGTCAATGCGTACTCAAGGCATGCATCTGTCGAAGGGCAGTCGATGCAAACCTTTTTAGCAACCTCGACCCCTACCCCATCGCTGGGGAAGAACAGGTCAGGCGCCTGGCCTGCACAATTACCTTCTGCCATCCAAGACGTGTCCACGAGTTGTCTCCATCTACGTCGCTTACGAAACCCAGTAGGCCATAGCAGCGCGAAAGCGAGCGTAAATGTGAGATTTCTGTCGATTTTCGGGCCTCAGCCACACCAATAGCACCGGCCACGTCGCTGCGGATCAAGCTGGCGAATCGTCCGATTTCCTCACGTTGGAGTTCCCGCGTGGTGATTCACCAAATCATCAGCGATGATAGAAGCGCGTGAGCGATACTTCTTCGACAGAACCTCGGCCCCTCTTTGGTGCCGGCGGCGATAACCCACTCGGTTCGTTGCCAGCGACGCCGCCAACCTATGAGCCGGCCGCGAACCTCTATGCGCCGATGCCGAACCCGTCGCCCGCTCCGACCGAGGTTGTCACGACAACCGAAGATCCGTGGTGGTCCAACCCGTGGCCACTTGCTGCGTTGGCGTCGGCGATTGCATTGGTCGTGGCGGCGTCGGTCATTGGAGCGTTCTTGCTCTTCGACGACAATCAACCCTCGCTGGTCAGCCTGGGTGGCGGCGCTGGAGTAGTCGGCGCCGAAAACCTGACTCTGCGAGGCGAAGCCCTCAACGTGCAAGGTGTCCTCGCCGTAGTCTCGCCGTCGGTCGTGTCGATCGAAACT
>Ga0209828_1001424_pt1 | contig 21683 bp, 18 predicted proteins | sample MaitaG_FD_187429 | JGI IMG/M metagenome (GOLD analysis project Ga0209828, IMG submission 187429) | Marine algal microbial communities from Maine, USA - Maine_Asex2 metaG (SPAdes) (version 2) | ecosystem: Host-associated > Algae > Red algae > Unclassified | place: Maine, USA | collected 2015-01-05
AATAAATAAAGTACCAAATAATAAAGGCAAAGGATAAAATAACTATGAGGCCTCTTCCCCATTCACCTAAATCCATATAATGTCGTGTTACAAAACTTTCTAGAATTGCAGCTACTATAAATACAGGAACTAAACCTATAATAATTTTTAAACTACGCTTAGCACCTTCTAAAAGAGAATCCATTCTAGAATATGTTCCGGGAAATAGAAAACTGTTCCCAAGCACAATACCTGCGGCTCCCGCAATCACGATTGCAGACAACTCGAGTGCACCATGAATAAAGATAGTACCTAATGCAATTCCTGTAAGTCCTCTTTCTATAAAGAACCCAAGAAAGGCTCCTACCATGATGCCATTTTGAAAAAGTATATATGCTGCAGGTATTGTTCCTAAAATTCCAAGAACGTAAACCATAAAAGACACCCGTATATTATTTGTAGAAATTCCTATAAACATAGAACTCTGAGAACTAGACCTATATACTCCCAACGGGTCTCCTGAATCAATATTCTCTTCTGTCATGTTCACATATCCATCTCCAATTATCGCCCGAACAAAATCTATATTCATTGATTGTGAGAACAACCCAATCAATACTGCTACCATAAATATTAAAAAGGAGTACAAAAGTGCTTTATGCGACTTAGTCATGGCTAGCGGTACCTCGAATTTCCAAAAATCAAGAAATCGACTCCGTTTCTCTTTTTTATTCTTATAAATCATCTGATGCGCCTTCAATGACACGCCGTTTAGATAGTCAACTAATGGGCTGTCTGGATAGAAGGTCCGGGTATACGAAAGATCATCTGTAATATGCACATAAAGCTCCGCGAGGTAATCAGCATCTACTGCTTCCTTGGTAGATAGGATGGATTCAAATTCCTTCCAATATTTTTCATTTTTCTTTATGAATACAATTTCTTTCAAAAAGACTTTGAATTTTATCTTTGCCAATATAAACAAACTTGTTTTAATCGATAAGAGAATGAGCAAAGCATCCTACCTAAATACTGCACAAAATGTCAATCTAGAACTTAAGCTTGCGAATTTAGGTACACGTATAGCTGCTTTCCTAATTGATGCAATCATCAAATTTGGGTATATCATGTCTATCATTTTTCTTGCTAGTGTGAGTGGTATGGTGTCTAACCCTTGGCTATTGAGCCTTTTTTACATTCCTGTTATGTTCTACACCCTTCTCTTCGAAGTTTTCAGAGAGGGACAGACACCTGGCAAAAAAGCCCAAAACATAAAAGTTGTATCGGCTGACGGTGCTCCTGTAAGCATCAGCCAATATATATTACGTTGGCTGTTTTGCGTTATTGATTTTTACCTTTTAACTGGATCGATTGCACTTGTCAGCATAGGAATCTCTTCTAAAAACCAGAGACTTGGAGACAAGATCGCAAACACTTTAGTTGTATCTACAAGACAAGAACGCAGACTAGAAGAAACGGGCTATCTGGATATTGACGAAAACTATATACCTAATTATCCGAGCGTAAGTCAACTTAGCTATAATGACATTCGAATCATTAAGGAAGTTCTTTCTAATCATTCTCCAAACGCATTTAATCTAGTCACTGAAACAGCGAATAAAATTGAAAATATATTGGGTGTGCAAAAAACTGGAAGCTCAAAGAGTTTTTTAAATCGTGTGGTGCAGGATTTTAATTATTACGAGAAGGTAGGTTGATCTGACTACACTTTTTCATTCTTCCACCACCTATTCAACTTAAGAATCAGAAGTAGTATAATTGGGATAAAAGCCAAGTGAAATTGCTGAGGTATAAATGACCAACCAGCTAATGCGGCTCCAGTTAATACAGCTGATAGGATTAAGACCCATTTTGCAGCATTCTTAGGCTTCCTAAATGCGAGATACAGATAGAGGGGGTGTATCCATAACAAGTTCCAGTTTGCCTTAGTCGCTATGTGATCCGTAAAGAACCACATAACAAAGAGCAATAAAGAAGATAGCCCGAGCACTAAGAACCAAAGTTTATCATACAGGATAAGTGCCTTATTATTATGATCTACAAAAAAGTAAAGGAAAAACTCCAAAAGAAGGAAGAGAACAAAAACAAGCATGGGGGTAAACCATGGCCTTTTAAATCTGGCTTTTTGTTCTTCGGAAAAATCAAGAATTGTGTTTGTGCTTTTCACAAAATCTTTGCCGCCGATTTTTATATTTTCTAGAGACTTCATAAGATAGGCAGGCAAAAATGTTTGGTGCATGTCTGAGGCTTTCTTATCTGCCCTACTGCCGATCACTAGATCAATCCCAAAGTCTGACCACGGCAAACCCGGTAAAAATTCATCTAATAAATTTCGAAATGTTTTATCTGATTCTTCTTCAGAAAAGACAACACCTAAAGAGTTACTAAAGACATCTCGCGGTCTAGTGGAGCAGTTGTCAAAGAAAAAATCATACTTATAGGTTCTATTTTCTTTCTTGATATTATTCAACAGAAAGTCAAATACTTTTTGACGTTCAAGGCTATCTAAATCCAGTTTTTGTTCATAAACAGATCGACTGTAATAGTCATACTCTCTTAGGAAGTTTCCATAATTCTGCATTCCCAAGTGATAATCTAATTTGCCACGTAAAAACTTAGTGTAGAATCCGGGTGTTTTGAAACTAAACATCCCATAGTTAAAGATAACATCTAAGTTCTGAGCAGGATCAAAAATCCGAAGGCCTGTATGACCAAATGTGGAATACAACTCGTTTCCTGGATCGCATGTGAGTACGGAAACTGCTGCTTTATTTGAAAGGGGGGCTTGAGTATAACCCGTATTGCTAAGACAGGCAAACGAAAAAAGAATTATGAATATGTTGTTAGTAACTATTCGCATTACATCTTTGATAAACTAAAATTAAACGCAAATTGGATTGTATGTGTTGCTAAGAGACAGAAAAACCATTTGCCCATCCCTTTTCCGGACTGACAAAAGATAGTTTCCCTTCCTCGTTTTCTGCCATAAGAATCATTCCTTTAGACTCTACTCCTCTAATCTTTCTAGGGGCAAGATTTGCGAGTATCAACACCTCTCTCCCGATAATATCTGCAGGTTGATAAAACTGTGCTATTCCAGACACTACCGTTCTCTTTTCAAAACCTAAATCAACTTGGAGTTTTAGTAATTTATCCGCTTTTTCTACTTTCTCTGCTTCTAAAATTGTAGCAGTCCGAATATCCATTTTTGCAAAATCATCAAATGCTATCGTTGGCTTAAGATTCGATTCTTCTCCTTTTGCTTCTACTGCTCCGGCAAGTAACTTACTTCGCTGTTCTTCTATAACACTATCATCAATTCTTGTAAACAAGTGATTTGGCTCGGAAATTTTATGCCCTACCTGGATAATGTCATCCCCTTCTGCCAAGGTATTCATCATTTTTACAAGTTCACCTTTCTCTTGTATCAACTCTAGATTAAGGAGTCCTCTTAATTTGTCTGAAGTAAAAGGAAGGAATGGCTTAATTGCAACACTTAGAGATGTAATAAATTGCAGAGAAAGATTCATCACAGTTTTTACTGTCTCCTCATCCTCTTTAATCATTTTCCAAGGTGCATTAAACTGTAACAACTGATTCCCTAACGAGGAAATATCCATAATCTTCTTCAATGCTCCTCTAAAATCATATTTGCGTAGAGCAGTACACATTGCATCCAAATTATCATACAACAATAGCATTTCACTTTCATGGTATGCCATATCCTCTTCATTCTGTGCAGCTGTGATCATTAGGCTTTCATCATATGCGGGCACCACTCCGTCGTAGTATTTGTTTACTAGAACAATTACTCTATTTATGAAATTTGCAAGGTTATTTACTAACTCGTTGTTATTCGCATCTTGATATCCTTTCCACGTAAATTCACTATCTTTTAACTCGGGCATATTCTTGATCAGAGCATATCTCAGTTCATCTTCTTTACCCGGAAAATCCTTAAGATAGTCATGGACCCAAACAGCCCAATTTTTCGAAGTGGATAACTTCCGACCTTCTAGATTTAAAAACTGATTTGCAGGTACATTAATTGGTAGAATATAATCGCCATGCGCTTTTAGAATTGCTGGAAATATCAAACAATGAAATACAATATTGTCTTTACCAATAAAATGTATCAATGCTGTTTTATCGTCTTTCCAATAGGGCTCCCAGTCTTTCCCGTTCTCTTCTGCCCAAGCTTTCGTAGATGATATATAACCAATAGGCGCATCCATCCATACATAGAGCTTTTTACCGTCGGATCCTTCAATACTTTTTGGCACATCTACTCCCCATTCTAGGTCTCTGGTCATAGACCTTGGCTGCAAACCTCCATCTAACCATGATCTACATTGACCCAAAACATGATTTTTCCAATCTTCAGGATAATGCAGGGATGTATCACCTAGCTTACCTGTTTCTATCCACTCCCTTAACCACTCTTCATATTTATCTAATGGTAGGTACCAATGTTTCGTTTTCTTCAAAACAGGTTTCTCCTTAGAAAGTGTAGAAATAGGGTTTATTAATTCTGTAGGACTAAGTGCTGATCCGCAATTTTCGCATTGGTCACCATATGCTTCTTCGTGACCACATTTAGGACAGGTTCCTATGATATATCTATCAGCTAGAAACATTTCCGAAGTCTCATCGTAGTATTGTTCAGATTCCTGTTCTACGAATTCTCCCTTCGCGTGAAGATTTGCAAAAAACTCTTGCGCCGTTTCATGATGAAGAGCATCAGAAGTTCTATGGTAATAATCAAATGAGATTCCAACTCCTTTAAAGACTTCTCTGAAAAGTGTATCGTACTTATCTACGATTTCCTGTGGACTTAATCCTTCTTTAAGAGAACGCATAGTGATAGCAGCACCGTTCTCATCACTCCCACAAATATAGACTACGTCTTTATCCATCAAACGCTGAAACCGAACATAGATATCAGCAGACAGATATGCTCCTGCAAGGTGCCCTAAATGTAGAGGTCCGTTCGCATAGGGAAGTGCGGAAGTTACCAGATATCGTTCAAATTGTTTCATAGCGGATTAAAACATCAAATATACAATAACACATTAGAAGAATGTCAAATCTAAGGATTGATTTACAACTCCCGTTTATGTTTTTTATAGTCTTAATTCTTTTATAATTTAGCACTATGGACTTCGAAGAAGAATTAGTAAGACGGCCTTCTAAAGCACGTGTGCTCGAGATTGTCCAAGTAATCCTAGAGGAACCTAATCATGTCAAAGGGCTTATGCATCACTACTTTAAGCATACAGATCGACTGGGTATGATGGCTTCCTGGATTGTATGTTATGTTGCAAGAAAAAATCCATCTCTTATAAAACGATACTACCCTAAAATGTTAAAGCACATTAAAAAAGATGTGCACACTGGAATCAAACGCAACACAATACGCATTTTTGAAGATGTTCCTATTCCTGAAAAGATACAAAGTGAACTCTACGAGATATGTTTAGAATTTATAAGTGATACTAAAAGCCCTATGGCTGTAGCTGCATTTTCTATGACCACTGCTTTGCGCATAGCACGTCCTTATCCTGAACTTAGAGAGGAACTAAAAGAAATTTTATTTCTTATGGATACGCATGGAACTTCAGGTTTTCAGTATAGACGCAAGAAGACTCTAAAGGAATTAGATAGTTATTCCTAAATTCTTTAATTTGTCCACCCACATTGCACTATGGCAAATGAAGACGATTTAAAGTTACGGAAAGAAATAGAGAAAGAGTATTCAAACGCTTTTGACTTCAAATTTTCTAAGTACTTTGATTATCTATACAACTATGGATTCTCATTGACGTCCGACGAAGCCTTGATTAAAGATGCCATTCAGGATGTATTCATGTAATTTTAACAAAGTAGAAAGAAGATCAAGATTCGCTCTTCTGCTAAGTACTATGTTATCAGATCTTTCAGAAACGCATGATTTACATAAACCAAATCCAATACATCCATTCTTCAAGAAGACCACCATCATGATATCACAAGCACAGCAACGGTTGAATCTGCGATAATCCAAGAAGAGTCTAGTCAATTAGATCAAATATTTACCCCCTAATGGATTCATGCACTACAAATTGCTTTAGACCTCGAAGACACTGTCATTTCAGTATGTGCAAACAATATCTTTAACACCTTTCCAGACCTCCAAAGACATGAATCAAATACATCTAACGGAATCTTTCCATACAGCCGGAGAGTAAAACAATTCGGATTAAACGGAGCTTTTTGGTATAGCACACTGAGTTTTAAACTATAATCTAGCCATGAACCAATTGTCTAGATCCTTATAAAAAATTTCTTTTTCAGGCTCATTGAATAATTCATGATATAAACCTTCATAAATTTTAAAGGTCTTATCCGTGCTTTTGATATTTTCTATAAACACTTTACTTCCTTCCAACTCAGTGAGTTTGTCTTCAGTCCCATGCCCTAAATACAAAGGGTACGAAAATTCACTGGCTTTAGATTGCACCCACTTCATAGCTTTCATTATTTCCCAGCCTGTTTTCGCATGTGATTTTTTGTGATAAACGAGTGGGTCTTCTTGATATGCTTTCACAACAGCTTGATCTTTCGAAATATACTTACCGTCTAAGCCTACTGTCTTCATTTTTGGAAAAATTGTTCCAATTATCGGAGCAAGCTTTTGCAAAATAGGTGCAAGGTCTTTACTGATCATAAACGCTGGAGCAGTGTACATGACTCCTACAAGTCCTTTTAATTTTGGTTTTTTATACAGCAAATAATAAGCGCATACGAGTGCTCCAAGACTATGAGCAAATAAAAAACTAGGCTTTGAACTATTAAAAACAGAATTCATCCATATCTCCATATCATCTGCCATGTCTTGAAATTTGGAAATAAAAATAGGATCGCCTTCAGATTTTCCATGTCCTCTTAAATCAAAAGAATGTGCACTGCAATTTCGTTCATTGAAAAAATCTGCTATTCCGTTATACCTACCTGAATGCTCAGCAATTCCATGCACTATATAAATATTTGCTTTCGCATCATCTACATCCCATGTGCGTGTAAAAAGATTGAGTCTGTCTTTCGTCTGGACCATGCTTGAAGATAAATAAGTTTAAAATATTGTCAAATTAAGCAGCGCATCTAAATTCATAGGAGTCATATAGGCATAAAACAACAATTGTATGACCAAGCTCAAACTCATTTTAAAGACATCAACTCTTATTTTCATCCTATTTAGTTGTAATATCATTCTAGCGGAAGAAACTGGACCATGTTCAATTGAAACAATGACTCTTGAACTCTTGGAGTGCAATACAGATGGTACCTATGATGTCGAATTATACTACACTGTACTAAACCCTGTAGGCGACACATTGAGCCTATTTATCAATAGTGTCCATCATGATGACTACATTATCGGAGGAAGCTTAACCATTGAAAACGTAGAACCTTCTGACATATTTGATACAGATATTTTCTTTTTATGCATGAAGGAAGACGAAGACTGCTATATCAGCTTAGACTTTGCCCAGCCAGATTGCTTATGTGATGGTCCATGCGAAGTTGAGGATATACAAGTCCTAGTGTTAGAATGTGATAGTATAACTAATACTTATGCAGCCCAAATATTTTACACAATAAATAACCCTGGACATGAAGTTGTACATGTAACTATCAATAATGAATATTATGGAACTTTTCCTGTAGGTCAAACCATAATTATAGAAGGTATCACACCTAGACCAAATTCCGAATATGACATAGTACAAATATGTGCATCCGATGAATGTTGTGGAGAATTTGAATACTTGCCTGTGGATTGTGAGGGAGGAAATGATGCGTGTGATATTTTTGATATTGAAATTGTAGAGTTTACCTGTAGCCCCGGTGGTACATTTGATGTTATTTGGATTGAATACGAGGTAATAAATCCAGCAGACAGTATTATCCATGTTGCCGTAAATAACAATTATGCGGGAGGATGGATTGTTGGAGAACCCATTTCCCTTGAAGTTCCAACAGGAATTGAAGAAGTTGTTGTTACCGTTTTCTTTGATGATGTTAACTGCACTGAGACTATCACATTTGATAATATTTGCGAAGACGGATGTAATTGGGGGGACATTGAGATTAATGGACTTGAATGTCTAGAAGAAGAATATTTTGCAACGCTTAATTACAGCATCTTAGACCCTCCATTTGACGAAGTATATCTAATATTAAATGGAGTTGCATATGGCGGATATCCAGTTAACGAACCAATTCAAATAGCGGACCTGATAACTGAAGTAATAGAAGTACACTTATATTTTTACAGCGAAGAAACAGATACCATTTGCAGCATTATGCAGATCTTTGATCACCCATGTCTTTTCAATTGTGACACAGAATGCATAACGGCTGAATTTGAATGGGAATACGATTGCTATGATGCTGATCCTGGCTTTTACCTTTTAATGACTCCTTTTTTAGAGTGTGCCACAGACAGTATAAATTTAGAAGTCACTATTAACGGATCTGTGACAGATCTATACAATTCTGCAGAAGAATGGGAGTTTGAATTTGTTCCTAACATACCGAATGAAATGACCGTACAGATTTGTTATGCGGACAATCCAGATTGTTGCACCTTCTATTCTTTACCTGCTCCTGAATGTGATAATAATAATCTTTCTTGTGCTGTGGACACTGCAATGGTATATTTAAATTGTGAATTTGACAACCTATACTATTTAGAAGGATATGCACATGTAGTCAATCCTGACAACGATTTTATTGATGTATTTATCGATGATATATTTGCAGGTAGTTATGCAATAGACGAATCAAATTTTGCAGGTATATTTTCAGATTCCCTACTAGTCTTAGAACCGAATACTGAATACGAAATTCTTATTTGCGTTACTGATAGTCCAAATTGTTGTACTACAGTTACTGCAATAACAGCACACTGTTCTAATTCTTGCGAATGCCTAGAATTAACAGAATTTGTTAACATCTCTACAGAATGCCAAGCGAATGGAAACTTATCAGTATCCATTGCAGTAGGATCATTATGTGATACTATATCTCTCCAAGTAAATGGTAGTGAGCAATTAAGTATCTCTGTAGAAGGAACATATACGTTTCAAAATGTTGAAGCGGTGGATGAACCAAATATTTACTTCTGCTTGGCAAATAGTCCGAATTGTTGTGCATCTATTCCATGGAATCAACCACAGTGCCTTGGCGGCGATGATCCAGTCGAACAACTATTCAAGATTGATGTAAACCGTACTGAATTAGTTGTGGAAACGGAAGAGGAATCTAGCTTAGGATTGTTTGATACGCAAGGCCGCATGGTAAGAAGACATGGCGAAAATAGAACACGACATATTTTGAGTACAACAGGTCTGACTACAGGAGTTTACTTAGTAAACATTATTGAACCTACACAGATTCGTACGAAGAAAGTATTTATATCAAATTAAAATTTGATATTTTATTAAGACAAAAGGATTTAAAGCACAATGAGGCTGTCTCAAATCGAGACAGCCTCTTTTCTTTTAATTATACAGAGACTCCTGATCAAACTCTTATGACCGTAAGCATAGATCAAACATACACTGGTGGAAGCAATTTTGAATTAATCCCAAACCCCGCAGAGGATCAAGTGCAAATGCGTTTTCCTGAACAAGTCTCAGAAACTATCCACGTTACAATACACGATATAGAAGGCAAACTATTACAGAATAGACAAATAAAATCGAATAATTTTATAAACCTTCAGGGCATACAGAATGGTGTGTATATAATTCGCGCGACTATTAAAGAAAAAACGATGTCCAAACTGTTGTTTAAAAATTAGATGCTCAAAAGAAGGGTGCCGTCAGATAATTAAGATAAATCATATACTTTTATGGCGCATGACAAAACACCGGCATTTTATAATTCACAAACCCTATGGCTACCTGTCACAGTTTGTTTACAACCAGACCAGACGGAGAAATAAAAAACTGTTGGGTGAACTATTTGCATTCCCAGAAGGCACTATGGCAATAGGACGGCTCGACAAAACCTCTGAAGGATTGCTATTACTCACCACAGATGGGAAAGTAAGTCAGCAAGTGCGCCGCAAAACAGTCGAAAAAGAATATTACGCCCAAGTGGATGGTATAATTACCCCCGAAGCAATAGAAAAATTGCAAACAGGCGTGGAAATAGGTTTAAAAGAAGGCAAGTATCAAACGCTCCCTTGTAAAGCACACAAAAAGGAAATTCCGCCACCATTCAAAGAAAGAACTAAAAAAGTGAGAGACGACAGACACGGTCCTACAAGTTGGGTATCAATAACAATCACTGAAGGAAAATTTAGACAGGTGCGCAAAATGACTGCTGCCGTCGGATTCCCAACACTTCGATTATTTCGCGTTAGAATCGGTAGTCTTCACCTGGGCAAACTAGAAGCTGGTCAAGTTATTGAAGTTGATAAATTTGAATATCAACAAAATTAATTAGATTTCGAGTATGGTGATATTTTGTACCTTATCTTGCTCATCATATGAAATGAGCAATCCAATATAATATACATTGGCCCACATATCCACTTCATCGGGTTCACCATTCGCAGCTATCACTTCTGCCTCAGTACTTCCTAATCCAATTCCTTCAGCCGTCTTTCCATCAAAGTTATCAAACACGCCAAATCGTATGATTGGAAGCGTATTTATATCTAAATCTCCAGAACTATGTTGTCCAAAAATCACATCTATACTATTGATAGTATTTAAGTAGCCATATGTAGCGTTTCCCGAAGTGCCAACATTTATAATAGGTTGGAAATTGTCTCCTAATTCTGCTGCTACTCTACTTCCTAAATCACCTATTTTCAAATTGTTAATTCCTCCCCCTGGAATGATAGTAAATGTCTCTATTTCTGGATCGAGATCATCACCACAAGAAGAAAAACAAATAGTGATACAAAGAAGTGCTGAGAATAATAAAGCTTAATTTTTCATGTTGTTCGTTTAATATAAACGTGAGTTGCCTTTCCTTAGAAAGTCAATTCAATATATATAGTTTAAAAGAAACTCTAGTAATTGAGCTTCGAAAGGATGTAATAAAATAAGAGAACAGATTTCTCTGTTCTCTTATTTTATTACATCCTTTACTTTAACAATTAATGTCTCCTACCCTCCAAAGTCATCAAAGGCAATATTCTCCTCTGGGACACCCAGATCGTCTAATGCCTTTATAACCGATGCATTCATCGCAGGAGGACCACAGAAGTAATACTCTACCTCCTCTGGCTCTGGATGCTTTGAAAGATATTCCTTAACACATACAGGCATAATATATCCTTGAAAACCATCGCCCGGTGAATCTATATCTTCTTTTACTTGCCAATTATCTTCTTCAAGTGGATTATCCAGAGATACATAAAACTTGAAATTTGGAAACTCCTTTTCTATCTCTCTAAATTCATCAATATAAAATAACTCCCTCTTCGTACGTCCTCCGTACCAGAAAGAAACTTTTCTATCCTTAACCTTTTCCGTTTGGAACATATGGAAAAGGTGCGAACGTAATGGTGCCATTCCTGCTCCACCACCGATGTATACCATTTCTTTTTTCGTCGGCTTGATAAAGAACTCACCGTACGGACCAGAGATCGTACACTTGTCTCCCGGCTTTAACCCAAAAACATAACTCGAACAAACGCCTGGATTGACATCCATCCATCCGTTTCTCGCTCTGTCAAACGGCGGAGTCGCTATACGAATATTCAACTTAACGATATTCCCCTCCGCAGGGTGATTTGCCATGGAGTATGCACGAAACTGCGTCTCGTCATTCACCATTTTTAAATCCCATAGCTTAAATTTATCCCACTCTGACTGGAACTTAGCCGGATCATCGTGATGCTCAGGGTGAGCAGTAATATCCATATCTTTAAAAGGTACCGTAATCTCTGGCACATCAATTTGGATGTAACCACCCGGCTTAAAATCCAATTCTTCACCAGCAGGTAATTCCACTACGAACTCCTTAATGAAAGAAGCCACATTATAATTTGATCGCACTGTACATTCCCATTTCTTAATTCCGAAAATCTCTTCTGGAATTCTTAAAACCATGTCATTACGCACCTTTACCTGACAAGCCAACCTCTTATTCTCGGCCGCCTCTTTTCTTGTCAAGTGATTCATCTCTGTAGGTAACACCTCTCCGCCTCCTTCATCAATGTGACACTCACACATCGCACACGTACCACCGCCTCCACATGCGGAAGGAAGAAATACATTGTGCTCCGAAAGTGCCGTCAATAAGGTAGTTCCTGGAGAAACTCTAACAGGGTTGTCCTTCTCGCCATTAATGTATAAACTCACCTCTCCCTGAGGAACGAGTTGCTTTCTTGCATAAATTAACATCATAGAAAGCGCGAGAATTACACCACAGAATACAAGCAGTGCTAACAATATAACTTTCGGATCAAAACTCAGAAGTACAATCATCTTTTACGTATATATCTTTTACTAAATAGCGGATGGATCAATACCCATCAAACTCATAAATGCCATACCCATCAAACCTGTGAGTATAAATGCCATTCCTAATCCTCGTAATGCCGGTGGCACGTCCGAGTAAATTATTTTTTCTCTGATAGCAGCAATCGCAATAATCGCCAAAAACCATCCAAATCCTCCACCAAGTCCAAATGCAATTGACTCAGATAGATTATACTCCTTAGATACCATAAACAACGATCCACCGAGAATCGCACAGTTTACTGTAATCAATGGAAGGAATATTCCAAGTGAATTATATAATGGTGGTGATACCTTCTCAATTACCATTTCCACTAACTGCACCATAGATGCAATTACAGCAATGAATAAAATCAAACGTAAGAAGGTCAAGTCTGTACCAAATGGCCCCGTATCCGCTAAGAGATAGTTTTCTATCACCCAGTTAATCGGCATTGTAATCCCTAGTACAAAGATGACAGCAAGTCCGAGACCGAAAGCCGTTTTCACTGTTTTAGAAACCGCTAAGTATGAACACATCCCTAGAAAATATGCCAAGGCAAGGTTTTCTATGAATGCTGATTTTATAAATATATTTACTAATTCCATGTTATTTTGCTTTGCTGTGGTCTTAAGAAATATCTACTAGTGATGGATTCCATGAACGATGAATCCATATTAGAATTCCAATTACAAACATCGCTGATGGGAACAATACCATTAAGTTATTTGGTGCGTACCAGGATAACCAACTAATGGCACTTGTATCTACTAAAAAATCTACTCCTGGGCCAAAAATCTTGAATCCTCCAAGTGCTCCCTTTCCAAAGAATTCACGAATTACTGCTACTATAATCAATATAATTCCATAACCAAGGCCATTTCCAATACCATCCAAGAACGATCTCCATGGTCTATTACTCATCGCGTACGCCTCAAGACGTCCCATGATAATACAGTTCGTAATAATCAACCCGATAAATACAGATAGCTCTTTAAAGATCGGATAGTTTACAGCTTTCAGTGTTAACTCTACCACTGTTACTAAAGCAGCAATGATAACTAGCTGTACAATCATCCGCACCTGCTTTGGAATACTGTTACGAAGGAATGATGTAAGTAAATTTGAAAACGCTAATACAAACATCACAGCGATTGCCATAACGAATGCTTTAGATACCAAAGTGGTAACTGCTAGCGCCGAACAAATTCCTAGTACCTGCACAGTAATTGGGTTGTTAGAATCCAACGGATCCGTAAGCAGTTTTCTTTCCGCTTTCCCAAAGGTGAGACCTGATTCTTTCTTTTCTAAAACTTTAGTTTCTGCCATTACAGAACAATTTATTTTTTGTTATTTATTATCCTTTCAGACTATTAAAATACGGCTCATAGTAACTTAAACCACGGGCCATCATCTCCGTTACTCCATCTGCTGTAATTGTAGCACCCGAAATACCATCTACTTCATAGTCAGGATCTTTCGCACCTCCCTTCCTAACATAGACAGATCTTAATTCTGGACCATCGTATATCTTTTTGCCTTTGAACTGTGAATAAAAGTCTTTGTTGTCTTTTATTTCAGCTCCAAGACCCGGTGTTTCAGCCTTATGATCAAAAGAAACTCCGGCAATCGTATTTAGATCATCTTCAAATGCGATGTTACCCCAAATTTCGTCCCATAGCCCTTTTCCACGCACAGAAACGATCCAGTACTTTTTACCATCCTCACCAGTAAACCCGTACGTTGGTAAAATCTTTTCATTTTCTGGTTTCTTTCTTTCCTTCCCCATGTCAATACTAGACGCTGTACCTTCTTTATAACCAGCTGCAATTACACCTTCCTTATCAACACTGGTTCCATCGACTTTGATCACAGTTTGGGAGATTTTTGAAAAAATTTCTTCGACCTGCTCATCAGATAATTCTGTGACGGGACTCGGAAGATAATCATTGACCGCAGCTAAGATTGCACGTTTATTATAAACGGCTTCGTTCTTATCATGCGTTGGCTTTAAGAAGGTGTTCATACCTGCTAAAACAACGGCTACTAGCGCAGTCATTATAAGAACGAATTTTATTACTTGATTTGTACTATGCACTTGCTAAACGTTTTTTCATGTTAGACTCTAGAACGTAATGATCTATAAGAGCCGCAAATGTGTTTAAGAAAAGTATTGACAACATCCATCCTTCCGGATATGCCGGGTTCAATACTCTAACAATCATCCCTATGAATCCAATTAAAAAACCATAGACCCATTTTCCTGTATTTGTTGATGCAGCCGTAACTGGATCAGTCGCCATAAATGCCATTGCAAAGAAGAAACTACCTAGATAAAATTGGAAGTACCAAGGCACATCCATAAACGGTGTTGCTCCCCACATGTTCAGTAACATGGACATTGATATTGCTCCTAATACCATGCTGAACATTATTCTCCAACTTGCTATTCGTGTAAGTAATAAGAATGCAGCCCCTAATAAGATAAGCGGCTTACTTGTTTCTCCAATAGACCCTGGGATAGTCCCCCACCACAGTTGCGATTGAGAGAAGGTATTTGTTACATTTTCCCAACCACCTTGATACGCTAGTGCGAGTGGTGTCGCTCCACTATATCCGTCCATAACGGCTCCTTCTTTAAAAATATCGACTCCCATCCATTCAAACAAACCATTAAAAAGGCCGGTATGCCACCAACTATAATCAGTTACACTTCCAGGACTTAAAGACATCGCTCCAGTTGCATCTGCAAAACCAGATACCCAAACGTTATCTCCACTAATGGTTGTAGGATAAGCAAAGAATACAAAGACACGTGCTAGTAAAGCAACATTCCAGATATTCATACCCGTTCCACCAAATGCCTCTTTTCCAATGACCACAGCAAACGCTACAGCCACACAAAGCATCCAGATTGGAATATCAGGTGGCATAATAAGTGGAATAAGCGCTCCCGATACTAGAAAGCCTTCTTCTACTGCGTGCCCCTTTTTATATGCAAACCAAAATTCAATTCCAAGACCTACAACGTGGGTCCAGATAAAGATTGGTAATAATTTAATCAGACCATGGCTCAGCTTGAGATGAAATCCCTCAAGGAAACCTGGATACATGCCCATCGCATCAAAATGCTGATGACCTATATTATAAGTCCCAAACACATAACAAAGTTGCATCGCCAATACAACATGGATCATTGTCCTCTTAAGGTCCATACCATCTTTGATATGTACACCTCCCTTTGTCGTACTATCAGGAGAATAAGCGAACGTGAAGAATGCATCATATGCAGTGTGCAATAATGGACTCTCCTTTTTATCTGGCTCTATTCGTTTTAAAAAATCTAATAATCCCATTTATTCTGTTATTCAAAAGTCAAACACGGAAATTGTTGATGCTAGGATTGTTCCTGCATCATATCCAAACCGTCTCTTAAAATTTGTTGTAAAGGCATTTTTGATGTGCAAGCAAACTCACACAACGCTAAATCCTCTTCTGATAATTCGTTTATTCCTAATCCTTCCATGCGCTCAAAATCTCCAGCCATGATCGCCTTCATTAAGTGCTGAGGATAGATATCCATCGGAAGCATTGATTCATATTGCCCTGTCATAACGAACGCTCTCTTCTCACCATGTGTGTTCGTATCCACTTCAAACTTATGTGCAGGAAATAAAAAATTCGGAAATGTATTAGAAACACTCGGTCTAGGTTTTAGTGGTAATAACCATCCAAACATTTCGTGGTGGTTCCCTTCTTTAATCACTGTAAGTTGTTCCGTTTTCGCATCTAGAAAACTATCCGCAGAAAGCACATTGCCTCCTAACACGTTCCCACTGATAATTCTTTTATCGCCACCAAAAGATTCCCCTCTCAATAGATCTGCAACACTTGCTCCACCTGTTACGCGTACAATTTTTGGATTCTCTAATTCAGAACCAGTCAGTGCAACCACTCTGGAAGCATCATAAATTCCCTCTGTAAATAATTTCCCCATTATGATGACGTCTTGTACGTTCAACGTCCAAACAACATCTCCACTTTTTATAGGTTTAATGTGATGTATTTGCACACCTACGTTCCCTGCAGGATGTTTCCCTTGGAAATAATGTACTTCTGCATTTTGAGCATCAGTAAATGCTTTGCTCACATGTGCATCTCCACTATCTACACCTAAGAACACCTTTCCATCTGTCATCTTTGCTAGCACATCTATTCCTTTTTGAAACGATCCTTCTTTACCCGTAACCACTCGATTTTGATTAAGGGCTAGCGGTGCACTATTAAATGTGGAAATAAATATATCTCTCGGAATTTCATCAGGACGTGCTAGACTATCAAATGGTCTTCGTAAGATAGAAGTCCATACGCCTGACTCCATCATAAACGCTTTTATTTCATCTCTGCTCGCCTCATGTAAATTCGGCACATCATGTTTTTTGTAATTGATTTTCTTATCAGCAAGAATAATAACATTCTCTATCGCTCTCTTTGCACCTCTCCCTATCTCTACCACCTCGCCACTCACAGGAGAAACAAATTTGATATCTGGGTTTTGTTTATCAAAGAAAAGCGGCTCACCCGCTAACACTTCGTCACCTTCAGCAACAAGCATTTTTGGTATGGGAGCTATTCCTCGGAAATTTGTAGGCTTGACAGAATATCTGCTTGACTGTACAGGAATGATATCTCCAACCGCTTCTCCAGTCAATTTGATATCATGTCCTTTTTTTAGCACATGAAACCTTGAGCTGTCCAGATCTTCTGGAACGGAAGGACCAAACATATCTCCGAGCCTCGGAAATAAACTAAAGTTCTCCTTGGATGTGTCAATACCAGTTTTCTTAGCCTCTATCTGAAGGAAGCTATCAGTTATGGATATAATTGCCGTTATCAGTAGAATACCAGCAATTACGAATAAGGTTGTTACCAACATTCGCGAATTATTGTAAAATTGTGATCACTAATGGGAAAAATCCCCAATTCAACCGCAAAGATAACAAGCTTTAAATATTAGCAAGTATCGCATAAATAACAATATACTTGAAGAATTTGTTTAGACTTTGTCTAAATAAGCTAGAGAACCTCGTTTAATATGTTCTTGATCAGACGCGCATCACTCATTGTGTAGTAATGGAGCACCGGAACGCCTGCTGCTTTGAGCTCTTTGGACTGCGCAATACACCATTCCGTTCCTATTTGCTTGATTTTTGCCTTATCATCCGTGCCTTCCACTGCATTGATGAGATCACCAGGCATATTTATAAAGAAATGCCTCGGAATTGTAGTAATCTGACTTTTACGGGTTAGTGGCTTGATACCTGGGATAATAGGCACCGTAATCCCGTTTTTCCTGCACAGATCTACATATTTGAAGTAATACTCATTGTCAAAAAACATTTGTGTCACGATATAAGAAGCGCCGGCATCCACCTTCATCTTCGTATATTTCAGGTCCGACTCTAAATTGGGTGCCTCAAAGTGCTTCTCTGGATAACCTGCCACACCTATACAAAAGTCCGTCTTAGAACCATTTTCGATATTAGGATCTAGATATCTTCCTTCATTCATATACTGCACTTGATTTACCAAGTCCACAGCATAATTATGCCCACCTTGCTCGGGTATAAATTTACCCTCAAATTTACGTGCATCTCCTCGCAGCGCAAGCACATTTTTGATCCCCAAAAAATTAAGATCAATCAAGGCATTCTCTGTCTCCGTCTTGCTAAAACCTCCACAAATAAGATGCGGAACAGCCTCTACACCATAACGGTGCATAATAGACGCACATATTCCTACAGTACCCGGCCTCTTACGTATCGCAATTTTCTCATAATATCCACTCGGACGCATGTTATATATGAACTCTTCTCTATGATACGTCACATCAATAAATGGAGGCTTAAATTCCATCAATGGATCCATGGACTTAAAAATAGTCTCCATACTCCCACCCTTCAATGGAGGAAGAATTTCAAAAGAAACTAACGTTTCCTTACTGCTCTCAATAACCTCTGTAATCTTCATGCTATGCTTTATGACGCTAAAAGGATGCCAAAAGTACACATTCCCTTACTATTTATTTGAATTTGGGCATATCCCTTCGCCTACGGCTCTGGGTCGCTGTATTCCGGACTCGCAATTCTGCTCGGCCCTACGGGCTAGAACCCTACATGTAGCTTATGCAAAGTGGACTTGTTTGTAACCCTTAGAAGGTAGGTTCACAGTGAGCATAGCGAACGATCTAACAGCAAGTACAACGAACAGTTAGTGAGAAAAGCAAACAACAGCCAGCGATTCTTGGAAAGCACGTCTATCTTCGTTACATAAATTGGCAACTCTTGGAAAGTTAAAAAAATCATTTTACTCGATAAAAATCATACAATATCCATCCTAGATCATACATTTAATTATGATAAAATATAATATTGGTTTACTCACTTGCTTATTCATTTGTCTTGTTTTCCACAAAGCAGAAGATTCTTTAATTATTCTGCCAGAGCCTAATTATCTAGCCGACTTAGATAAGCGAACCATGTTTCAAGTTGCTCAATTGAGAAAAGATTTACGATTAAATAAAGTCGTTAATCCAGTTTTAGAAAATGTCGAAGAGTATGGACCTAATCTTTCTGAGAGACTTTGTATAAGTTCCATTTGCTTCTCTGGAATGGTCAAGGAACTTGTCATCGACAGAGAGGACAGCAATATTTTTGTAATGGCCTCAGAAACTGGAGGTGCATGGGTCAGTTATAATCGGGGTTCTCAATGGGAACCTATTGATGATGATTGGTCAGGAATCCATTTGACTTGGGTTTCTCAAGACGCAAAGGATCCTAATATATTTTATTTTACTGCTGGTTCTTTAGGTTTGTTTGTTTGGGACAAGTCAAAGAGTGATGGCCTAAAAAAATGGCAAGGCACGATTAATAACGAAATGAATAGCTCATTTGATTATGCCTCCTATGTAAAAAATGACCCAAATGATCATGATGTACACTATCTAGCTACACAGAATGATATCTATAAGCGTGAAAACAATTCATACAGTTTATTTGGACAAGATGTATTCACCTCTTCTGCCGATTTTGAAATCGTACCCAATGTAGGACTTGTCAGTTCCAATGTTGAAGAAATAACTGTGATTAAGGACAATGGAAGCCGGTCCGTTTTTAATACGGGAATTGAAATCCCATATGCTTCTGAGATTGCCTACGCGCCTTCAAATCCCAACATTATGTACGCATGGTGTTCTAATGTCACAGAACTTAAAATGTTCAAAACAATGGATGGTGGTGATAATTGGAGTGCCGTACCCTTGGCTACTACAAGTGATATTCAGACGCATGATCAGACTTTGGAAATTCATAGATATGACGAAAACAGGGATATAATTTTATGGGGTGCTGTTAGCATGTTTATGGCAATTATTGACAATGATCATATTGCAGACCCAGATTTTAAACTTATGCTAACAGGTCATGGGGATTATCATGGAACACTAATCCATCAAGACACTCTTTACGAATATACAGATGGTGGCATTTTTGCGTATGATAAAAACATATTAGAACCCATTTATAATTCCAGTTCGATTGTCGCCATTCCCTTTTTTGGGGTGTCACTGTCAAGAGGACTGAACACTTTACAAGCGGTCGATGCTGTTGTCAATCCTAATACGGAAGAGATGGCAATTGGTTTGTGGCATAATGGAACTTGGTATAATAAAACAAATGGATCGTACACTAAGTTGAATGGAGGCGATGGATTCGAATCTGCCTTTCATCCAACAAATCCCAATCTACTTTACACATCCTATCAACGGAATGGAATTTTAAGATGGGACTTAAATTTAGAAGAATGGGATGACTTATCTCTGCAAAGTTTTACTTCCCCATTTGAAACCAAGCTTTTTGTACATCCAAATTATCCTGAAGATTTATTCTTTCTTGATCGCGGCCTATTACGCCTACCAAATGCCTCAAGTTGTATCTCAAGTGCTTGTGACCCAATCAGATTAACAGGAAATACTATTTATAAAGATTATGGATTTGATGATTCCGGCAGAATAAATTCAGCTTATGTTTTCAATTCTGTAATCATTGATAAAATTCCTTCTTTAACTGACCCTGCTGGCATAACTATTTATGACATCAGAGATACAGAACACTTTGATGATGGAAATTTGATTCTAGACATTTTTGTGAGCACTACAGAAGAAGTGGGAACTTTACATGTATTAATCGGAGGTGTAGGCCCAGAATTTATAGTACTAAAAATATTAAATAACGAAGATGATTCCATCGAGATTTTAGAAAAATACACAATTACATTTCCGGAAAATGTGATACCATCGAGTCTGTTAATTTTAAGGTCAGAAGATAATCATTGTTTATTCGGCAGTAAATACGGCCTCTTTTCTTGCCCTTTAATAGACGGTGAGTCTGCAGCTCCAGTAGTCGATATTCCGAATGTAGAGATTAGAAATATTAGATATGAAGAGGAACTCAATAATTTGTATTTTGCCACTTATGGTAGAGGTATTTGGACTGCAAATCTCAAAGCATCGCCTGTTTCTGTAGATGAGCTGACAAATGGATCACCCTCAATTGTAGCTTTCCCTAACCCTGTTTCAGATTTACTCTCCGTCACAAGCGATAAAAACGAAATTATTTACATATTGGATATTAACGGTCGAACAGTTAAATCTGAAACCGTGGACAAAAACAAAAAACTTATAATAAACATGTCAAATCTTGGCTCTGGAATATACTTTATCAAAGGCTCTATTTCCAATCAAACTAGAAAGATTGTAAAATCGTAAGAAAATGAATTGACATCAATCAAAATTGTCTAATTATTCCGCGCAAAATCCAGCTGATCCTTTAATCTATCCATGGCCCCTTGCCACGTACCTACCGATATCGCATCATCATGCCTAGCGTCTGCCTCCACTGTTGCAGTTCTGATCTGATTCTCCCAAGTATCTAAGAGAGTTTGTGTTGACGATTCCGACATAGTATTGCCGATTAACTCTTGTTTTTTCTGACAATAGACACTCTCATAACTTGTCCACGACTGCGTAAGTTTATCACATGCCGCTGACCATTGTTGAAGACCAAATCCACCATATGAAAAAGGCGCGCAATCATTTCTTGTTTCTCCCCAATCATCCG
>Ga0209828_1001427_pt1 | contig 21660 bp, 23 predicted proteins | sample MaitaG_FD_187429 | JGI IMG/M metagenome (GOLD analysis project Ga0209828, IMG submission 187429) | Marine algal microbial communities from Maine, USA - Maine_Asex2 metaG (SPAdes) (version 2) | ecosystem: Host-associated > Algae > Red algae > Unclassified | place: Maine, USA | collected 2015-01-05
GCTAAATTGGCGTATAACACTGCTTATTGTATCGCCACCCTCCTCGTGAATCATTTTCACGGGGAGGTAAGCTAATTCTTTTGCCATCCAATAGGTAGTCTTTCGTGACTTATCTTCTCGCTTAACTTCTAGCTTAATCGTGTTAAATACCCCGGCATTGGTACTTAAACGCTCACTACCAACTCTAGCAAAGATGTATTGTTTGATCTTACCGCGATCCATCACGCTGTATTGCAACCGAGGCAAATTGCGCGCTAAGTCTCTAGCAACAGCGATCTCAAGCGATGCGCGATCCAAAACATTGGCAGGTATCCGCACAGAGTAGGCATTGCCCTTGTACATTCCACTTGCTCTGTTTCCAGCAAAGCGTGCATTGTCCGTCACGTGTTTTTTACGTGTTTTTTGATCAAATGCATAACTCACCGGTATAAGTCGTTCACCGGCATGCTTACCTATCGCTTTTTCTGTAATCCTCGCCTTTGTTAGCAACTTTGCAAGCCCGGTGGATTGAGTAAACTTACTATACTCGTAGGTTTGCCCCAGATATTTTAAGCTTGTTTCTAAGTAACCAACCGAGGTGTCATTGCGGAAGACGTCAAATACCGCTGATGTCTCTTTTGGAAGCGACATCGCAGTTGAGGAGATCATCAAAGACAAAATAATCAGGCATAAACCAGTAAATCTATTACGCAACATGTAAACCTCGGGGTTATATTTTTATATAGCTAAACAGAGTAAACAATCTTTAACAAAGTTCCTCATTGGTGGTAGTAATGCCAATTTAACTTCTGACCATAGTGACTAATACTTGAATTTTCTACAACAAGCCTGATAATAATGTTGTGTAGAACTGATAACTATGTCGATAGACGGCAACAAAAAATCAAATTATAGAGGTTTTCAAGTGAGTATTGTAGAACTGAGTGACGACAACTTTGACGACGAAGTATTGAAAAATGGCCAGCCAGTGCTGGTTGATTACTGGGCAGAATGGTGCGGCCCATGTAAGAATATCGCTCCTCTTCTAGAAGAAGTTGCGACAGAATACAGTGATAAACTCAAAGTTGGGAAATTAAACATTGATAACAACCAAGGCATCCCACCTAAGTACGGAATTCGTGGGATCCCAACGTTAATGTTATTCAAGGATGGCGAAGTGCTGTCAACTAAGGTTGGCGCATTAAGCAAGTCTCAACTGACCGCTTTTCTCGATCAGAATATCTAAGCAGCACACCAACAGTCCTGATTCTGCTGACGACGGCATCAGGACTTTAAATAGTCCTAGACGGACGGCATCCTTACATGCTAGCCTACATAAATAAGAGTTAAAAACTCACAAACCCATATTCCTCAGCACGCTATTTCCGCGATCTAACAGCTGAGTTATTAATCAAATAAATTCTATCAATAGGCCATCGGCCTACCGCGTATTTTCTTATTTAATATCAATAAAACTATCATTCATGAATCTTACTGAACTAAAGCATAAGTCACCTTCTGAAATCCTAGAAATCGCTAAAGAAAACGGCGTTGACGGCATGTCCCGTGCCCGCAAGCAAGATGTTGTTTTTGCTATTCTCAAATCTATCGCCAAAAGTGGTGATGACATCCACGGTGACGGCGTTTTAGAAATACTGCAGGACGGCTTCGGCTTCCTACGGTCGCCCGATAGCAACTATGTTGCGGGTGCTGATGACATTTATGTATCGCCCAGCCAGATTCGTCGTTTTGGCTTAAGAACTGGAGACTCCATCTCTGGGAAGATTCGTACCCCTCGTGACAATGAGCGCTACTTTGCTCTGCTGAAAGTTGACACCATCAACTTCGAATCGCCTGAAAATGCACGTAATAAAATCTTATTTGAAAACTTAACGCCGCTACATCCTAACGAGCGTATGCGCGTCGAGCGTGGTAATGGTAGTACAGAAGATATTACTGCCCGAGTTATCGATATCGTTGCCCCGATTGGTAAAGGTCAACGTGGCTTAATCATTGCACCGCCTAAGGCAGGTAAGACAATGATGCTACAGAACATCGCACAGAGCCTTACAACCAACCACCCTGATGCGCATCTAATCGTACTACTGATTGATGAGCGTCCGGAAGAAGTGACTGAAATGTCTAGGATGGTTCAGGGTGAGGTTATTTCGTCTACTTTTGATGAACCAGCAACACGCCATGTTCAAGTTGCAGAAATGGTTATTGAGAAAGCAAAACGCATGGTTGAGCACAAGCAGGATGTCATCATCTTACTTGACTCAATTACTCGTTTAGCACGAGCTTACAACACTGTTGTACCCTCATCAGGTAAAGTTCTAACGGGTGGTGTTGATGCCAACGCACTACAACGCCCTAAGCGATTTTTTGGTGCTGCGCGTAACATCGAAGAAGGTGGTAGCTTAACAATCTTAGCGACCGCATTGATTGATACAGGCTCTAAAATGGATGAAGTTATCTACGAAGAATTTAAAGGTACCGGTAACTCAGAAATTCACTTGGATCGTAAAGTTGCAGAAAAGCGTGTCTTCCCTGCAATTAATATCAATCGTTCTGGCACACGGCGTGAAGAGCTATTGGTCAGTGAAGAAGAGCTTCAAGCACTGTGGATCTTGCGCAAATTCCTACACCCAATGGACGAAGTCGAGTCTATGGAGTTCTTGTTTGATAAGTTGCAGTCAACAACAACTAATGAAGAGTTCTTTGCTTCAATGAAGCGTTGATAAGTAATATCTCCTCAACGCCATACCGCATGTAAAAACTAATAAAGCTCAATCTATTTTGAGCTTTATTAGTTTTTGAATTATTTCAGGTTTCGCATCGCTACCTGCAATCGGCTTGGGCAACAAGTCTACTAGCTCAATGTCTTTATCAAACACCTTCTCTATATTATTAATTTTTTCGTAGTTGATGGTGCTTAATTTGATTGTTTTTTTCACGCCTGCGTTATTAGTAACCGTTGCATTGACGATACCAACACCACCCCAAACGCACCGAGCGTTAATTGCACAACGTGAATCCTGCTCAATAGAGTCAAAGGTTACTGACAGACCCGTTTCTCCAGCAACGACCGTTTTACCAAGAGGCACGTCAATATCCGCTATGATCTTATCTTTTCGATACTCGTAGGCGGGTGACCCGCAAGCAGCCACTAGCATTGCCAGCAAAGCAATAGTAATAATTTTAATGGAGAGTTTCTTCATACAGATATGCCTTTTATGTTATCGTTTATTTGAATTATTACTGACATTATAAGCTAAAATTAAGGAAAGGATAAATGTCTGTCAACAAGGATTTACGTTGGTTAAGAGCCCCTGGATTAAAAGGCCCCGCTAAACGTTTTGCAGATTTCTGTAAAACAGATATCCCAGAGCAATCTAAGCTTGACCCCAAATTCGATGTCGAGCTTTACAGTGAAGCGGCCAAACTCATCATTCAAAAATTACAAACGCCGCCATTCCCGGAAAATATTACTAGGAGCGGCCAAAAATAATGCTAATACAATCCCTAGAAGCTAGAAATTTCCGTAAATATGAAAGCTTGACTGTCAATGATCTGCCAGAATACGGGGTTATTACTATCGGTGGACTGAATGAGTCAGGTAAATCCAGTATTGGTGAGGCCATTTACTTCGCATTATTTGGTCGAATCTTCAATATTGATGAAACGGGCTTAAAAAAACTCATTCGCTGGGGAGCCAATGACACTAGCGTCAAGCTCACGATCAGAGATAGTGCTAACGATGACTACCTGATTCATCGAACAATAGATGCTTCCGGTAGCAGTGAAGTCAGTTTCACACGGCTCAAAGACAATTCACCGATTGCTAAAGGCAAAAATGCCGCGGATGAAGCGATTGTTGATATGCTGGGCTACAATCACAGCACGTTTTCTGACTCAATATTTCTGGTGGCACGGGATCTCAGCAACCCTGACTCAGAGAGTGCTAGCATCAAACAAATGGCGGGTATCGGGGAATATGCTCGTATTAGCGATGAGCTAACCGCTGGCAGTGCAATCAATAAAGGTAGTGCGGAACAGCTTAAGCCCACTATCAAAGAAAAACAAAATGCTCTCGATGGCTTAAGCATTGACGAAAATTGGCTGCCTGAGCTTGTCGATGCCCGTGAAGTCGTTGACATGGAAAGCAAGCAGAAGCAGATGCTCAACGGCGAGCTAGCAGAATTTAGCAGCGTCTATCAGGATAAACAAAAGCAACATCAGCGCACCCGCAGCGGCTGGCGATTCTTCAATTTGCTAACCTGGCTACTAATCCCGCTCATGCTAATAATGGGTGGCTTATGGTTAGTTTTTAATTTTTTCCCAGATATCGTTACAAAACTAATCGCACAAGACAACATTAGCCCCTACGTAGAACAACTCAAAAGATTCGTGTCAGAGTGGGGCTTTATCGCCGCCATGTCACTCGTTTTGTTAGCAAGTCTCGCCCTCATCTTCAAATGGCGTAGTGAGTATAAAATTGATAACCAATTGGCCGATGCAGAGAGAATGTCAAACACCCTTGAGCAATCGCATAGCCACTCTCAACGCTCTTTAGATGGCCTGATGACCGCTAGGTTGAGACAAACGCTTCAAGGCAGAATACAGCCACAGTCTGCGCTATCCTCTCCACCTCAGGACGACAATCAGCGCCTTAGCAAACTAACTAAGCAAACGTTGGATTACTCAGCCGATAGCAATGAAGTCTCTAATACCGTAAAAAGACTTAGAGATACACTGGATCAGCAGCAGAGCGAGCTCAATGATTTCCACAAGCCTTTAGGCAACACAATAAACGATGAAAAGCTGCGCTCGGATGAAGCGGGACAAATACGCTCCGGCTTACAAGACCTGCAATACCAACTTAAAGACAATGAAAGAGAAGCTGAACGCCAGAAAATAGGCATTAGTCTTTTACAGCGCGCCTCTGACTCGCTAATCAGTGACTTCAATACATCGATTACTCAACTCACTGAAAAGACGATGCCGCTGTTTACAGAAAATCGTTATAAACAGATTCGCATCAGCAAAGAACTATCAGTACATGTCTACTCAGAAGAGAAAATGGATTGGGTTGATTTTGATGAGGTATCGTCAGGAACCAAACGACAAATCTTGCTAGCCGTACGTATTGCGATGTCTGAGCAACTTGCCAAAAATACAGGCAATGACAAGCAGTTTATTTTCTTAGATGAGCCGTTTACCTATTTTGATCAGGACAGAACTAAAGCCGCCTTGGCAGCACTACCCGCGATAAGCGATATAGTTTGTCAAATCTGGATTGTCGCACAGGAGTTCCCTAAGGATTCTCACGCGGATAAACGCATTTATTGCCCTGATACTGATACCCCCGTCCTGAACGCTTGATACTGAAGCATTCATATGGACGGAACGACCTAACAAAGAGGGCGAAGGCTTCAACTAACCTCAGCTACTCTTAATGTCGCCAATAGTCGCTCAGCGTCCAAACCGCGACCAATGATTTGCAAACAAGTGCTGCGCTTCTCATCCGCACCCCAACGTCGGTCGTAGCTACGGTCAATACGCGAGCCAACGCCCTGCACCACTTGCCGCATCATTTTATTAGGTAATTCGGCAAAGCCTTTTGCCCGGTACACAGATTGCTCATGGATCAGCATTTGCAATCGACTCACCAGCAGATCACTGTCTACCTGACCGAGATTAACCACGACTGAGTCAAAGCCCTCACTTACCGTGCATTCATCAAGATTGACCTTGTCAATTTCAAAGCGTTGCTCAGAATTACAACCTCGGTTAAACAGTAAATCCGAGCTTACTAAACCATGCTGCATGCTAACAATGTCAGGCTCATGGCTTAGTAATGCCTTGAGCTTTTCCTGCAATTTCTTGCGTAGTACAGGAAACACCAAATCTGTTTTACTGATCAGTACCACATCAGCAATATCTAATTGGGCCTGATACAAAAACTGCAGATCAGCATCGACAATCTGACTGACCCGGCCCGATGCACTCGTGTAACGGCCCTCAGAAAGTGCCGGCCCATCAGCCACAGTCACGACAGAATCAATGGTAAATTTTTCAGAAAGCACTTCAGAATTCAGACGTTTAAGAAAAGTTGTTGGTAGCTCTGTACCGGGTGTCTCGATCATTACATGATCTATCTCATCCGTACGATTCGCCAGCTCCCACATCATATGTGCAAAATCATCTTTTACCGCACAGCACAAACAGCCATTTCTTAAATGATAGATTCGGTTACCTAGCGGCAAACGCTCAACTTTATCCAAAGAATCAAGATCAGTACCGCGCAGTATTTCGGAGTCGATGCCACTCTCAAGCGGAACATTCACAACGACAGCGATGCGTTTACCTGACGGTTGCTTTAGCATATTTGACAGTAATGTCGTCTTTCCACTGCCAAGGAAGCCCGTCACCAAGGTAGTGGGGATTTTTTTCTGATTCATTCTATTAATATTCCCCAATAATAATTGAATATAGCTTAATTTTTATATTATTTTATGGCACAAACAATAGCACAGGAGAGCCATCCTGCACAGCTGAGACAACGAGAACTGATCGGAGGTTCAGAAACTTCATTCAAAAATAATAAATTCCTATGCTAAGCTGCTTACTCTGAAAATTCTCATCGGACGAGCCCTAGAATGACTCTTGAACAGTTTTTGAAAACCTTGCGCAGTGAACCTGAAACCATCGAGTTTGACGACACTATGTCAGTCATCGATACTGAATATAACTTCACACCGACTTCATTTAGTAATGGTGAGGTAAAAAATATCGCTGATGAAAACAATGGTTCCTGCAAGATTTTTGCTTTCGCCCAACTACAGTCGCTGGATGCAGATCAAACACTTGCCTGCTTTGGACGTTACTACCGCGATGATGTACTCAAGAACCCGGATGCAACAAATCACAGCAACATCCGCAGCTTCATGGCCAACGGCTGGATTGGCGTAGACTTTGATGGAATGGCACTCACCGTCGACTAGCTAAGTCATTTATTAATCATGGGGTAGCCCGTCAGTTCCATATAACCTACCCCGGCTTTGCCTCCGTCGACTTTCACCACGCCCTCCCAATAGGGAAACTGGGTATCCATCCATTGTTGGTCGTACAGAGCTTCGATATCCCACCGCTTACCCAAGTTAGGCAATTCAATTGTCCAACGAAGCGGCAGCTCAACAATTTGCTCACCGGCACTGACCTTGCGCCGACCCAGTGCCTTCAGTGATATATCAGCCGGCCCCAAGGACTCGCTACTCCCATCAGCATTGATCCAACTACCACTTAACCAATGCTGACCATCAGTCTGTCTCAAGCGATAAACCATCAAGGCTTCGCCACTTTTCAAATGCAAGGAAAACCAATCCCAACCTTGCTGATTGGCCGATAAAGGCTGCGAGCTCCACTCCCTATCCAGCCAAGCCTCTCCAGTTAGCGCAACCGATTGTCCTTCATGGTGAACCGTACCTACCACCTTGATATGCGGCTGACTGTAATAATAACTCGCCTGCCCCTGACCTGATTTTTGACTGTAACCCTTATTGCCATTAAGCACCCATGGGCTGCCGCTTGTTAGATTAACGCTTAATTTCGTTTTACCCAGCGCAAAACTGAGCGTTGAGGGAAAAGGACTGGCCGTTTTAGACTGCCACGACCAATCATCAATCCACACGGCAAAATTTTCACCGGCCTGCTGATTGAGTTGAGCACGAGTAGCCGCCCTAACACCAGCCTGCCCAATCCCCCCCCTTGAAAACCGCTGTTCGTGTAAATGACCTTGCGGAGTCGTAATCGCCGCGTGTGCCATCCATAGTTGATTACTCGACCAACCGTTTAAGACTGGCTTTGTATCCATGGACTGTCGAAACAGCGTCCATTGAAGCCCCCAGTCTTGACCCTTGTTATCTTTAAAGTTAGCCGTTAAATACCACCATTCGATGCGAAAGTCGGGGTGAATACCGTGATCATCTGGAAACACAAATCGCTTGCCGGGGACGACTTTGGCGTAACCATCAAGCTGCTGACGCAAGACTCTAAAACTATCATCAGCACCAAATGCTAGTTGGCTAACAGGGATCGCCGACAATAATATCAGGAACACTAAAAGACACGGCTTCATGAACTGCTCCCTAACTCTGCTAGCGCCGTGGGCAAACGCCGCTTCAAACGCAGCTTGGCGAGTAAGATAGTCAAAACAACCAGCACCAGCGAAAGCATACCCAGAACCAATACTGGCCAAAAACGCCACAGCATCGGCATACTCCAACCAAATGACATAATGTTCAATTTGTTAATCAGCAACCAAGATAACAAAGCTCCCAGTGGCAGTGATAGCAACCAAGTAATGCCCACAAACAATAGTAGAGGCACCGTAATCACTAGAATCTGCTCCCGACTATTAACCCCCAGCGCTGACCACTGGGCAAACTGGGGCAACCGCTCCTGCAATATCGCCATCATCGAGGTCAGCAACGCGAGGCCAGCGACAATTAGCGTTAGCGCATTCATCGCCAGCGTGATGGCAAACGTCTTCTCGAAGGCACCTAGCGCCATTTCACGAAGGCGACCTTGCGTAACCCAATCGCCCGGACTGACACCTGCGTCAATTAAAGCCGACTCGATATTCGCCAGCCCTTCCTGCTGGCTTAAAGTATCATCAGTGTTTAACCACAGTGCGACTCCGCTCTGAGTGACCGACGGCCAATGTCTGGAAAATACCGGTTGCGGCACATAAAACTGATACCTAGCATTGCCGTAATCATAGAAAAAACCCGCGACTTTAAATTGCTTGAGTCCTGCTTCAGTGCGCAAATCAATACGGTCACCTAAATTAATCCCACCAAGATAATGCGCCTGCTCATTTGCAATAATGAATGGAACATCATCGGATAACTTAGAGGTCGCTGCAGTGGATTCTGACCACAATTTCATAGCATTGGGAATGGCTTTAGCAAGCGGCAGCGATAGCGTATCAGGTGCACTAATATCCAAACCTCGGACTTGCGTGGGTCGTTGCTGCCAGCGCGTATCCACCTCAAAGCGTGTGTGACTGTCAGTAATAGAACCTGACTCCAAACCGTTACCTATTAGCTTGGAAAGCGGACTGGAGTGCTGGCGCACATAAACATCCGCCGTTAAGCGCTGCTCTAGCCATGAGGTAAATGCAGTACGAAAACTGCCAATTAACGACTCCACACCAAGATTACAAGTCAATGCCAGTAACAAAGCCATCATTGCTGTGCGCATACTTGGCAACTGAGCCCAACCATCGCTTAGCAACCAAGCCGTAATTGATTGGGGCCGTTTTGCTAATACTGCTGACAAAGCACTTAAACTCATCGCTAGAAGCGTTGGCAAGCACCAAGCTGCCCCAAACAGTACGAGCCCTAATAGAACAAAACCAAAAAAAACGCTGGTAATAAATGGGTACATCAATACAGCAATGATTGCCAATGCCAATCCTGACAGCAGTAATCGTCGACGCGCTATTACATCATTGTGCCATTGGGTACCAAGCTGGCTCCCAGGCAAAACAGCTTGCCGCGATAATTGCCACATAGGCCATGATAACGCCAGCAGTAGACCAAACAGCGTCATCAACCACGCTAACAATAACGTGGCGGTGGATAATAATAATTCTGATCCGATGGTCGCACCGTAGAGATTATCCAGTGTCGCTCCCAGCGCGGGCAGTAATTGCAAACTTATCAAATAACCTGCCAGCAATCCAAGTCCCGTTGCAAGCACACTCCAAAAAAGCGACTCTACAAATAGCGCGATGCCTAAGGTTTTCAGATCAACGCCCATTAACCGAAGGTTTCGCAAGGTTAACTGGCGGTGCCATAGCGAAAAACGCACGGCATTAAAAACAATGAATAACCCTACCGCGAAGGACAACAAACTCATTGCCGTAAGATTGGTATGTAAGCTAGTCGTTAGCTGCTCAAGGTCAAGTGATTGCTCGTTTTTTTCCAAGCTCAGCGAAGTCGGTAATTGACCTCGCAATCGCTTAGCTTGCTCGTCTGTCAGTTTTCCTGTGCCGAGATAGCTAAATTTCTCGTTATTTAGAAGCGCTTGCGCTGCTCCAATATCCATTAAGACTTGCCAGCCCTGCTCACTATTTTGAGTGACCACAGCAGGCGGCAGAGCTCTGCCTTTCTTTAGCGCTAGCGACTCCCCTTGCTCAACACCCAATGACTCAGCAACCGTCGCCGGATACCAACTTTGAAAAGGCGCTTGGATAAAGCTCAGCCAACTTGAATCGGCCCCACCAACATCTAGCTCACCTAAGCTTTGACTCCCCGGCAAGGCAAACAAATCCGTCGCAATTATTGGAATCAGTTGACCACTTTGAGCCTGCACGCGCGCCTCTATCACAGGGTAAAGTTGCGTCCAACCTTGGCGCCTTAGACTAATGTAGTGCTTCTGACTGACTTCTCCATTTTTCGCCCTTATGGTAAACGCCATCTGAGCACCCAATAAAGAACCAGCTTCAGAATAACTAGCCCGTGCGTGACCATTAATGACTTGCACAGCAGACCAAAGTGCAACCCCTGCAATCAAGCCGCTCAGTAAAAATAACGCCTGCCAAGGATGTCGCCAATAATGACTAAAAAGCGCTTTTAATGTCCAGGTTAGCCGAATCATTATTATGCGCCAACCGACTTAGGCTCAAAGGCCGGAGTCTCCAACTTACCATTCTGCAACCACCACTGCTGATCCAAATAACCAGCCATCTCGCGACTATGGGTCACCATGAGCAGCGCACTACCTGCCTGCTTTACCAAACCCCGAAACAACTCCATTACCTGCAAACTACTTTGCTCATCCAAGTTACCCGTTGGCTCATCAGCCAGCACCAAACTAGGGCGATGTAATAAGGATCGTGCGATGGCAACACGCTGTTGCTGCCCACCGGATAACTGATGGGGGTATTTTTTTAGCTGGTCTTGCAGTCCTAGTTTTTCAATGAGCTCTTGCTCAAAATCCGGGTTTAACCGCTGACATAAATTTGCCTGAAAGCGCAGGTTGTCTAATACCTTTAGAGTCGAGATAAGATGAAATTGCTGAAACACTAAACTCATTTTTTCACGACGAAGCTCAGCTCTCTTAGCCATCGATAAACCTAGTATAGGCTGATCTTCTAGCAAGATATCGCCTGAGTTAGCATCATCCAAACCCGCAATGAGGTGTAATAAAGTACTCTTGCCACAACCACTTTCCCCGCGCAATGCAATCGACTCACCCGCGTCCACGGTAAAATTCACGCCATCTAGAACAACAATATTGCCCTCTGGTTGCAAATAAGACTTTCTTAACTCACGCACCTCTAACAAGCTCATACTTCTTCTCCGACTCGGTCAATTCAGCGCAAACAATTGCTGACAGTTTTGGGTAGTGACCTCTGCAACCGTTTCAACAGAGCAACCTCTTAATTCAGCAACACACTCAGCAATACTAGGGAGCCAAGCTGGCTCGTTTCGCTGCCCATGCTTGGACATATCAGGTTGATCGGGTGCATCTGTCTCCAAGAGCAAAGCTTCAAGGGGTAACGCTACAATCAAGCCTCTCAACTTACTGGCTCTGGGATACGTTATTGGACCACCAAATCCAAGATAAAAACCGACATCAATGAGCTGCTTTGCCTGCTGTAAACTTCCTGAATAGCTGTGGACAACGCCAGTCAAACTGGGACGCAATCTAATCTCTTTTAGCACTAAGTCCAGCGATTTTCGCGAATGAATAATTACAGGCAATTGGAATTGCACAGCCAAGTCTAATTGCCCTATAAAATAAGACAATTGACTGTCTTTATCATACTCATCAATGAAAAAGTCTAAGCCGCATTCACCAACGGCAATACAGTCCGTACTGTTTAGCTGCTGCTCCAACAGTAACAAATCACCAATACTGTGATGCTGATCAAACACTGGGTGAAGACCGTAGGCCGCATGCACCTGAGCCGGATTATACTGAGCACTCAATAATTGCAGCTTTCCCCAAGTGGATGCTTGAACAGCTGGAACGATGAGGTCGGTAACACCACTATCCAGCGCGGTCTTGAGCACCACATCACGATCAGAATCAAATGCGGATAAATCTAAATGGCAATGGCTATCTATTAGGCGCATAAAAAAGGCTGAGAAATCTTTTAATTTCACAGCCTAGCTTATGCTACAAGTAATTTATAGGGTTATCGACCTCATAAAAGTTAGGGGATAATTTTTATAAGGTGGTCGGCCAGCAAACGATTCCCACTAACTGTGTAGTGACCATCTGAAGGAAAATATTGGGCAGATGTATCTGTTTCAAATAACTCACCAAGCGAGGTAATCTTTGATGGTGCAATTGCCTGTAACTGTTCATGTAACGCGGCATAGCGTTTTTGGCGTATTTCTGGCTCAGGGTATAAAACAAAAATTCGATAATTAAAGGCGTATTCCTCACTTAACTTATGCAAGCGGTCAAAACCTTCTTTTGTAATATCCAATGCTTGCTTCATCGACGCTTTATGCGCTTCTGGATCACTCTCCTGACGAAAACTTGGCAACACTTTGAAATAGGCGACCCTCAAAAGATTGGAGTACTTAAACCCCTGCTCCATTAAACGCTTATGAATCGGCAAACTGTCTGTATTAGCTTGCTCAGCATCGGGATTCAGCTCGACAGGCTCATAATTTTTACCCGCCGCTCTCTGCTCAGCAGCCCAAACATTGTCACCAAAATCATTACCCGTAAAGAAGAACAGGTAAACGTTATCTGGTGCCCATCCTTTTTGCTTCAAAAGAGACTCTAAGCGATCAACCTCATACAAAGTACTCGCCCCTGGCACAGCCAAGTTAGCACAGCTCAGGTTCTTAGCTTCACAGAAAAGATGAGGAAACGCCTCAGTATCTTTGACTCCCTGAGCATAGGTAAATGAGTCACCGACAAACAGCACGCTAGGGTTATTACCTTTCGCTGGAGGTGCACGATAACCATCAGCAGTAATACTAGTCGGCGCATCAAAGTCAGGGGTTACAATCCTAAACTGAGTATTTGGCTTTATATAACTTTGACGTAAAGCATTTCCATCCATGTCCAATAGCTTCGGCCCTGGTGAAACAGGCACCATATATCGACTAGCCACTTCTGATATGCCTAATACAATTATTACACTGACACTAAGTAGTGCAAGGTTGGATAATACTGATTTAATTCGCATGCAACATTTCCTTGTTGGTAGCTACCTTTCCAATTTCTTACCTATTGCACCTGAGTGCCGCGTAACTAATTAAAATAAGGTATATATAAACGGTGCAATCGCACTCCCCTGAGCAAATACTAAAAGACCACCTAGCAAAACCATTAGTAGAATGATTGGCGCTAACCAGAATTTTTTACGCTCCCTCATGAAAGCCCATAAGTCTGTCAATAGATCTATCATTAGAAAGGTTTCTCCAAATGGTTTTTATCACGCACTTTTGTGATGACTCGGTAGCTGGTTGTTTTTGCAGACAGCTTATTATCTAAAGTATCTTTACCGAAAAGGCGCATTAGAATTCCTATCGGGGCGATTAGCAGAAAAAACATAATACCCATCACCAGGCGGGTATTTACCCAACCTAATACGTCACTTATTTTTAACCAGACGCTATTCACAGGGCCCAAGAGGACAGGACGTATTAAAGCCGCGACAGCGAACACGACAGCGGCGATAAATGGCCAATAAGGCGTGGCAAAGCTGAATATCCACGGCAGCACAAATCCAAACATAAGGATCAGCATACCCGCCATAATAAGGCCAAAGTCTCTCAGCTCTTTTAGTGTGTACATAGGCTTATCAGCCCGTATTATTTGATCTTTTGTCATAACGCTAATCCAACTCAAACTCTTGTTTCCAATCGGAGGTTTCCTGCCAATTAGGCTGCTTAGTCTTATCAATCAGGAAGTTCTCTAAGACCAGATAATCCATATCTGTTCGCATAAAGCATCGATAGGCATCTTCTGGAGTATTAACAATCGGTTCACCCCGCACATTGAACGAAGTATTTACTAATAACGGACAATCAGTCCGATCATCGAAGGCTTCTAATAGTTTATAAAACCTTGGATTCGTCTCAGGATGCACCGTCTGAAGTCTCGCAGAGTAATCAACATGGGTGACCGCAGGAATATCAGAACGGATGAGATTCAATTTCTCAATACCGAATAGTTTCTCCCCTTCCTCAGTCATCAGCTTGCGCTTATCTTCACGCACCGGTGCGACAATCAGCATGTAGGGACTTGGACCTTCATGCTCAAACCACTCAGACACCTTGTCGTGCTTGATAATCGGAGCAAAAGGACGAAAGGACTCACGGTATTTGATTTTCAGATTCATCACTGACTGCATTTTTTGACTACGCGCATCACCGATGATCGAACGGCCACCTAGGGCTCGCGGACCAAACTCCATTCGACCAGCAAACCAGCCGATCACTTTCTCATCTTCTAAGACTTTGGCTGTGACTTTAAATAACTGATCATCTGACAATAATGAATAATCTGCGCCAACTGAATCAAGATATTGCTTAATCTCGCTTTCATCATACGAAGGGCCAAGATAAGACCCCTGCATCGCATCACCTTCAACGACTTGGCGAGGTTTCTCTAAATACTCATGATGCGCTGACAAAGCAGCACCGATAGCGCCACCCGCATCACCCGCCGCGGGTTGAATCCAAATCGACTCAAACGGCCCTTCTCGCACTAAGCGTCCGTTAGACACACAGTTAAGTGCAACACCGCCTGCTAAGCATAAATTTTTCTGCCCTGTTTCTTTATGTACGGTTCTGGCAAGTCGCAAAACAATCTCTTCTGTCACCACCTGAATAGAACGCGCAATATCCATCTCTCGCTGCGTCAGCTCTCCCTCAGCTTCCCTCGCCGGTGCACCAAACAGCTTTGCAAACTTACGATTGGTCATAGTCAAACCAATAGCGTAGTTGAAATAGCTCATGTTCAAGCGAAAGGTTCCGTCTTCTTTTAGATCGATCAAATTATCTAAAATCAGATCAACGTATTTTGGCTCACCGTAAGGCGCTAGCCCCATAAGCTTGTATTCACCCGAATTAACTCGAAAACCTGTGTAAAAGGTAAATGCAGAGTAGAGCAGCCCAAGTGAATGAGGAAAATCAATTTCCCATTGCGGCGTTAGCTTAGAACCTTCGCCTAGCCAAACCGACGTCGTTGCCCACTCGCCAACACCGTCGAGACACATAACTGCAGCATTCTCGTAAGGGCTTGGGAAAAAGGCAGAAGCCGCATGTGATTGATGATGCTCGGTGAAGAGCAACTGAGGTAACTCAGTTTCTTTGATACCCGACAAAGCAGCAAAAGACCGTTTAAGTGTCTTCTTCAGGAACAGCTTTTCTTTTAACCAAATTGGAATAGCAACCATAAACGAGCGAAAGCCCTTAGGTGCATAAGAAAGGTAAGTTTCCAGTAATCGCTCAAACTTGAGCAAAGGCTTATCGTAGAAAACAATGTAATCCACATCCACCAAAGTGATTCCGGTTTCTTCCAGACAATACTGGATTGCTTTTTCAGGAAAGGCTGGATCGTGCTTTTTACGTGTGAAACGCTCTTCTTGAGCAGCAGCCACTAACCTTCCATCACTGATCAGTGCAGCTGCACTATCATGATAGTAAGCGGATAATCCCAGTATGTACTGCGGCATAAGTTTGACCCATCGTTTATAAATTTTAATTTATAAGCATCATTTGCTTTAGGTTTGATTTTTAGCTAATTATCAAACGCGAATCTAAATTTAATCAAAAAATACGATAGTTGGCAGTAACAAAGGATATCTGGGATTAATCCTATGATAGATGGGGAGATGAGAGGTAAATTAATGGGGAGGGATTTAATTGTAGAAGTAAAACCTTTTTTCAATCACAAAAAAACCCCGCACATGGCGGGGCTTCTAAGTCTTGTACAGTGTTATTTAAGCAGCTGCTTGAACGCTTACAAACTTACGATTATTTGGGCCTTTAACTTCAAAAACCACCACACCGTCTGCCTTAGCAAATAAAGTGTGATCTTTACCACAACCGACATCAGTACCTGGGTGGAAACGTGTTCCGCGCTGACGAACGATGATGCTACCTGCTTTGATTTTTTGACCGCCGAAAATCTTTACACCCAAACGCTTGGATACCGAATCACGACCGTTGCGAGTACTACCCGCCGCTTTCTTATGTGCCATTACTAAATCCTCTTTGTGCTCAAAGTAAATAAACTTACTTTTTATGCAGAGATCGCAGTGATCTCAACTTTAGTTATATATTGACGATGACCCGTACGCTTCTGATGATGCTTACGACGCTTGAATTTGATGATCTCAACTTTTTTGCCACGACCTTGCTCTGTTACCGTTGCTGTGACCTTGCCACCTGCAACATAAGGAGCGCCAATCTGAACTGCGTCATCATTGCTAACCATAAGGACATTATCGAAGTCGACACTGGTGCCTGTTTCTGCGTCCAATTTTTCAATATCCAGCACATCACCCTGTGATACGCGGTATTGCTTTCCACCAGTAGTAAAGATGGCGTACATGTTCATGCTCCTGACCTAACGAATAGAGACTATCGGAAAACTGCGGGATTGTACTTTCTTGGCTACGCTCCGTCAATTAACTTAATACATATTGTTGTTTTAAATACTCAGCTTGACAGTCTGGAACCATCTACCTAGCATTCGCCCTTTGAATCCCGACCATGAGCACAGCCCGGATTATGGAATTTAAGGAAATTCAGGCATTGATCGCCGACGATATGGGCAAGGTCAACACCCTGATTCAAGATAGCCTTCAATCAGACGTTGTCCTGATCAATCAGCTGAGCCACTACATTATAAGTAATGGCGGAAAACGCCTCCGGCCTATGCTGGCGCTGTTGGCTGCCAAAGCCTGCGGCTATTCACAGCAGCAGCATATCGATATTGCAGCCATTATAGAATTCATTCATACCGCAACGCTATTGCATGATGACGTGGTGGATGAATCCGACATGCGTCGAGGAAAAGATACCGCCAACAATATATGGGGGAACCAAGCCGCCGTATTAGTGGGTGATTTCCTTTACTCTCGCTCATTTGAAATGATGGTGGAGGTAGGTGAGCTACGCGTTATGCAAGTACTTGCGCAAGCCACCAATGTGATTGCCGAAGGTGAAGTCCTTCAATTACTAAATTGTAACGACGCTGACACTACTGAAAAGCGTTATTTAGAAGTCATCTATTCAAAAACAGCTAAGTTATTTGAGGCAGCTTGCCAGCTTGGTGCCATTTTAGCCGAGCGCAATGAAGCTGAAGAAAAGGCCATGGCAAACTATGGTATGCATTTAGGCACGGCTTTTCAGGTTGTCGATGACATACTAGACTACAGCGCTTCAGCTGATGAAATGGGCAAGAACGTCGGTGATGACCTAGCAGAAGGAAAACCTACACTTCCTCTGATTATAGCATTGCAACGTAGCGAAGGCAGTGACGCGCAGATGATTCGGGATGCTATCGAACAGGGCGGCTTGGAAAATATCGATGCGATCATCGAGATCATCAACAAAACAGGCGCTTTGGACTATTCACGAGATATTGCTGAAAAAGAAACCGCACTAGCTATCGAAAATCTGAGTATCTTTGGTGAAAGCCAAGAAAAAACCGCTTTAACTGAACTTGCTTGGTTTTCAATACGACGACATCATTAACAACATAAGCAATGATAAAAGGTAAAATCTGTAACTGTTTGTATTATCTCTACAAAGTGCTAAGCTTAAGCGCTAAACGCAAATAGTTTAAAACAAGGATACGTTTCAGGAGTAAGGCATCATGTTTGCAAATTTCTTTGGCATTGTAATTATCTCGGCATCAGCATTACTGATAGCGGGATTAGTACTGCGCCCAACACCCGACCTACCTGCCACGATGAACCTTGGACTTGTAGACAAGTTAGCTGATACCACCGCGCAAGCTTCATCAAGCGCTGGTACGCCGAGCTCAACTTCCACAAGCAGTTCAGATACTGCAGCATCGAGCACTGATGACCCAGCCAAAAACACAGATAGCACCTCAACTGACACCCCAGCAAAAGATGATTCGTCTGGCAACACCGCAGAACCTGCGACAGCTGTGTCACCGATAGCAAATAAACAGTATTTTGAAATTAGAAAACGCGCGATCGATGAAAGTATTTCAGCATCTGCGCGCGCCAACAAATCTGACGCTGGCAAGTACAAAGATTAATAACAAATTATTATTGGGCGATAATACGGCGACAAAGAGACAGTATATAAAATCTGATAACCTAATACATGGAGAGTAAGGTATGTCGTTTAGTGAGTTTATACAGTGGCTACGTAACTTTTTTAGTTCCAGATCAACACCTAACTCTAGCTCAGGTGGCTCAGTCAATACGACGCCGATAAAGCCGGCGCCACCCAGCTCACCTGCGAGTCCACCTTCTTCATCAAGTGGCAGCACCAGCTCCGCACCAGTCGCGCCAACAACACCAGAACCACCGCCTGTTTCAGAGCCAGTAATTCCGGTGACAGCTGAACCGCAAACACCACCACCTCTACCTGAAACACCTAACTCAACAATAAGTACACCTTCTGTTACAACCAACGAGCCACAGTTGCCAGTAATTGGCAAAATTACTACCGCAGACTCAAAGGTCGCGCTCAATCAGGAAGTTACTTTTCAGATTGTTACTAGCCCTGCGAATCAATTTGAAAATTGTCAGTTGGATCTAAGCAGAGCAGATAATGCATCAGTGGTGCAAGCTATCAACCCAGTTACAGGGCAGTTCAGTTTAAAGTTTGACAAGGCCTCAAGCTCAGACAACGATACCCAGCTCATCAAGGTTAAAAACCCCCAAGGAGATTCAAGCACGGCTATTACTGTTTCATTGATGAAATTATTCTGGCACAACCACCCCGGTCGTAAAAACGTCTGTGATGAAACCCTCTTCGTCAACCAATGCGCAATACGCATGGGTGCAGCTCTTGAACTCTCGGGCATCAAGATGACGCAGGATAGGCGTGTGTTGCGTCGCTGCACGACAGAATACCGCGCTTTTAAGCACCACAAAGATGGTTTAGTTAAAGGCCACGTACTAGCCGCTCAAGAACTGGCAAATTGGATTAAATCGCAGCGTTCGACCTTTGGCAGCCGCAGCATTGTCCATAGTCAGGAAGAAATTCTAGGCCGTAGTGGCATTATATTTTTTAGAGACGGTTGGGGCACAACGGATCACATCGATGTATGGGATGGTCAAGCACTCGTCGGCGGATTTCCTTCTTATTTCGATTCAGATTTCAAAGAACTTTGGTTTTGGGATGTTTACTGATGTCAATTGGAGTTGCGTCTAAACAGTTTCAAGCCATTGGAAAGCTCGCATCACAATCAGCATTGGCGCTCTTTTTCGTATCGATAACGCATAGCCTGACGGGAGAGCCACCGGCTTTACCCGAAGGTGAATTATCGCACTCGCTAAATAATCTCGAACTCACGCTAGATAATAAAAATAAGCACTGTCAGCTTCAGGCAAGAAACAACTCATCTGAAGAAGCCAAATTAATTCCTTTACTGCTTGAAGCTCCTTGTTATTGGATTGTTAGCAGCAAAACTAAGGCCCTGCTGCAATACAACTACGAGTCAGTTAGCGCAGACAATACCCTACTTGTTGCAGGCAACGCGCTTGACTGGTCAACCGATCAAAAGTCATATCAAAAGCTTCCTAATGATTCGTACTGCACGCAATACCTTCAAGGCGTCGTGATCTCTAAGGATCAAGCGTATGCGGTTGATGAGAAGATGGTTGCCGCGCATTGTGAAACAGGACTGGCGATTGATGAGAAAATCTTTTACGCAATGGCTCACAACCCAAAGCGCTATCAGGAAAAAACCGTTGTATCTGAAACGACAGACCCAAAGCCTACACAGACAGACAAGACAACAAAGCCCCTCGCTGAAGTAAAACCAGAGGACACTGAAAAAACGGAGGAAAAATCATTCCTTGATTCTGTAACTGACTCTGTAAAGAATTTTTTCTCTGGTGAAGCCGAGAGTGAAAAATAACCGAGCATCACTAGCCATATTATTATTTCCTAGAAACGCGCAGCAACAAACCGCAGGTGCTGCCTAAAATGAAATTTAAGTAAACCCAAATTTACTTATATGTACCAGTGATATAGGAGACTGCCTGCTGGATTCCCCGAGGGAATCGAGTGGTGCTGTTTTGGGTATAAGTATAAGTCTTAGCGTGTGTTTCTATAATTAATGTTTCGCTGGTCTGTGTCCGACTGTTTGCTGGTATTGATTTAGACTCAGTAAACTTAGATTTTTCCAAATTGGTAACCATCAATTCAAATTGGTCATAAGTGGCTATAATTGTTTTGCTGGATGTAACTTTTCCGCTTCTTGATTTAGAGGTGATTGCAACCTTCAGATTATCATTAATCAAACGCCAAGTCTTTGAACCAGAAGGAGATTGAGTCGTGTAAACCATTGTGACAATTTCTTTAGGTGCTGGTGTAGCTACAAAGTTATAGCTACCACAGGCTGAGATAAAAATGGCTAGCACTGAAATTATGATATTACGCATTGGGGTTTTGTCCTTGCTGTTATGTTATTAATTGTACAAATAGGCCAAATTTTCATAATAGATCTATCGTCGCTAAGATTAACAAAACCAGACAACCGGTTCAATTCCCAATAGCTGCTCAATCAACTTACTCACCAACGAGGCGCACCAGCTTTTTCCAACCCATACAATAAATGATCTCGTTGACCCTTTTGCCGATAAGGCCATCGATTAGTTAACCAATCGCCGGAATCTGGCGTCGAGGCAATCTGCCAGAGTTGGTTTTCGTGTAGCCAGAACACCTTAGCTCTTCCTTGCCTGAACCGAAACCAACGAAAAACCGTTGGATTTCGGTGGTATGTTTCCCCCAAAGGGTTGATACGCTGATATCTCGATCACGAAATTGAGATAAATCAGAGGAGCACCCTATGAGTAAACTGAAATTTAAGTCAAAGATCTTTGTTCTAAATGTAGCCTTTTTATCCACTGGCCTTATTATGGGCTTCGCCCAAGGTAAAACACAAAGACAACCACCTACAGAACACGAAGGTGTCAGCGTTGCTTCGCTTGGAGAATTGCCTGAGGCCTCTTTGAAAATTCAGCTGGGAATGAGTGGGTATGAGATGAAGATGCGCGAAGTTACCGTAATGCCTGGTGGCGCAATAAAAAAACACAGTCATGCTACCAGACCGGGACTCGTTCAAACGATATCAGGGTCGTGGATTGAGGTTAAACGTGGGAAAGAGACTGAGTATTCAGAAACCTTGAAAACAGCGCTCGTTGAAGACGAAAACACTGTTCACTGGTTATACAATAAGGGTGATGTGCCGGCAGTCGCCATAGTGTGTGGACTTTCGAAGGTTGAGTAATACGAAAATTACATCTTGAACTGAGCACCCTCACGAACACGCTAATTAACTGCTAAAAGTCTCTCGTTTTCAAAAGATAAGGAATAGCTTATGAAACACGGATTCAAAATTCTGCTAACAATCAGCACAGTGGCAATGCTTTATACCCCAGCATTGCACGCAGACACGGTAACCGACTGGAACACC
>Ga0209828_1001430_pt1 | contig 21631 bp, 18 predicted proteins | sample MaitaG_FD_187429 | JGI IMG/M metagenome (GOLD analysis project Ga0209828, IMG submission 187429) | Marine algal microbial communities from Maine, USA - Maine_Asex2 metaG (SPAdes) (version 2) | ecosystem: Host-associated > Algae > Red algae > Unclassified | place: Maine, USA | collected 2015-01-05
GGAGGGGCAGGGCGTCTGCCCATATCGAAACAATTAAAACTTGATGGAGGGGCAGGGCGTCTGCCCATATCGAAACAATTAAAACTTGATGGAGGGGCAGGGCGTCTGCCCATATCGAAACAATTAAAACTTGATGGAGGGGCAGGGCGGCCGCCCCTCCAAAATTTATATTAGTCGCCGGCTATGACATCTTTAACTGGAGACTCAACAATATTATTCCCGATATTTACTTTCACCTTTTTTGGTTTAGCTTTTTCAGCAACCGGTATTCTCAAAGTAAGTACTCCATCTTGATAGTCAGCTTCAATATTTTCGGTATCTAAACTTTCACCAAGATGAACCTGACGTTTAAACGGGCCACTGCGACGATCACTAACATAAACCTGGTCACCATCTTGGCGTTGCACAGTACGCTCGCCTGTTACCGTCAGGACGTTTCTCTCAACAGTCACATCTATACTTTCAGACGCAATCCCAGGGACATCTAGATGGACCCAAACATCAGAATCTCTACGATAGGCATCCATAGGAATAGTTGAAGTACCCGTAGCTTCAACCAATCTGTTAAAAACATTGTTTATAAATTGTTCATTTTGTAAAAGCATTATATATCTCCTATAGCTAATAACATATGTTGATATAGCTTATGACTACAACAACAATATTAATATACATGACATAACTAAACTTGACAATACTTTTATCAAGTTTTATATAATTATTTATACACAAGCAGAACAGTGTCATTGTTAATTGAGATCCTCGAATCAATCGTGCAAGCACGGATCGGCAAATAAAGGACTGCTAAATCGAGGATGGCAGATTCATAAGTCCGGGATGACATACTACCCGACACAAAGATTCCCGATCGAGCCGGGAATGACACAATCTCAAGCCGGGAATGACGTTTTTAGTTTAGATTCCCAATCACCAACTCTTCGAGTTAAGGCCTGGGAATTACTTAATCTAGAGCTCGACGATTACGGCTTTGCGGATTGGTTCTAGGGCAGCAATTGCTTCTAGATCAGTTTGTGAAGGAACGTTGTCTAAATTGATAAACGATAAAGCTTCGTTTCTTTCCAAATCTCTACCTAGGCGCCATTCAGCAATATTTACGCCGAGTTCACCAAGCTTGGAACCAACAGCACCAACAACACCAGGCACATCATCATTTAAAAGTAAAAGAACGCTGCCTTCAGGAGCTGCTTCAAGTCGATAGCTAGAAATTCGAACAATCCGTTGAACCTTGCCGTCATAAACTTTTCCAGAAACTATTCGCTCGCCACCATCCCAAGTGACCTTGCAAGTAGCACTATTCGAACGGCCATCGCCCAAACCTTTAACCCTAGATATTTCAAGACCACGCTCTTCGCCCAAGATGGGTGCGTTAACATAGTTAATTCGACCTTCATGTTCCGCAGATAGTAATCCTTTTAACAAACCAGCGGCAACCGGCTTCACTAAATTATCTGCCTCATCAGAGATGACTTCAATTTCGACACTCGTAATAGGCCCATCAGCCATAGCTGCCTGCAATAAACCAATTTTTTCGGCTAATTCAATAAAAGGAGACATACGGTCAAAGCTCATTGAAGATGTAAAACCAAGATTAACGCAGTTAACAATCTTGTCGCCACGCAAAGCATCCATGCATTGGTTAGCAACATCGATGGCAACATCTCTTTGAGCCTCAGCAGTTGAAGCTCCAAGATGAGGTGTATGAATAACATTCTCATGACCCAATAGAGGGTTATCTTCAGTCGGAGGCTCCGAACTAAAGACATCAACCGCTGCGACTCTTAAAGATTTTGAGGTCAATGCTTCAGCAACATCAGCTTCATTAATCAAACCGCCACGAGCCACGTTAATCAAAGCAGCATCAGGCTTCATCAAAGCTAAAGTTCTAGAATTAATCATCTCTTTAGTCTCGCCATTTAACACGGAATGAAGAGTCAAATAATCACAGGCACCTAGCATTTCATCTAGATCTAGAATTTCAACACCCAACTCACGCCCAACAGACTCGCTCACATATGGGTCATAAACAACAACGCTCATATCAAAAGCTTGGGCCCGTTTAGCCACAGCTCGACCAATACGGCCAAATCCAGCGATACCCAAAACTTTACCACGCAGTTCAGAACCAGCGAACTCTGATCTACGCCATTCACCTTTTGCAGTACTTGTATGAGCTATCACAACATTTCTAGCAGCAGCCAACATTAAAGTCATTGCCAACTCTGCAGTAGCAACGGTATTGGCTGAAGGAGTGTTCATCACAATAACCCCTTGCCTAGTTGCAGCATCAATATCGACGTTATCGACACCAACTCCAGCTCTGCCAACAACACGAAGTTTCTTTGCAGCTTCTAAAACATTTGCAGTGACAGTAGTTCCAGACCGGATAACCAAGCCTTCATAGTCGCCAATGATATTGATTAGGCCGGCTTCATCTAAACCAGTTTGGATTGTCAAATCAATATCTGTTGCATCATCTAAAATATCTAAACCAGCTTGGCCTAATTTATCTGATACCAAAATCTTGTACATTTACATGCCCTTCGTTGCATTATTAAAAGCTAATTGGAACTTAGTCTCGAGATCTTTATTATTGAAAAAAAGTGACCCATTCTTTACATCATCTAAACTAGCCGAAGCTAAATCTTTATGCTTCCCATTTAGCATTTCTACAACACGATAAGGCCCAATGATTAAACAAGCTGCCGACGCTAATGATTCAGATTCGATAACTACCCCTGCGTTTTCAGTTACAGCTGGTCGATCAACCACACCAGCATAAGCAACAAATAAATCAACCTCGTCTTGTGCAGCAAGGTCACTGACGCCGTCTCCGAACATAATTTTTTTGTGATTACTATGTACTGAAGATTTAATAACATCACCTTTACCTACAGTTGAAGTTAACTCTCCAGATTCGTATTCCATAAACTCAGCTTTGGAAGTTCCGCCCGACCACCACTTTTTGGTTAAAGGGTCATACTCAGATCCAACCGCCCGAATGTTATCTGAATCAACACCTAGCCAAATCCCATATTCTTTAACAGCATCGTAAAGGCCACCGCTTACAATCCAATTCTCTACGCCATCGTTGGATAAACACTTAATTAATTTTTTAACAAAAGGCATTGTTCCAGCCTTGTAGGCTTGCCTAAGAGCAACCACCTGATGCTGAGTCGGGTTCAAAAGCTCAAGTCGCTTCCCATAAACTTCAGACAAATCAATTTGTCCGTTCATTGCTGCATCAGTTAGCTCAGCAATTTCTGCTTTTTTATCAAGCAAAACAGCTAGTTCATCTATCCCCTCGATTGAAGACAAAGTCGAATCACAGTCAAAAATTGCTACGTCATATCGGGGCCATCTCACAGACCTCTATGATACATGAATCTAACTAAGGCATCTCTGATTATTCAACAACATCATTCCAAATAGAAATTGTTGTTTCACGATCGCTTACACCCGACACCCTCTCAATGATTTTATTCTCTCCATCAAGATAGATAACATAAGGTGTGCCTCTGCCACCAAGTTCTTTAAACAGCTTACTACTCTCGTCGTCTCTGACAACAGGCGAGCTCCAGCCAACAGATTCCAACCACCTCTGTGGAGACGGCTCAGAGGGATCTAAACGAACAAGAGTCGAAACAGAATAAATATCTAAATCATCAGGTTTTAAACCATCGTTAATTATTTGCTGAACTACCTTAACTTCAGCCTGACAGTGAGGACACCAGTGCGCTAAAAAATAAACCACTTTAATTCGTCCATCAGGTGAAACAGAAACGCTTTCACCATCAAAATTGGTTCCGCTAAATTCAACTAGTTCACCGACCTCAAAATCAACAGCTGCATCTTCATAAGCAACTATCTGACCACTAGCTATGGACACTTCTGCTGTTTGATCATCTTCAACAACTGGTGAAAACTCATCAGAAGAATTTGACTCAGCCGCTGCAGAGGGAGAATCATCGGTCGTAAGTGTTTGGCTTTCAGGGTCATTTGTAGAACGAACAAACAAAAAAGAACCGAGACCAATCAATAGAACTAACGCCAAAGCAGCAATAGCAACTAAAGCAGCAAGAGGTCCCTTAGAAGTGTTATTTGGTGGCGACTCTGACCAGTTGTTATTACCCCAATCAAGCGGCTGGTTATTTAAAGGTTGAGGATAGCCCGGCATTTGTGCAGAACCAGAAACCCCACTCGGCTGTCCAGGCCCTGGTGCCGGTGGTGAGGTAGGCGGAGAAGTAGGCTGGTTTACAATTTTTGATTGGTCATGCGACCCTGTCGGATCTGAATTATATGAAGAGTCCATTACTACCTTCTTGATTAACAACTTTCTACAATAGCTACAGGGTACCTATGTTAATTGGTTTTTTGGTTACTCAATTACACTAATATCTTACTTTAGTAGCCTAAAGGGAGCCGATTTACTCTGGGTGCCTATATTTGATAAATATCCGCTAAATTAACGGCAAATTCTAGTCGAGTATTCATATGTGGAGAATAACCAGAACGAATTCAAAGTCTCTGCTTATGGTATTACCGAACCTCCCAAAGTGATTCAGAAATCAATTACTCCAAATTTAGAGCCCAATGAAAGCCAACCAAGCTGGGCTGTTGTATCTCATCAAGATACACAAATAATTGAGAAAACTCAGCAGCATCTCAAAGCTAGCAGCCCAAGCCTCACTCCACCAAAGCTAGCTTTATTATCAATCCCTCCACCACCAAAAATCGAAACATACCAATTTAGCGAAGCCAGAAAACCGCAAAGGCGTGAACTACCAAGCTGGCTGAGTGTTCCTATTCTGACTTCTCTTCCATTCCTAATCGGAGGACTATTATACGCGTTTATTATTCACCCAATGACAATCCTTGCATTAACACCAATTGCGATCGTCGGATCACTTTTATGGTGGATGGGTCGAATTAAACCTAACAATTGGCCATATTGGGTGCAAGCCTTTCTTTGGGGAGCAGGTATTTCAGTCATCGTTTCTTACTTTGTTCAACAAGGCGTCGAACAAGTTTGGCTTTTATTCAGCGATAGTTCTTCGTTAACATCGACCAGCTATATCTCTATGGCAGCAGTTGTAATAGCCCCATTGATAGAAGAAATAACAAAAGGCGCAGTGGTGCTTTGGATTATTACTAGATACAAAAAAATCGACGGAATATTTGACGCAGTACTTGTGGCCTGTTGGGCAGCCCTCGGATTTACAGTTTCAGAAGATGTACTATACATTTTCAGAGCCAGCCAAGACTCACTAGATTCTGGATTCTATATATTTATCGCAAGGTGCCTCTTTACACCATTCACTCACACCATATTCACATTCTGGATAGGTTTATCGATTGGAAGGGCAATCCAAAAAAACCAGCCACTAATAAGTTCATGGTGGGGTTGGGCAATAGCTATCGGCGCTCATGCGCTTTGGAACGCTGTTCCTATATATTTATGGGCAAGCAGTCCAGGAGATTTTGGATTAACATCTCCTAACCCAGATTTTGTTCCAACCCCAATCCAAAGTGCAGTTATTTTGATGTGGGGAACAGGATTTGTTGCGCTATTTATTACTATGTTTGTATTTTCAATCCAACTACGGTCTAAGAAAAAAGATCAACTCAACCAGTTACTACCTTGGCTTACAAAAAATAACAATTTTAGTCCATATGAAGAAGCGGTTTTTTGGAGTCTTGATAATGTTAAACTGCAAAAATCAACTAGCGATAGCGCAGCTAAAAAACGTATAAACGATACAGTTAGTTCGCTGGCTAGACTTGCTGAGCTAATTACAGATGTTAAATCTGGAAACAGCATTCACGAGTACAGACAAAACAAAGACGAAATCATTATTGAATTGAATGAAGCAAGAAACATTGCTCCGCCAAGTCAGAGCAATCTGCAGCCAGTGGCTAAACAGCCACCGCCGACACAAAACTTCAATTATATTTCACCAAATATGTAATAACTATTAGAACCATTAGCTTTCGGATAAGTAACATCAAAGATGATTTAAGGTATAGAATTTACAAATGCATATTGGAGTTCCTAAAGAAATAAAAAATTCAGAAAAACGAGTTGGACTTACGCCTAACAGTGTAAAAGAACTTGTTAATCATGGCCATGAAGTTACTGTCGAAACTAATGCTGGTATAGGCATAGGGGCTAGTGACGATTCATACATGCAAAGTGGGGCAACGATTGCCCCCTCAGCGACAGCCATTTTTGATTCTGCAGAGATGATCGTAAAGGTTAAAGAACCTCAAGCTGAAGAAAGGGCTAAGTTAAACGAAAGCCAGACGCTGTTCACTTACCTACATCTGGCTCCAGATCTTGATCAAACAAATGATCTAATCGATAGCAAAGCAACATGCATTGCATACGAAACAGTTACAAACGATGCAGGTGAGCTACCTTTGTTAGCTCCTATGTCAAAAGTGGCCGGACGAATGTCTATTCAAGCCGGTGCCCATTGTTTAGAAGCAACTCAAGGTGGCGCTGGTCTTCTATTAGGTGGTGTGGCCGGTGTGGCTCCAGCGAAGGTTGTTGTAATCGGCGGTGGAGTTGTTGGTGAACATGCTGTGCAGATGGCCGTTGGTCTAGGTGCTCAGGTAACAGTGTTCGACAGATTGGTCCCCGTTTTAGACCGCTTGTCAGCACGATTTGGGCCTGCTGTTGAGACTATTTATTCAACTAACGCTGCATTAGAAGCTGCAGTTATCGATGCAGATCTTGTTATTGGAGCAGTTCTAGTTAAAGGCGCCAAAGCCCCAAAACTTGTTACGGCTGAAATGATAAAAGCCATGAGACCTGGTTCTGCTGTAGTTGATGTAGCTATTGATCAGGGAGGTTGTTTTGAAACTGCGAAAGCGACAACTCATACCGACCCTACTTATATTGTCGATGGTGTAGTTCACTACTGTGTGGCTAATATGCCAGGTGGAGTTCCAAAAACTTCTACATTTGCTCTAAACAATGCAACATTACCATTTGTGCTACAAATCGCAGATAAGGGCCCAGAAAAGGCGATGCTTGATAATCCTCATTTGATGAATGGGCTTAACGTTTACAAAGGCAGCATAACTGAGCAAGAAGTTGCTGAAGCACTCAACATGGAATATGTAGAGCCTAAAACTCTTTTGTAAAGTTTCTAAATACTGAAAAGTATATGGGTCTTGGACAAATCTAGGTTTGTCCAAGACCCATATTTTATTCACCGCTTGAAATAGCTTTAAGTACGTTCATCTTTGCAGCCCTTCTAGCCGGAAGCAATGCAGCCAACATTCCGGCTAACGCTGTAAGTATCAACATAAAAACATAGTTTTCATAAGGGATTGAAACTCTAGAAATAATATCGTCTGGGATTGCAGATATTGCAGCCCATGCAAACACAACTCCTAAACCGATACCTAGGAGGGTTCCAAAAATACAAACCAAAACAGCTTCCCACCTGATACTTGCTTTTATTTGTTTTCTAGTCATGCCTACTGCTCGCAAAAGTCCAATTTCTCTTGTTCTTTCGATAACAGAAAGTGCAATGGTATTAATAACACCTATGAAGGCAACAAATAATGCGAAAGCCAGAAGATAATTGATTAGTGAAATCAGTCCATCAATTTGATCTACTAAAGTTTCTTGCAGCTCAGCAGGGTCCTGGGTTTCCACTCCACCATACTCATCAGTAATCTTTGTTACTTCCGACTTAACAGATTCATAGTTCGCCGACTCAGAAACTTTAGCTCCAACAAACAAATCTTCTGACGCCGTTATATGTTTCTCGTACAACGCTGTATCAATTATCCAAGGAGTATTTAATACTGAATTGTCTTCAAAAATTCCAACAACTTCCAAAGACTCTGCTCTATTGTCAGAAAAAATCACAAATATTTTTTCGCCTAATTCAATTGAACGTTCTTCTGCAGTATCTTTAAAAACTGTAATGCCACCAACACCAATATTTTCACTAGCACCTTCCAAATAACCTAAGTTGATTATGTCAGTTCCAGTTTCTGTCTGATAAGCACTAAAGTTGACTGTATTCTCAGATATCGTTCCAGTTTCAGAAATTAGAGTGGAAGCTTTGATCGGGTCATCGTCTTTGATAGCTTTTTCAACGCTTTCTATCTGCTCTTGCGTTTCAGCAATCCAAAACTCATTTGATCTAAAACTGGCGATCGACTCTAATCCATCAACGTTTTTCATTTCATTAGCAATTTCATCAGTGAAACTTGAACCCTCTGGGGCGAAAACAAATAGATCTGCAGCGATTGAACGACTTAAGGTATCACTAAATGTTGTCTTTAGAGATTCTCCAACAACGCCAACCGTGCTCACTAAAGCTATACCAATTGTTAAGGCTGTAGCAGTTGCGGCAGTTCTTTGAGGAGAACGGGAGGCATTTTGTCGAGCAATGTTTCCTTCTAAACCAGCAGCAGAACCACCAAACCCAATTGACTTGCCTTTTTTCAAAGCGCTTAATATTATTGAAGCTCCAGTAATGAAAGAAATAGCTGCCACAATAAGTTTTATCATGAAGATGACCGAGCTAAATCCAGAAGGCTCGCTATCTCCTATTGTGAATATTAATACTGGAAGGGCGATCCCAGCCAATAAGAGGATAGATCCAAATATCATAGGCTTACCAAGAAAATCAACAATCTTTCCAGCAAATAGATAACTAAGAAGTGCCACTCCAACAAAGACAAGAATTGCTCCAAAACCAAGTTCAACTAGTATTGCGGTAATCTCCTGATTTGAACCGAACATTCCCAGCAATAGTAGAACCATCCCACCTAGGAAAAATAAGCTACCAAAATATACGCGTTTACTTTTAGTTTTACCTTCGGAAATAGTATTTCTCATAGCTTCAATTGGAGATACCTTTCCAGCCATAATCGCTGGAACAAAAGCAGAAACCAAAGTAGCTATAAGACCTACAGCAATAGATATTATGATTGTGCGCTGTTTGACAATAGTATCGGTTTCGGGGAAACCGCCACCAGCTTGAAAACCTAACTTAATCAGATAAGCAACAACTAGACCAAAAAGGACACCCAGTATTGATCCAATTAAAGCAACAACTGTTGCTTCTAATATGACGCCCCATTTTATCTGACGTTTGGTAGCCCCAATTGCTCTTAACATGCCGATTTGGCGAAGACGCTGATTAATCAGGATTGCAAAAGTATTATAAATAATGAACAAACTTACAAATAAAGAAATAAAAGCAAACCCAAGCAAAACATATCTAATAATGCTTACAACTTGTTCAAAGCCAGCTGTATCTTCAGCAATTACTTCTTCCTGATTCAAAACTTTAGCTTGATCAGGGAGCATGTTTTGAACAGCTGCAATCATATCTTCAGTAGAAACTCCAGTTGCTCTAGACAAAGTTATGCTGTCAATTTTGTCTTCTTTCCCATAAAGCTTTTGTGCAGTAGGAAAATCAAAGACAACATAATAGTTTCCGGCAGATGGAAGATCGATTAAACCAGACAATGTAAAATCTTGTTCACCATCTAAAGTTTGGACTGTAACTGTCTCACCAACTTCAACACCGGCTGCTTTTGCATACCCAGGATCAATAGCAAATTGGTCTTCTCCAACTGGAACTGTTCCTTCAACTAGTAAATCAAGATCAATTTCGTTTGAATCTTCAAATAAAGAGAAGGTTATGATCGGTGGACCTTGTGGAATTATTGCTTCCCCTTCACTATTTACTACAACAAATGGGGTATAAACGTCACCTGGGTCGATGGTGACTGAAGGGGCAACAGAACCGACCTCTGGCAAACTGGCAACTTCCGCTGCCAAGCTTTCGGGAAGTTCAATGATGTCATCACCAAACTCTAAATCTGCTGGTAGAACCCTTGCATCTACACTTGAATTTACGTCTTCAAAAAGAGAAACAAAAGTGTCTTCAAGACTATCGGAGAGAATAAACGCTCCCGAAACAAATCCTACACCGGTAATTATTGCAATGGTTGTAAGAGCCAGTCGACCCAAACTTGATCTTATTCCCCGAAGGGCTAATTTTAAAACAGTCATTTACCCTCCTAAAGATTTAATTTTGTCAAATACTGAATCAGCCGTAGGGTTTGACATTTCGTCTACGATAGATCCATCGCTTAAGAAAATAACATGATCTGAATAAGATGCAGAGAATGGATCATGAGTTACCATGACTATTGTTTGGTCAAGCTCATCTACAGCCACTCTCATAAAATCTAATATTTCAGATGAGGTTTTAGAATCCAAATTACCAGTTGGTTCATCACCAAAAATTATTTCTGGCTTGCTAGCTAAGGCCCTAGCAACCGCTACTCTTTGCTGCTGACCTCCAGAAAGTTCTTTCGGACGGTGGCTTAGCCGGTCTCCTAAACCAGTAGCTTGAACTATCTCGTCTAGCCAATCTTGATCAGGTTTTTCACCTGCTAAGTCAAGTGGCAACGACATATTTTCGTTAGCAGTTAAGGTGGGGATCAAGTTGAAGGCCTGAAATACAAACCCAATTTTATCTCTACGAAGTTTTGTTAATTGTTTATCTTTTAAACCAGATAAATCTGTTCCACCTATCTTGACAGTCCCAGAAGATAAACTATCTAAACCAGCCATGCATTGCATTAAGGTAGACTTTCCAGAGCCGGATGGCCCCATCACAGCAGTAAAACGGCCTTTTGGAAAATCAACACTTACGTTATCTAAAGCGGTGACAGCTGTATCGCCTTTACCGTAAACCTTCGTTGCATTTATAGAGCTTGCTGCAAATGAATCTTCAGTAGTAAAATCTTCATCTTCTGTCATTTCTCTGTGCCTCCAAAAGTTCTAGCCCCCAGATGGCGCTACTCAATAACCAATTGACACTCTATCAACAGATAGCTAGCATTAGAACGGTTGTATAGAGCTACGGTTAAGAATTCACAAATCTGTTATACAGCTTCTAAAGAAGTCCCTTTTCGTCTGTATTTGAAAACCAAAAATGCTGTAAAGGCTGAGATTAGACAGAAACCGATTTCTATAAAACCAAAATCTGAACTTACCCAAAAGACGCTAACCCCGATCGGCGCCAAAGAAATTACGCAACTGATAAAAGCTTTCTTGAAAGCATAAAAGATTGCTGACACAGCAAATAAAACGCCTGCAGCAAGTACTAAAACCAACCACGCACTTTCAGATTTTTCAACACTTCCTAATTGCTGGTTCCAATCATCTTCACTAACAATTTTCAAGGCAGAAATATTTTCGCTAGCTTTTCCTAAGAGTGTTCTTCTACCCGTGAATTCACCTACAGAAAATCTGTACATATATCCGTCATCAATCCAAATAACCACGTCAGATCGCTCACTATCAGGATCCTGTACGACTACCCCATCGTTACTCAAGATCTTAACTTTAGAAACGACCGACTCATTAGAACCATGCAGCCAATATAATATAGCTTCAAGGCTGCTGTAATCTTCTAAAGCTTCGGCTTGCAATACGGCCCAAACCCCTTCATCAGATTGGTTAGGACTTTCTGCAAATTCATATTGATAGGTTTCTAAAGACTTTAAAAATTTTGTACCGTTTCCATCTAGAGTGCTTAACTTTGACAACCCAGATGAAGGCAAAGCTTGTAAATCACCGTTTTCACTTAACGAAATATAATCTGTATATGCTTCATAATCGTCAATGTTGACTGTCTGAGTTTTAATTCGATTATCATATACTTCAACAAAAATAAGAGGCCCAACAAACGGATCCTCTTTTTCTCCAAAAACAACAATTTGTGTTGGATGCTCTGTCCCTAAGCGTTGTAGAAGATCTTCCTGCTCTTCTACAGTAAGCCCCAGAGGCTCACTAACCCTTTGCAGGTCAATGCCCTCAATATCAACATCAATTCTAGCTGGTTGTTTAATCTCTGATTCTGACTCGTTTTCTTGGTCAGAGCCTTTTTTAGAAATATTTGGTTGAATTTCATTTGGAAAAGATGAAGCAATCTCAATGTCTGAGATTGCTTTTGTTTGTGAATCATCCAAAGCAAAAAGAGCTGTCAAACTCAGAAACCAGATTGCAAGAGTGGCACCAACTAACACTTTCCTACTCTTGGTTTGTTCTTTAGATTGTATGCTCTCAGCATCAAACCAAACATTTGCTGCCCCACGAACATTTCCGCGATCAGATCTTTCTTCTAAAAGGTTTTCTATATTCATATTTTTTCCTCCGTTATTTCATCAGGATTCGAATTTATAGCTGCAAGCAGTTTCGCCCGAGCTCTACTCGCACGCTCCTAACTGCAGGTTCACTCAAGCCAAGTTGTTCAGCTATTTCGCTGTGTCTGTACCCCTCAATATCTGACATATACAACACTGCTCTATCAGTTGGATTAAGGGTTTCAAGAACAACTAAATCGCTTGGATAATAATCTTCATAAGAACTATCCGACGAGACTTTTGGTAATAGACCTCTCCAAATGCCAAATCTCCTGCGTTTAGATGCAGATTGATTCAAGATTATGCGTTTCATATAGGCCAAAGGATTATCAAGATCAGCAAGAGAACTTCTGCTAATAACTGCAATCAAAGCATCTTGAACTAAATCGTCTGGCTCAATGTCTACATCAGAAACAACCGCAGCAAAACGTCTAAGGTCTTTATACAAATTAGTAAAAATAAGACGATCACTTTTACCTAAATCTGTATTTGAATTAGATTTTCCCAATATTTGCTCCATGTCTTAGTGACGTATATCAAGACGAATATGTGACAAGATAATTAAGAATTAAACTTAAGTCTTCAACAACAACTCTCTATTATAACAGAGAGGATAAACTATAATTAATGAGGCTTATGTAAACTTGGGCAATCATTTCTGAGGAATCGCTTGTAGATAAAAGTGATTCCTGACTGAGAAGATTCCCACTTTCGTGGGAATGACGAGGTATTCGTGGGAATGACGAGGTATTCGTGGGAATGACCAGGCACTCGTGGAACGACGAAGTGTTCGTCAGATGACGCTGTATTCGTCGGAATAACTAAAGGCAAAAAATGGATTCTAAATTTAAAAAAAGAGGAATTAAGATCCTAGGATTGCTAGGCAAAAGCTCTGATTTCGGAGACAAAGCGGTAAAAAAGATTGTCCACATGTACGCAATTATTTCAAATGGCCGCTACACACGCGGCAGTACCTGCATAATAGCTGACCCAGCTGACAGACTACTATTAGTTGAAACAAACTATAAAAAAGGCACAAGCTTTGTAGGTGGATTACCAAACTCGAGACATGAACAGCCACTGGCTACAGCTATCAGAGAAATACACGAAGAAATTGGTGTCGAAGTTACTGACCAACCAAGATTAGTGGAACAGTACGTCCAAAAACATATAAGACATATAGATGCAATCTTTTTTGTTCAACTCACAGAAGAACAAATAGATGAAATCAAAATTAGCGACGGTGAACTAAGCTCCATCAATTGGTACGAACTAGAAGAAGCAAAAAACTTACTCGACCCCGATGGCCGAGAACTGATAAAATTTTATGAAGATTACAAAAAACTTTAGAACTATTTAATTAGATTCCAATCAGATTTAAAACCATCTTTATAGAAATTTAGCTTGGGCTCTGGTCGGAGCCCAAGCTAATAATAAATTCTCAATTCAAATTTCTTTATTCGAATGAAGAAACTCTGTCTACTAGTTCTGCAAACTCAACCACGTTAGTATCAGAACGCAATGAGCTATCCGCTAGACGATTCGCCTCAGCTGACAGTTGATCATATGTAATCACATTGTTTTCTGTTGCAAAGTAAGATTCCCGCAAAAGTTCAGCGTATGCAGAAACAGTTGAGGCAAGTTGAAAGTGTGGCAGAGTTTCTTCGTAGGTATCAGCAAGATCAGAGTTCTTGATCAACTTATTTGTTTCGCTTACTTTTCCACTTGTAGGATCTTCCCAGCGTAAATTTATTTTAGCTAGAACAGTGTCATCGCTTACCCCTTCAGCAAGTTTCACTTCATATAAAGCGGTGACTGTATGGCCAGAACCAATCTCTCCAGCATCAACCGTGTCGTCTCTGAAATCTTCATCAGCTATTGAACGATTTTCGAATCCAATTAAGCGGTATCGTTCAACTGACTTTTCATCAAACTCAACCTGAATTTTTGCGTCTTTTGCAACAGTCAGAAGAGTCCCTGTTAAGTCTTCAGAAAAAAGCTTTTTAGCTTCAGCTTCACTATCAACAAAAGCATAGAAACCATTACCATCATTGGCAAGTTGTTCCATCATGACGTCGTTGTAATTACCACGACCAAAACCAACTGTCACTAAATCAATACCATCAACGCTAGCATCTCTGATCGTTTCAAGAATTGCATCTGCGCCAGTAGCCCCAACGTTTGCAACACCATCAGAAAGTAAAATTACTCTATTGATTTTATCTTTCTGGAAATTTTTGCTTGCTTCTTTATAGCCAAGACGCAAACCGGCTTCAGCGTTAGTTGAACCATTACTTTCTAATTGGTTAAGTGCATTCAAAATGTTCTTAGGTTCTGAAATTGGGGTACTAGGAAGAAGAACTTCTACATCGCTACCATAGGTTACGATTGAAACCCTGTCAGTAGGACGAAGTTCGTTCATCATCTTCGACATAGCTGACCGAACTTTAGGAAGTTCTTGGCTCATTGAACCAGAAACGTCAACAACAAATGTCAGATTTGAATCTGGCCGTTCGCTATCATCGATCTGAGTGCTCTGTACCGCTACTCTTATTAGCTGATAGTTATTATTTTCCATAAATGGAGTTGGGCCACCGTCAGCAAAGATACTAAATGGTTTATTGGTTGGGCTCGCATACCCTGTATCAAAATAATTGACATACTCTTCAACCCGTACACTGTCTTTAGATGGCTTGTTCCCATCATTAATCCAGCCTCGGCCAAGGGTGTAAGCGCCCGTGTCTACATCCAGAGCAAACGTAGATTGAAAATCGTCTTCGGTGTCGATCCTGGGGTTAACGCCATAGTTTTCAAAGAACGTATCATTGTACGGTTCCCCGTTTGGAGGTTGCAATACTGGTTGATTGTACTCTTGCGATGTTGCATACTCAGATGCAAATTGGGCATCACCAGAAGTTACTTGTGCAGTGTCAGATTCGCTGGTGCAAGAAGCAAGGATTAATGATCCTGCGATGAATATATATTTTAAGTTAGGAAATATGTTATTTTGTTTCATTTTTAAATTCGCCTTAAAAATTAATCGGATATGCATTAGACGATTCAAAAATTTGTTTATATCCCGAGGTATTCAAAATGTAATACTCGGTTGGGATGATATGAAGGGCTAAAAACTTCTCAAGATAGCATAAAGAGTTGATGATCAAAGATCTTGATTCCCAATCGAGTTGGGAATGACGACGTCGAGTTGGGAATGACGACGTCGAGTTGGGAATGACGACGTCGAGTTGGGAATGACGACGTCGAGTTGGGAATGACGACATCAAGTTGAGAAAGACGACATCAAGTTGAGAAAGACGACATCAAGTTGAGAAAGACGACATCAAGTTGAGAAAGACGACATCAAGTTGAGAAAGACGACATCAAGTTGAGAAAGACGACTAACTAATTTAGAGTCAGCCAGCAGACTTTGATTGTAAAAGTTGGTTTACTGCTTTTCCGTCAGCTTGACCCTTTGTAGCTTTCATTACTTGGCCTACAAAGAAGCCTTGCAACTTGCCACGCTGTTGAGGGTCACCTTCACAAAAACGTTGCCATTCATCCGGAGAATCAGCAATAATTTTATCGACGGTTGCTTCAAGATCTGAAGAATCCATTGCTTCAAAACCGTGGACTGATGCAATTTTTTCAGGAGCTTCACCGGAGGCGACCATTTCAGCAAGAACAGTTTTTGCTTGAGTAGCAGATAATTCTCCACCAGTTTCCATCTTGATAAGATCTGCAAAGTTTTTAGGATCAAGACTAGAAGCCTCACCTTGAGACAAATTGTTTTCTGCATGAGTGAAGACACGTTTTGCATCAGCCCCGTGTTCAATTGCAGCAAAAACTAATGGGCCAAGTTCTCTTTCAACTATTAGACCTGCAGCAGAAGCTGACGCTCCTTTGTCAACTAAGGTAGAGCGGACTTGTTGAGGCAGGATCGGCAATGCTTTGCGGATTTCTTCAATCCATTCTAAAGACGGTTCGATTGGAACTAAATCTGGATCTGGGAAGTATCGGTAATCGTCAGAGTCTTCTTTGGCACGGCCTGGCAGAGTACGTCCGCCACCTTGTTCGTCCCAGTGGCGAGTCTCTTGTCTCGGAGCTTGACCAGACTCATAAAGCTCAACGTGACGGCGAGCCTCAAAGTTGATAGCACGAACGATAGAACGAAGTGAGTTAACATTTTTAATCTCGCAACGAGTACGCAACTCATCAGCACCAACAGGGCGCACAGAAACATTGGCATCAACTCGCATTGAGCCTTCTTCCATCTTTCCATCGCTCGCTTCAATAGCAACCAGAATTGACCGCAGCTCTTCTACATATTCTTTAGCTTGCAAAGCTGTATGCATGTCTGGGCGGCTAACAATTTCTATCAAAGGCACGCCAGATCTGTTGTAATCAACTAACGAATAGCCAGCATCGTGGATACGACCAGAATCACCAACGTGAGTTGACTTACCAGTGTCTTCTTCCATATGAGCACGCTCAATACCTACAACTAAGCCAGAAGGTAGGCCGAGTTTGCCATCAATGTTTAGTGGTAAATCAAACTGGCTGATCTGGTAATCTTTAGGCATATCAGGGTAAAAATAGTTTTTCCTAGACCAAACGCAACGTTGCACGGTGCAATCCAAAGCGAGACCAACTCTGATAGAAAGCTCAACCGCTTTTTCGTTTACAACTGGCAAAGTTCCAGGCAAGCCTAAACAAACTGGATGCACATTTGTATTAGGGGCGCCACCAAATTCGTTACGAGCTGGTGAAAACATTTTAGATTTTGTGGCAAGCTCAGCATGAACCTCTAAACCAATAACCATCTCCCAGCCGTCTGGAAGAACACTCTTTACTTCAGTATCTGTTTTAGTTTTATTCATTTGCAGCCACCTCTAAAGCCTTTGCAGCTTGGAAAATTTTCTTCTCGCCAAATTTGCCACCAAGAATCTGAATACCAACCGGCATATCATTTGCACCAGTTCCAAACGGCACAGAGATACCGGGGTGACCGGCCAAGTTTGCTGGGATAGTTGCAATGTCAACTAGGAACATTGACAGCGGATCAGATTTAGCGCCAAAAGGAAACGCTACACAAGGCGATGTCGGAGAAATTAGAACATCAAATGTTTCGTAAATTTTATTTAGCTCTTGAATTAATAAAGCTCTAAGCTTTTGTGCTTTTGCATAGTAAGCATCATAGTAACCAGCAGACAAAGCGTAAGTGCCTAACATAATTCTTCGCTTAACCTCGTCACCAAACCCGGCGGTACGAGACGCCCTCATCATTTCAGCAGTATTACCACCCGGTTCACGCAAACCAAATCTAACCCCGTCAAAACGAGCCAAGTTAGATGAAGCTTCAGCCGGAACCAACATGTAGTAAGCAGACAGGCAAGCTTCGATAACTGGGATCGAAACTTCTTCAACCTTTGCACCAGCTTTTGTTAAAGCTTTAATAGAACCATTTAGTTGTTGGATAACTTCAGACTCAAAACCTTCAAGACCTGAACCATTAAGCTCTTTAATAACTCCAACTCTTAAACCTTCAACATTCTCTGAATCTAGAGTTGGTAAAATCTGTTCTCGCTCCCCTGGCAAACTAGTTGCATCACGTGGATCAGAGCCAGAAATAACATCGTACATTAGGGCAGTTTCAGAAACAGAATTACCAAAAACACCAACAGTATCAAACGAACTAGCGTAAGCGATAAGGCCGTAACGACTGATCCCACCGTAAGTTGGCTTCATCCCAACAACACCACAAAGCGAAGCTGGCTGACGCACTGAACCACCCGTATCAGTTCCTAAAGAAACTGGTACAAAGCCAGCGGCTACAGCTGCGGCAGAACCACCAGAAGAACCACCAGGCACTCTAGTAGTGTCAAGCGGATTTTTTACAGGGCCAAATGCTGAGTTCTCGTTTGAAGAGCCCATAGCAAATTCGTCACAGTTTGTTTTTCCAACAATTACAGCATCAGCTGCTTTTAGATGTTCAACAACAGTTGCGTCGTAAGGAGGCACCCAGCCTTCTAAGATTTTTGAAGAACAAGTTGTCTCAATACCTTTAGTGCAAAGGACATCTTTAACCCCAACAGGCACACCGGCTAGAGGACCAACAGGTTCACCTTTGGCAATCTTTTGATCTACGACGGCTGCCGCTTTCATCGCTTGATCTTTAGCAATGGTATTAAACGAGTTAATTTCTTTGTCTTCAATTTCGATTCGCTCAATGCAAGTTTCAGTAATCGACGTTGCTGATTCTTTACCAGATTTAACAGCAGAAACGATATCTACAATACTTCTATTATTTTTCATAACTCTTCACCTAAAGCAGGCGGAACTTTAAACTGATCATCCTCAACCTGAGGAGCGCTGCTTAGAATTTCTTTTAGAACATCAACCTGTTCAATCTCGTCTTTACGGTAGATATTGACCAAGCCGTGAGGGTGAGCGGTTGGCTCAAGACCATCAAGATCAAACGATTCCATTTGCTCAGCTAATTTTAGAATAGAACCAAGTTGAGGAGTATAAATATCAAGTTCCTCCTCAGAAACATTTAACATAGCTAAATCAGCTACTTTGGCCACATCTTCGCGAGTTAAACCCGCATTTTGAGAATTACTTTTTTCTGACACAAACTAATACTAATAGCGACCAGCTTCATCACAACCCAAATGACGAGTTCAAGATACCGAATGTTAGATCTACAAGTAATGTCCATTTAGTGCATCAAACATATACCTTTTGGCATGACACATGGCAAGTATTGCCTTTTTAGTATATGTATAGTACACTTTATGACATGGTCAATGAGTATTTGTTGGAAACTATAGCAGGCCAGTTTGGTTTAGCTACTTTAAAACAGTTGAATGCTGCTGGTGTTTCTAAAAGTAGTGTTATGGGTTATGCGAATAGGGGTACTTTAACTAAAGTTGCTTACGGCGTTTATCGTCTTTCTGCTTTTCCATCCGAAGAATTTGAGGACTACATGTTAGCTATTCTCTGGGCTCAAGGTAGAGGAGTTATTGTTGATCAGTCCGCTCTTGTTTTGTGGGATCTTTGCGATGTGAACCCTAGAGAGATCCATTTAGGTATTCCTAAATCGTATCGACCAAGAAAAGCCATTAACCCTCTTTATTGTTTACACAAACTCGATTATGACAGTTTTGTTTTCGGAAAGCATTTAAACATCCCAGTAATGCAGCCTTACGATGCTATTAGTAGATGTATTGATTCTGGTATGAGATCAGATCTTTTAAATCAAGCCATTGAAACTGCTTACTCCCTCAGACACTTATCGGACCTTGATAAGTCACGGCTTACAGTTCAACTAGAAGACGGAGTAAAAATATGAGCAGGCCCAGATCCCGAGGGCATTTAGACAGATTGGTAAATGATTGGGCTGACAATGTTTTGAAAGTTCAACGTACTGAAGCAAAACAACTGATTGGGTTTAGTGTCTTAGGACATATTTTAGAAGGTGTGAATTCTAAACATGATTCGAATATATTTGCCATAAAGGTCGGAACTGGTTTAACTATCAGGTTCGGAACCAAGGTTAGGGCTACTAGAGATATCGATGCACTCACAACAATCGATCTAGCTCTGGCAATGGAACTTTTGAATAATGAACTAAAGATTGGGTGGGAAGGCTTCACTGGGACTGTGATGAAAAGGAGAGCCATCGCTAGAGCAGAAATTGACCCTCTGCCTGAAGGCTGTAAAATAAAGCTCGAGTACAAAAACAAGTCTTTTTGTACAATCATTTTTGAGATCAGTCACTCTTCAAAGAACTTGGATGAGATTACCGATAGAGTCACCAGCTCAATAGATTTAACCCCTGTAGAACTGGGTTCAGACACGTCTTTTCTGATATTGAACGCTTTCTATCAGGTAGCGCAAAAAATTCATGCGTGCACCCGAATTCATAAAGATAGAGAGAACCCAAGAATTAATGACATATACGACATTCTCTTATTTGAACAATTAATATGTTCCGATCTAGCATCAGCCAAACAAGCGTGCATAGAGACCTTTAAAGAAAGAGACACACATACATGGCCCCCAGAACTAAACCCGCCAACATCTTGGCCACAGAAATGGGAAGAACTAGAATTCACTTTTAACCCGCTCCCCTACGAACAAAGCCTAAGCAAAGTAAAACAACTCATTACAGACATATCCAAATCCTAATAAGCCGCAACCCCTTCAGCAGCCTTGGCTATAGAGTATTACAATGCAGAATGATAGTAGTAAGAACACATTCAAAGCAGCTGAGTACAAAGTTGAATACTCATTACTAATCTTTTCGCTAAACTACAACTTTTTTCATCACAACATTATATTTTCAGATTTTGAAAGCTCTTTTGGACCACTAAGAATAGCTGACTTTATTGATTTCCTAACTCCGATATTTATATTACTGCCACTTTTTTTTGTTAGTAATACATAGAAAATCAAATAAGAAACTTTTACTTTGTTTTTTTATCAGCACTTTAATTTACGTAGAGGGTCACGGCATCCATTTAGCAGCGAATGCAATAGCAAGAGACACTGAAGATACACAGGGCTCAATATTCTTTTTTGATGAACAGCTTGGCCACTACATTTGGTATGGAGGCTTAGGAGCAGCGCTAATAATTACTATCATTAGCATCCGAAACTACAAAATAAAATCCATGGGAATAGCGGTTATTTTAGTAATTTTCAACGGCATAACTTGGGCAACAAATGGTTTAGAAGGCGGGACGGCAATATTTAGCTTGGCTTTTACTATCGCCGGTTTGATATTCGGAATCTCAAACAAATCAACCGACATAGGAAAGCTAGTACTGATCGCTTCGTTAGTTTCTAGCCTCATATTTACATATTGGGCTATCAGATACTCAGGCTTCCCTCAGCCATCATCGTTGTGAAGCGATATTAGGAATTAAGCCGCACTTACTAGAGACAAACTAAATTGGGCTTCGCTTTCTAATTGCAGGAACCAAAGATAGCAATGCTAGGATGCTGCTCGTGGACAAATTACAATTTTTATCAGACGAATGGATCGACGCAGCAAAGGCTCTCGCAGAAGAATACAGAGATAGCTTTGACGCTCCAGAAGTTCAAACAAAAATCAACGTGAATATCAATGAAATACATCACCGTGAAGATCCAACACTCCAAGGCCATCTAGACACTTCAACTGGCACTCCCCACGTAGAATTGGGACATTTAGACGATGCGGAACTCACAATTTCTGTAGACTACGAAACTGCAAAAATTATTTTAATAACCCCAGACCCACAACAAATGATGGCAGCGTTTATGGGTGGCAAAATTCTTGTAGAAGGTGACGTAACAAAACTTATGTCGCTGCAAACAAACGCCATGAACCCGCCGCCAGAAGCACTCGAGCTTTATCAGAAAATAGACGCAC
>Ga0209828_1001431_pt1 | contig 21629 bp, 15 predicted proteins | sample MaitaG_FD_187429 | JGI IMG/M metagenome (GOLD analysis project Ga0209828, IMG submission 187429) | Marine algal microbial communities from Maine, USA - Maine_Asex2 metaG (SPAdes) (version 2) | ecosystem: Host-associated > Algae > Red algae > Unclassified | place: Maine, USA | collected 2015-01-05
TCTCTTTCATACTGTTGGTGATCTGTCCACCACTGTTCCGTTCGACTTTTATCCGCAAGTCCAATAATTACATTCTTCGATAATTCTGTAGTGTAATCATTTGCACTCGGTAAATACACGTCAACAGAAACGTTAGTTAAATTTGCAAAATTGATATCATTTTTTGTTGGAGATGTTTGGAACTGTAGCTCTTGGAATTGCGCTTCCGTACGGAAAAACTCACCAACTAGATCTGTTCCTCCTGCTGGATCAGCAACGCCTAAAGTTACAACCGAACCTGATACAATTGTATCAATATCTGAAGTTCCTCCCTCAGCAAAAGAATAGGATAATGAATTAGGGGTGATGTCATCTAAATCCATTCCGAATTCTGTAGTTTCAGTAACTAGTGCTGGCTCTAAACTAGGATCAGAATAGCTTGCATAACGTATAGGCCAGTATGCACCTGCGTAGATAAACTCTATAAGCATTACATCATATCCTGTAAACTCTTCGATAGTAATTTGAGCACTCACGCCGTTTACCGGAGTTAATGTTTCACCATCAGTCCCTAATTTGGGAATACCTATCCATGCGCCTAGACCACTTAGTCTTAGGGAATTTGTCGCCACATCATATTCAAAGGTATGTGAACCTGACAACCACGCAGATACGTCGTCACCACATGCGTTCACCATATTAGCAGCAGTAGCGTCCAAACATTGCTCAGCTGTTACATTTGATTCGCAACCAGCAACATTATTAAAGATTCCAAATTCTGCCCAAAATTCACCAGCATCATTGAAATCAAAAGTTCCATCTACGTTAAATGTCCATTCTTGCTCATAGGCACATGGTCTTCCACCATCATTTGCTAATCCTGCCCACCATTCTGTAGGACTATCTGCATTTGGTCCGAGTGACATAGATATGCCTTCTCTAAATAACTTCCAAGTTTTAGAAGTTTGACCCGTAAGTCTTTTTTCAGCCGCATTCGGGTCTGTAATTGTAATTGTTTCGCTTCTTTCTGCAGATGTAGTACCATTACTCGCAGATAGAGTAACTGTATAATCTCCTGCTGCTGCATATGTGTGACTTGGGCTTTCTTCAGTCGATGTATTCGTATCGCCAAAATCCCATGTGTATGAAGTAGCATTTTGAGAAAAATTCGTGAAATTCACTTTGAAAAAATCGCTTCCATCAATCTCGAATTGGAAGCTAGCAGCTGGATCGGCAGTTTCACCTGGTCCAGGATCGTCATCGCCGCAAGCAACCATAAATAGGATCGCAAATAACGACAATGCTAATTTGAAAAAACTTGTCTTTAATGTGTTAGTAGTATTCATATTAAAATGTTTAATAATTTTTATTATTGAAATAGACTAGCGTCTGGGTATTCTGTTAGATTAGTGGCCACTGTTGTTTCTTGCAATGCAATCGGTAGCCATAAATGTATATTTTCATCAAAATTATTTTCACGTAAATTATCGCCTGCAAACAAGGCTTTTGAAGCTCTACCTGATCTTACTAAATCAAACCATCTGTCACCCTCCAACGCAAACTCTGCTCTACGCTCATACCAGATAACATCTTGTAGAGACCATCCTTCATCCGCCATAACATCTTGAGCCGTTCTAAATGATCCTGCATTATTTCCAGGACCTGCTGCACGCTCTCTTACTACATCTATATGGTCCATCGCCTCTGAATCTGAACCACTTCCACGGTGCAAGGCTTCAGCAAGCATAAGGAGCACATCCGCATAACGTATAGAGTAAATATTGTCATCTTTTGTAAGATTAGGATCTCCACCATTTACATTATTCCCTGTATATGCTTTAAAATTCGGATATTTTTCCTGCCAGTAACCTGTGAAGTCAAGTGGATTAGACTGCGTTTCATCAACAACTACATCACAGTTGCCACCTGCTTCAGCTATATCTTCACCAAGTTGTGCAACTGAAATAATTGAAGCATCTCTGCGATATGTATCATCTGATAAGTAAGAATTATATAATTCTTGTGTCGGTAACATGAATCCCCAGCCTTCTTGATAGTCTGGATGTTGTGAACACAGTCCACGCACCCCACACAGCTGTACAATACCATTTCCTTCTATACCTTCAAACCATCCCCAATCACTTGGCCATAGGTTTGATTTTTGAATTTCAAATACTGACTCTGAAGGATTTTTTAATCCAAATGCAAAGAGAGCATCGTAATCATCAAGCAGGTTATATGCCCCTGAATTAACCACAGCACCCAATTGGCTTGCAGCCTTATCAAATGTAGCACTATCATCGTTTGCTAAATCAGCCCAATACAAATACACCTTTCCTAACAATGCTTGCGCAGCGCCTTTTGTCGCTCTACCCGCATTTGATGAGGATACAGAAATAGGTAGCAAGTTTATTGCCTCCAATAGATCTGATTCTATTGCAGTAAACACCTCGGTCATGTTATTTCTACTAAGATCAATATCTTCTGGTGTGAGTAATTCGGTTACCACGGGTATTGGTCCAAAATGTTTAAACAATTCAAAGTGATAGTAGGCGCGTAAGAATTTTGCTTCTGCTTTATACGTTTCTACCAATGTACTTGTTAATTCTGGTTTGTGTATTACCAAGTTCGTTCTGAATATTCCTATGTAAAATCGCCTGTACATTGGATGTATGACTGTATTGGTATTTGTGTTTCTAAAGTCATCAAACTCTTGCCAGCCCGGTTGATCATTGTCTGACGGATCGCCGCCTGCATTTGCATTATCTGAACGAATTTCACCGTACATGTGTTCAGAAACCCAATTTCCAAATGCCATAGTCCAGCCAATAGGATCGTATGCTGCCACGAGTCCTGCAAACACTTGATCTTCTGTCTGATAAAAATTCTCAGAGAGAAATTCATTTACCGGCTGCACATCTAAATCTTCACTTGAACAAGAGAAAAAATAACTAGCTGCCAAAAGAACGAACACTAATTTTATATTTTTCATAATAGTCATATTCTGTTTATTAAAGAGTCACCTTTATGCCTCCTCCGATTGTTTTATTTGTTGGGTAAAATCCTTTGTCTATACCTGTGTCTAAAATCCATCCAGAAGTTCCTATCTCTGGATCAAAACCACGATAATTAGTTTGTGTGAAAAGATTATTTGCTGATAAATACACCTTAACTCCTTTCACGTTTACCTTGCTCAATACACTTTTTGGTAAAGAGTAACCGAGCTGCACATTTCTTAGTCGTATAAATGAACCATCTTCTACATAAAAGTCAGAAGGTCTTTGATTATTATTAGGGTCATTAGAAACCAATCTTGGGAATTCTCCATCAGGATTTTCTGGTGTCCATCTATCTAACCAAAAATCTTGATAGTTGGTATAACTGACATCTGATCGCTCATACGTCCTGAATATATCATGACCTAGCTGTGTGCCTAGTACCGCATTAAAATCAAAGCCTCTATAGTCAGCCGATAATGTAAACCCAATCACATGATCAGGCCACGGACTTCCGATATCTGTAATATCATCTGTATTAATCACACCATCATTGTTAACGTCTATAAATTTCAAATCACCAGCAGAAGCATTCGGTTGTAGAAGATCTCCAGAAGAACTGATGTGAGAAAATACTTCTTCTTGTGAGGAGAATATTCCATCTGTCTCATATCCTACAAAATGTCCCACAGGAAACCCTTCCGTCATTCTCGAAATGGATTGATTTCTCACTGGCCATGACCATCCTTCTAAGAATCCTGTCTCTCCTGCTACATCTATTACTTCGTTTGTAAACGTGGTATAATTTAAACCTGTATTAAAACGGATCCCAGCAACGGAAAACTTATAGTTTATTGAAGCTTCGATTCCTGTGTTTCTTATTTGACCTAGATTTGAAATAGGATTGTTTGTGGCACCGATAAATCCAGGGATTATTTGTGCCATTAGTAAGTCTTTCGTGTCTTTAATGTAGAAGTCAAACTCTGAAGTCAACTTATCATCCCATAAACGTAATTCTAATCCTATATCTAACTGCCGACTTTCTTCCCATTTAATATTTGGGTTTGGAGGTGTTGCTAATGCTGAGCCAGTATTTAAAGATTGTTCTACCCCAAAAGGATAACTAAATACATTTTCGACTCTTGATGCATAGGCGAGTGGTGCTATTCGGTCATTGCCATTGACACCCCAACTTCCTCTTATTTTCATAAAGTTGATGGGACCTGCATTGAAGAAGCTTTCATCAGATACTACCCATCCTACTGAAAAAGAAGGGAAAATTCCGAATCGATTTTCAGTACCAAAATTTGAGGAACCATCTCTTCTTATTGTTGCAGAAAATAAATACTTACTGTCATAGTTGTATAACAGACGACTATATATTGAGGATAGTTTGTAATCAACTCCAATGCCTCCATATGCTAGATCAATCGTGTCCTGACCAGCATCTAATATTTGAAAATTTTCATCAAACTGCACCTCTGTAGGAATAAACTGCGAACTACCACCTGCTTGTTCGGATGAACTTGTTCTATAAGAAGTACCAACAATCACGTCGATATGATGATTGCTAATTGTATCCATGTAGTTAACGTAGTTTTCTATTTGGTTTGATTGGAAGAACCCATATCCTTGAGCAACGTTATTACCTACATTTATAAAAGATGGATGAAATGCGTAATCAGGTGTAAAGGATCTAAATTTGAACCAGCTATATTCGATTCCCAAATCTGAATGAAATCTCAACTTAGGTATTGGTTGAAAATCTACATACACATTTCCGGTTATCTGATCTGAATGACCTCTGCCGTTTTGAATAAATAACCGACTAAGTGGATTTATATATTCTTTTTGTACCCATCTAGATTGACCAAAACCATATTGCGCTGCAGGGTCAAAAATATCTGTAATAGGGTCATACGAAAAGGCATCAGCAATCACAGTACCAAATGCATTATTGACTCCAATATTTTGGTTATCTACACGGCTGACAACAAGGTTTTCGCCTATTGAAATATAGCTGTTTATATCTTTCTTCCCATTTACTCTTGCCGAATATCGTTTGTAATTGGATTTTTCTGCTCCAACTACACCGTTTTGATCCCAATATTCTAGTGATATAAATAAGTTTTCACCAGAGGCAGATAACCGATGCGATTGTAAGCTAGCTGGATTGAATATTACATCCATCCAATCAGTATTCACAGAGCTTTCTCCAACTTGTGGGAATCCCAAACTATTTAAAGCGCCTAACTGATTTCCGTTTGTAAACTTTTCCCTAGTTAAAGCAATGTAGTCATCCGTTTGTAACATGTTAGGAGTGCGCCATGGCTCTGAAGTAGAAGTAAATGATTCATAAACCAATTCACCACCATTTTTACTCCCTTTTTTCGTGGTAATAATGACAACACCATTCGCAGCTCGTGCACCATATATAGCACATGATGCAGCATCCTTTAATACATCTACACTTTCAACATCATTCGGATTTAAGTTGTCGATACCGGAAACTTGAAGTCCGTCTACTACAAATAATGGTGTATTATCACCGTTGGTACTTACACCACGAATGAGTATCGCTTTTGCAGCTCCTGGTTGTCCTGATGACTCACTCACAATTAGTCCTGAAACTTGGCCTTCTAAGGCAGACTGTACATTCTGAACTTGATAGCCTTCTAGGTTTTCTGACCCTAGTTTGGAAATGGATCCTGTAGCTACCCGCTTTTTTTGAACGCCATATCCAATAACGACAATTTCATCCAATACTTCCGAATCTGGAAACATTTGAATATCAATATTACGTTGGTCTCCAATATAAATATTCTCGGTTTTAAAACCTGTATAGGAAAATTGAAGTGTATCAAACTGACTAGGAAGTTCTAATGTATAGTTTCCATCAAAATCGGAAACAGTTCCAATAGTTGTGTTCTTAAGTAGTACTGTAACGCCTATTAAGGGAAGTCCATCTTCAGCGGAGCGTACATTACCATTTAGGGTTTGGCTTTGCACCGCAGTGCACACACATATAGCCATAGCAATAACTGCTAATAATTTTTTCATAAATATCATTAACTGGTTGTAGGTTAAAGTATGGCTTCGTTTGGTACTGGTAAAATAACGAAAAAATCTTGATTTTTACAATAAAATTGATAATGTTTCTACTCGATTGCTTATTGACGAAAATTATGTTAACAACATTGTAAAATCGCGATAAACCCCCAACAAAAATCTAAACCACCAGTTTCGTATGGTTTATATACCTATTGCGGCAAAAGAAGCTTATGTCTTTGAAGAAATTTGTTAGTTATTCTGAACGACTAAGTTCTCCTCTTCTTTTAAAAAGATGCTGAGCACACTAGCAAAGACAACAGTCAATACGGTCCCAATCAAATTCAACCATAAGAATGAAAATTGTTCTTCTACATATATAAAATTATACCATAAGTAGACCACAATAAATTCTGCGACGAGAGCGGCGAAAAAAACAGCATTTGCCTTTATCCATTTCAAATAAAAAGCAACTAGAAAAATTCCTAATATCGTACCATAAAAAACAGATCCTACAATATTGACAAACTGAATGAGGTTTTCCGCAAGCGTGCCAAAGGCTGCAAATAACATGGCAAGTACGCCCCACATCAATGTAAGCAACTTAGACGCTTTCAAATAATGTGCGTCATCGCCATTCTGGTTTATGGATCGTTTGTAGATATCTATAGTTGTGGTAGAGCCCAAAGCATTGAGTTCGGATGCGGTAGATGACATGGCAGCAAAAAAGATCATAGCTAACAATAATCCAACGAGCCCTTTGGGAAGATAGTTTAAAATAAAATTTAAGAAGATGTAATCCTTATCATTGGTTTCTATAGTATTATCAAAGGATGTGATAATATCTTTTGCATCCGTTCGTAAGGATTTTTCACGATCAGAACTTAGTCGAATTCTTTCCTGTACCGAAGCAATCTGATTTTTATTCTTCGACTGTTTGGCACTTAGATACTCTCCGTACAAGGCTTGTCGTTCGTCAAATAATGTACTTAAATCTTTTTCTTTTTCTTTATATGCATCGGCATAGTCAGAGGCATAAATTTTCTCACTCACCTTTTCGTTGAAAAATATCGGCGGCTTTGTAAATTGGAAAAAGATAAACACGAGCACACCTATAAATAAAATAAAAAACTGTAATGGTAATTTTAGCATACCATTCATGATTAAACCTAAACGACTTGCCCGTATACTTTGTCCAGAAATGTACCGCTGAACCTGCGACTGATCTGTACCAAAATAAGATAAGAACAGAAAAACAGCAGCTAATGATGTCCAGATATTATATCTATCCTTCCAGTTAAAGGAGGTGTCAATGACTTCTAACTTGTCATTTGCGTTTGCAATTTGCAAAACCTCCCTGAAGGAATAGTCATCGGGTAGATAACTAAGTAGGAGAAAGAAAATAATGATCAATCCAATAAAGATGATTGTCATTTGCAATTTATGGGTTACATGCACTGCTTTAGTACCACCGGATACCGTGTACGCAATGGCGATAAGTCCTATAATCAGAGTAGTGAGGTTAAGGTTCCATCCCATTATAGAGGATAAGACAAGTGCCGGCGCATAAATAGTAATGCCACAGGCTAAACCACGCTGGACTAAAAACAGGAATGCAGTCAATGATCTAGTTTTTAAATCAAATCTACCTTCTAAGAATTCGTAAGCTGTATAGACTTTGAGCTTGTAAAACATGGGAATAAATGTAATACAGATGATAATCATCGCAACCGGGAGCATCAAATAAAATTGAGCAAAGCCCATGCCGTCGTTGTAGGCTTGACCGGGGGTAGAGAGAAAAGTAATCGCACTTGCCTGGGTAGCCATTACAGATAATCCTACAGTCCACCACTTGGCCTCGTTTCCTCCAAGAAGATACCCTTCAATATCTTTACTCCCTGTTGTTTTCCAAATCCCATATCCAACGATAGCTATGGTAGAACAAACTAATACTGCCCAATCTAATAAACTCATCTATAATGACTTAAAGTAAAAGTAAATCCCCGCGATCAATATAACATTTGCACTAATTATTATTGCATACCAGTAATTCCATGAGCTAAACAAAGGAACTGTACTGTCAGAAGTGTCTACTTTATTGCTCATGCTCTGTTTTGTTTTAATGCTAAAATATTTGATAGCAATCGGAATGCTCCAGGTACACCTGCTGGCAATTCTCTAAACCAAGAAATTCCTGTATACACAAAATATCCTTTCCCATGCGGAGCGATTAAGAGCGAACCGTCTTTCGGATCTTCATTTACATCATTCATAGAAAGTATAGGAATATATTTACTATCCCATTCATTCGGGAAGTAAAGACCGCGTTCTTGTATCCATCCATCAAAGTCTTTGGAGGTAATTTTATTTGGATAATTTAATACAGCATGATTTGGAGCTAGGATGCGAACCTCTGCTGTTTCGTCAGACACCCTATCTCTTGAAAGTGTAAGCGGGTAGGGAGCATAATCACTTAAGTTTAATCGTCTGCTCGTATTATATTGGACAACAAGATTGCCCCCATTTTCTACATACTTAAGTAGCTCTTTGATTTTAAATTTTAATTCTGCCTTTGTATTCAATGCTCTAATACCAATCATAATAGCATCATAGCCTTTTAAACTTTCCGCACTCAGTGTTTCTATAGGTAGATTAGTCACCGAGTACCCAACTAAGCGTAAACTTTCTGCAACTTTATCACCTGCACCGTCTATGTAGCCAATGTTTTGAGCAGCAGTTTCTAATTCTATTTTTACAGCTTTAGTTTTAGCAGGAACATTTACTGTTTGTTTTGTGATGTGATCATAGTCGATAACTATTGCCTCAGTTTTGATAACATCTTTATTTGGCAAACGGGCTTCTAGTCCTATTTCTGCTATGGATTGTGAAACGGGTGCAGTAACTGTAAATGCAAACATCGCTTCATCTCCTTTTTGTTCAATTTCAAACGCATGCATTTCTGGACTTATTTTCCAGTCTGCGTTTTCGCTTACAAGTTTTACATTCCCATTCACACTTGCTTTCCCCGCTTTGACAAACACTTTTACGATTTGTGGTGTATTCTCTGAGAAAAAATAAGAACCGTTTTCGATACGCACTGAAACATCTTCTACGATTTCTAATGGTTCCACAACCTCTCCGGCTACGCGATCCGTATACTTATGTACGATGTCTTTTTTAAGTACAATTTTTTCTCCGTCTATTTCTAGTTCAAATTCAGCTTGGATGGGACGGGGCGATTCTGCTTTTCCAATAAGCAAGGGATTGTCCACATGATACATACCGAATTCGGCTTTATCATTGATCCAATAAGGAGCAGAAGGAGTAAGGTTAGGTACTGTTATTGTCTCGAACCATTTTTTCTGCTCATTATTTGCGAGCACTTCGGATACTGCTTTTTCAAATCCAGCCTGCGGTATACGAATGTTGAGTAATTTAACGGACTCTGAGCTTCTATTTGTACATTCTAGGGTGAGTTCAAGCTCTTCGGTGGGTGTGGCTGTCTGAGAATCAGCAAACGCCTCTGCATATAACCCTAGGCATGACTCTAAAATAAGATCCAGTTCAGCAAGCTTTATGTTTTTCCAATATGCATTATCAATTCCTCGAATAAGTGACCGAATCTCTACGAGTTGTTTGACAGATTTATGCGGGGCCATATAGTCATAATCACGTAGCAGCGCATTCATTTTTGTTTGGATTGCTTGCCCGCCATTTACGCGCGTCCACGTCGTATTAATTCCATCAAATAAATTTTCTCTATCCGTCGGCAATTCACCTTTTACGAGTTCCAAGTATTCTGTGGAACTTCCTCTTGATCCCGTATTTCCCATTCCTTGACATTTGTGCATACTTCTTGCTTCACTTGCAATCTCAGAATTTGACTTTCCCAAAATTGGATAATAGACACCAATATCTACTCTAGCCATTTTGCTTTTGTCCACTTCCGCAAATTTTTCTCTGCTTCCGTATCGCCACCATGAGGTATTGTAAAACAGTCTATTTACCTGCCAAGGTTCTGTATGCTTTAATTGTTCTGGGTAGGCCGTTTTGTCGTTTGTGAGGTCAAATGCTTCGTTGGATAATAGGGCAGAAGCGGTATGATGTCCATGTGTTTGGCCTGCTCTTCTATGATCAAATCTATTTATGACGATATCTGGCTTGAAATTTCTAATAATCCAAACAACATCCTTAAGCACTTCTTCCTTGTTCCAGATGCGGAGTGTTTCGTCCGGATGCTTGGAATATCCGAAATCATTTGCTCTAGTGAAGAACTGCTTCCCTCCGTCTATTTTTCTTGCTTCTAATAATTCTTGTGTACGCAATACCCCTAACAACTCCTGAATTTCTAAGCCTATGAGATTTTGACCACCGTCACCCCGTGTTAAAGAAAGGTATGCAGTATTCGCTTTGACTTCATTGGACAGGTATGAGATCATACGTGTGTTTTCATCATCTGGGTGGGCGGCTAAGTAGAGTGCTGTTCCTAGAAAATTCAGTTTCTCTATAGCGTGATATATTTCACCTGAATTCAGTTGTTTAGGTTTTTGGGCGAATATAGCGGTAGAAACTAATGTAGATATGAGAATTAAGTGGGCAAGTCTTTTCATGTTAGGTATAGTAATTATTTGTTCTTATCTAAAGCTAAACGGGCTATGTATAACGTAAATAAATATATGATAATTCTAGCATCTATTTTTTTATAACTGCTTGTATTTAAGCAACTTTAAAGCGACGAGAAATTTTATTTAGAGAACCACACACCCAAAAATCGAAATTCGATGTTAGTATTATACGTAGTGACTGCTATCTTTTTATGCAGTGGTTTAATTGTATTAGGTTCTAGATTGACCCAAAAACCTTAAAAAAGAAAGTTATTTAGAATCGGGCATTTGGCACTCTTCATCTGCCTTCTTTCCACACATTGTACAATCTCCCAATTCAGTTTTCAATAATGGATTATTTGACGCACAAGTGCCTCTAAACTCTTGGCCCGTGAGCATGTATCGCACATTCATCAAGAGAAATGAAATAAGGAACACGCCGAAGATTATCACCAAAGTATATAGAAAACTAGTCATATGTTATTGATTATATGGTAAATTTACAAAGCTTAGTATTAATAACGATATTCTTAGTAATTAGTTTATAAAATGAATGAAAAGCTCGCTGCTTTTGAACGTACTTTGAACATCATGGATGAACTCCGTGAGAAGTGTCCTTGGGATAGGAAACAGACTATTCATACCCTTCGAAAGTTGACCATTGAAGAAACTTACGAACTCTGCGACGCTATCATTGAAGATGATTATGAGGGCATTAAAGAAGAGATTGGCGATATCATGTTACACATGGTTTTTTATGCTAAAATCGCAGAAGAAAAAAATGCATTTAATATTGGCGATGCGCTGAATACGCTTTGCGATAAACTTGTAAAGAGACACCCACATATTTATGGAGATGTAGATGTAGCAGATGAAGAAGAAGTGAAAAGAAATTGGGAGAAAATAAAATTGCAAGAAGGGAAGCGATCTGTCCTCGGAGGTGTACCTAAGAGTTTGCCCGCAATGGTTAAGGCCTATCGTATGCAAGATAAAACTTCGCAGGTAGGTTTTGAATGGGAGAATAAAGACCAAGTGTGGGAAAAAGTAAAAGAAGAAGAAACTGAATTGTTAGAAGCAGTCCAAGAAGGAAATCAGGACCATATCGAAGAGGAATTTGGGGACCTGCTCTTTTCTCTCATTAACTACGCGCGGTTTTTAAATGTGGATCCTGAAACGGCCTTGGCAAAGACCAATAGAAAGTTTAAATCGCGCTTTGAATACATCGAAGAACATGCGCAAAAGGATTTGGATGATATGTCCTTGGAAGAAATGGATGCTCTTTGGAATAAGGCCAAAGTATCAGATATTTAAGTCTTTTTTTATGGGTATACCTGATAGGTACTTCTAATGCTACTACAACTACAACTACAACTAATATTACTATTACTACTACTACTACTACTTACTTCTTCCTTCTACCTTTAAGTTGAATTGAGCCATTTTAATGTCTGGATCTCGTTGCAGTTTATCCATAAATTCATCCGGATCGCCCTTTGCTTGATCCCATGTAATCAACCAATAATTTTTATCTGCTGATATCCGATCTAGAAGTCTGATCCCATATCGTTTTTTATTTTTTTGGATCCAGATTGGTAATTTGATACCATCCGCTGGCTGTATTATAATTTCTGTTTTAACAAGCTCTTCTCTTTGATCTTCAGGAGGGGATATGCCTGCATCTAAATTTGCAGCCTCTACAAGTTCCCATCCATCGCTATTCACAATGTCAACTAGTTTGCGTTCTACTGCAATTAATTTTGCTGGTCTATCTTCTTTTCCTTTAACGACTTTAGTGGAATCATCTGTCATGTATTTGATTGTAATGAGAGGTAAATCCGCAATTTGTGAAGGATACATATCTAGCATAGAAAGAATATCTGCATCTTCGCATGAAAGCATTAGGTCATCCAACTGAGCAAGGCTAATATTCTTTTTAAATTTCCCAAGATTTCCAGTATGTGCTTTGCCATGAAATTCAGCAAGACCGCTTTTGTATATGGATATCGTGAAGACTGGACACTTTCCAAAGCAAGGTCCTTTTTTAAGACTTAGAAAAACGCGATCTTCTTCTTTTATTTTTTGTTCTTCAACGGTTTCTTTTGTGCTTTTGCAAGCGAAAAAGAATAACAAAACGCTGAAACTTATAAGTAGGTATTTCATTCTGTATTATTAGATTACAAATATAGGACGAAAAAAATGGATAAAAATTCTTAAGAAGGGGTTAAATGTTTGAAATTCGGGGGATAATAGCTTGTTTTTGGGGCTTCATAGGTGTGTGAATAGGCACTAAAGGGTTATGTGTGTTTGAACAGGATTAGAAGGATGACAAGGATTTTTGGGATTAATAGTGTTTGAACACATTTAAACGGAATAATAGAATGGGTAGAATTTTTATGGGTGTGTATTTGTGATTTTTGAGGACTGGGATTGGTGTGATTTGTTGTGGGTATATTATTTGGACAGGATAGAAAGGATGAGAAGAATTTACAGGATTATTACTTATTTAATATTATAACGCCTTGATGCCAGCGAACGGAGTGGGCAGATTTCCTTGAGCGAAGCGAAGATACCGTGAACGAAGTGAACAGATACCTTTAGTACAGCGTCCGAATAGGAATAAAAAGAAATACAGGATTATAAAAATGGTAGAAGTGGAAAATCTCTGCGTGAGTGGTGGGAGCAGTCCGAAGGAGTCCGTAGGACCTGGCTGCGGACGACACGACCCTGGAGGGGGCACGCCCAAAATCATATCCTACTGAATCTCTCCTCCACAACTTGATCCAGCTCCCGCCGTACAACCGTAACAGTGCTGATTTAATACTACCTTCCGATTGAGGTATTCTTCAAGAGTAAAATTTGAAATGTGACTACCTTTGATATCACTTTTTAAATCCAACATCTGGTTAAAATCACAATCGTAGATATAACCATCCCAACTAACGGAAATCGTATTGCGACACATAAGACCCTCAATGGTGGACGGGTTAAATGCTTCTACAAGTTCGGTCATGTAACTTTCGTAGTTGTTTGTTTCTAAAAGATAATCTAGAAAACGACTGACAGGTAGATTTGTAATTGCAAATAAACTATTGAATTCTATTTGGTAACGTCTCCTTAATTGATTTTTAAACTCTGTTTCCAACGCAGCTTGATCGCCTGGTAAGTAGGCACCACTTGGATTGTAAACAAGGTTTAGAATTAGATCCGAATCAGCCATACCATAACCTACGTTATTTAGACGTTTGAGAGCCGAGATAGAATCTTCGAATACACCATCGCCGCGCTGACTATCTGTTCTTTTCTTAGAGAAATAGGGCAGTGACGAAATAATTGTTACTTTATTGGCAGCAAAAAACTCTGGAAGGTCATGGTATTTTTTGTTGGCTTCTATAACTGTTAAGTTACATCTATCCATTACATGTCTTCCCGCCTTATAGCACTCCTCCACAAACCATCTGAAGTGGGGGTTGAGTTCGGGAGCGCCTCCAGTAATATCTACCGTTGGAATATCGTACTTATTAATGAGCTCTAAGCAACGCTCCAGAGTTGCTCGATCCATATTTTCTTCTTTCTTATCGGGGCCGGCATCTACATGGCAATGCGAACACGTCTGGTTACAAAGTTTGCCAATGTTGATTTGAAATATTTCTATAGGTAGCGAGGAAATTCCCTCAGGAAAACCATGCGCTTTTATCTTGTCCGAGAAACGCTCAAATTGCGCATCCATCTTACCCTGTCCATTCAGAACATCTAATTGAATGAGTGTATCAGATAAATCACTATTTCTTGCTGTAAGAGATTTTGTTTTTTGTTTTACACCCATAGGTTACATCAACTTCTTTTTTACATGATTCATCATCTGAACACTATTTACCAATGTTGCTCCTCCTTTAATTGCGGCTGCGACATGCACGGCCTCCATCATTTGTTCTTCGTCTGCACCTACTGAGAGACATGTACTTGAGTATGCGTCTATACAGTATGGGCAAGAAATCGCATGAGCAACAGCTAAGGCTATGAGACTTTTTTCACGCTTAGTCAATGCGCCCTCTTCAAATACAGTTCCGTACCACTCAAAAAATTTCTTTCCATATTCTTCTTGAAACTCAGTAATATTTGGAAACTTCTTGAGATCTTCTGGTTTAAAGTATGTGTCTTCCATAATTATCTACTTACAAACAAAGGTAATTTATCTATCTAAATATGTTGTCTTATAGACAATTAGACCTTGATTTAATTAATTAGCTTTGCAAAACCGTAAGGTATTTAATTTTCCTATGAGAAATCTTGCACGTATTCTCCTTCTATTTATTGGTTTATTGCATGTAGTAGCATGTAAAGATAAGCCTGTGGTAAGTCCACAGGAAGTACTATATAGTGGCTATAATGTCAATGTGCTTACACCTGCAGGGACTTTTGAAAACTTAGATAATCAAGAAACTCTTGCGCCGCCATTTAATATTGCTAATTTGGAAGGTGGCAAGGATCTAGATGTATTGATACTATCAGAGTCTTTGAAAAATGGAAAGTCACTTAAAGTCATCCCAATTGGATTACTACGATTAAAAGGTGTTGGAGACAATAAAGAATATGTCATTGCTGTTCCATCAGAAGAAAAACTCAATAATCTAGGAATTACGAGTTTTGGAGATTTAGCAGTGAATCATGCGGTAAGCAAACAAATTATAGAGTCTTGGTGCCAAAATCACTCTCCTTTGACAAATAGGACATCCACTGTTTGGCTGAGTGAGCAATCCGCCATAGAAATTATTTCAAAAAAGAGTGCAATCGAATAGTGAGAATACAGGAGAGCGAAATTCAGCTAGATTTTTTTAACACAATCCAAGAGTGCTCGACAAAGTGGGATAGTATTGGAGATAACAACCTATATTGGAAGTCTAAATACTTAGCTGTATTGGAAAAATATCCTGCTAAAAATATGACGCAGGTATATGTGTTAGTAAAACATAAAGAATCTATTGTCGCTAAATTTTTATTTCAAAATATTTACATTAAATTATCGGAGAGTTACGGAGAGCATAACCATGCGCTGAGTAGAAAGCAAAAATTTCAAGAGCTCGGTAAGAAATTAGTTTTACCTTTTTTAAATTTTCAACTTATTGTCAGTGGGAATGCACTATTAACGGGCAATTATGGTCACTTTTTTAGCCTCGACTTAGGTTTAGGAAACAAAGAAGAAATTGTCGCCTTTGTTACTGAAAAATACAGAAGGCACTTCCATAAAAATTTTAGTAAACCGAGTGGGATTCTCTTGAAAGACATTAAAAAGGGTAAGGGAAATTATACACAAACATTAGCGGAAAATGGATTCTCAAATTTCAGAGTAGAGCCCAAAATGAAAATTGAGATTGACCCTGCTTGGAATAATTTTGAAGATTACCTGAGTGCGCTTAAGTCAAAATATAGAGTACGTGTAAGACGCGCAAAAAAGAAACTAGGAGGTGGAGTTACGAGAAGAATCTTAACTGCTGAAGAATTGAATAGATATGCAGGCAAGATGTATGATTTATATATGGAAACAGCTGGTGGGGCTGGCTTTAATCTGTTTTTCTTAGATGATTTCTATTTCGCTGGGTTGGGGATTGAACTGCCTGAAGATGTGCGTATTATGGGAATATTTGAGGATGAAGAAATGCTTGGATTTTACACACTCATAAAAGCTGGAACAGAAATGGATGCGCATTTTCTTGGTTATGCCATCAAGAGAAATCCTGCCCATCAAATTTATTTAAATATGCTTTACTTCATGATTGAAGACGCAATAGATGCAAAGGCAACTGTCCTACATATGTCCAGAACAGCTCTTGAAATAAAATCTTCGGTGGGTGCCAAGCCACAACAACTAGATCTCTACGTGAAGCATTATTCAAAGCCTGTAAATGCCCTAGCAAACAAGCTATTAAAAATTACTGTGCCTAAGGTGGCTTGGAAAGAAAGGAGTCCGTTTAAGTAGCTCACTGTGCTCGCGGGTATCTGTTCGCTGTGCTCACGGGTTTGAACAGGATTAAACGAATTTTAAGAATAGGCTGAATTTTATGTGGTTTTTAGAACCAAGTCCCAATATTTCTAATATTTCAAAACACTCCCATCCCCACTTATCATTTCTCTCCATTGAATGAGCTGTTCCACGTGTGTGGTATTATAGAAATCATCTGACTCTGGTGTAAGCTCTTCTAAATGTAAATTCTCATCTAGTGTGTAGGCTAGTAGGTCAGGATTATATTGGCTAGAATTATAATAAACGAGCGACAGTACTGCAACCAAAGCAATCATACTAGATGCAATCGCAAGAGAGCGATATAAACTAATCTGTTTCTTTTGCTGGTTTCTATCGATTTTGCGTTCAAGCTTATTCCACAAATATTGTGGTGTGCTTTCTTGCGCATTTTCCGCAGCGGTTCTTATTTGGTCTTCAAAATTATTCATGCCTAGGCAAAGTTATATAAGTGTTTTTTTTTAATTATCTCCTGCAATCGTTTTCTAGCTTGTATCAACTGTGATTTCGAAGTGTTGATACTGATACTCAATTTCTCAGCTATTTCTCTGTGTTTGTATCCTTCGATTACATACATGTTAAATACAGTTTTATATCCGATTGGTAAGTACTCCAAAATTTTTAATAGCTTTTGATAGTCGATGATTTCATCGTATGCCACTTCGTACTTAATATCTACATTACTCAATTCCAATGTCATCGAGAAATTGTTATTCTTTCTCAGATGCATCAGCGATTCATTGACCATAATCCTACGCATCCATCCTTCAAAACTTCCCTTACCAGAATACATCTTTATTTTTGAAAGTATCTTATAAAACCCCTCAATAAAGACATCTTCAGCATCTGCAGAATTTTTAACATAACGCCGACAAACACTCAATAGGAGTGGGCTGTGCTGCTTATATAGCAGCTCTTGGCTTTTTCGATCTCCTTTCTTGAGCCCAGCGATTATATGTTCTTGGTCATAGGTCAAAGGAATTGCTTTTGGTTGTAAGATGTTTCTTTTTTAGTTTTTGGTGGTTGAATCCCATTCTTTTTTAAAATAAAACTTATCTATTGAATAAGCAAGTATCATTAATAAACTCACTAAAAATTTATCTTTGCTAGCTTAATACTCATTATTCAAATAGATATGATATCAGAAAGTACTTTCTTGGAACTAGCAGACCGCTATGATTGCCCACTTTATGTGTACGATAGCGAAGTAATTAAGAGACAATATGAACGCCTCATCAAGGCATTTGACTATAATTCTATTAAAATTAATTATGCATGTAAGGCACTCACGAATATCAATATTCTCAGGTTTATACGTACTCTCGGTTCTGGTTTGGACACTGTATCTATTCAAGAGGTAAAATTAGGACTACGTGCAGGCTTTGCACAAAAAGATATAATTTATACTCCTAATTGTGTCTCTTTAGAAGAATTGGAACTTGCCGTGGAACTTGGTGTACGCATAAATATTGACAACCTTTCAATTCTAGAACAATTTGGTCAGAAGTATCCTGAGTATCCTGTATGTGTGCGTATTAATCCCCACATTATGGCAGGTGGAAATTCTAAAATAATGACAGGACACATTGATTCCAAATTTGGTATATCAATCCACCAATTGCCACACATCCTTCGTATTGTAAAAGCAACTAATCTAACAATTGAAGGCTTACATATGCACACCGGTTCTGACATTTTGGATCCAATGGTATTTGTGCGGGCTTCAGAAATTTTATTTAATGCAGCAAAAGAATTTAAAGATTTAGATTATTTAGATTTTGGGAGTGGGTTTAAAGTGTCATATAAAGATGATGGACCAGAGACGGATATTGAGGAACTCGGAGAAAAAATAAGTGAAGTGTTTGCAGAATTTTGTAAAGAATATGGAAGAGATTTAACCCTCATATTTGAACCTGGTAAGTACCTGGTAAGTGAGTCAGGTTCATTTTTGGTCAATGTAAACGTTATCAAGCAGACAACTTCAACTGTTTTCGTTGGAATTGATTCTGGCTTAAACCATTTAATAAGACCTATGTTTTATGAGGCCTATCATCACATTTCTAATTTATCTAACCCAGAAGGAAAACGCAGATTTTATACTGTAGTGGGTTACATCTGTGAGACAGATACCTTTGCAGTAAATAGAAAGATTGCAGAGGTTAGAGAAGGGGACATTTTACGCTTTCATAATGCAGGCGCATATTGCTTTTCTATGGCCTCAAATTACAATTCAAGATATAGACCAGCAGAACTGTTTCATATTAATGGAGAAACGCATTTAATCCGAGAAAGAGAAACTATGGAAGATTTGCTCTCAAGACAGGTAGAGTTAGATATATTTACTTAAGAAATTGAAATATGGAATTATTATCAAAATATGACCCAAAAGAGGTAGAAGACAAGTGGTATAAACATTGGATGGATAAAAACTATTTCCATTCTACGCCAGATGAGCGCGAGGCTTTCTCAATAGTAATACCACCTCCCAATGTCACAGGTGTATTGCATATGGGGCATATGCTTAATAATACTATTCAAGATATTTTAATTAGAAAGGCACGCATAGATGGTAAAAATGCTTGTTGGGTGCCTGGAACAGACCATGCATCTATTGCAACAGAAGCCAAGGTTGTTCGTATGCTTCGAGAAGAAGGAATAAAGAAATCTGATCTCACACGTGATGAATACATGGAACGTGCATGGGAATGGAAAGAGAAATATGGAGGAATTATATTACAGCAGTTAAAGAAATTAGGAGCTTCATGTGATTGGGAACGCACAGCCTTTACGATGGATGAAGTGCGCTCTAAGGCAGTATATAAAGTGTTTGTTGATCTATACAAGAAGGGCAAACTCTATAGAGGTTTACGCATGGTAAACTGGGACCCAGAAGCGCAAACAGTATTGTCGAACGAAGAGGTATTATACGAAGAAGAAAATGCCCATTTGTATTATGTAAAATATAAACTAAAGGATGCGGATGGCTTCGTTACCATTGCAACAACACGTCCGGAAACAATCTTAGGAGATTCCGCTGTAGCTGTCTCACCAGAAGATCCTAGATATACGCAGCTCAAAGGGAAGAAAGTAATCGTACCCTTGGTAAATAGGGAAGTACCTATCATTCATGATGATTATGTAGAAATGGAATTTGGGACAGGAGCCTTGAAGGTAACTCCAGCACATGATACCAATGATTATGAAATAGGGAAGAGACATGAACTCGAAGTTATTGATATATTCAATGATAATGGTACGATTAGTGACGCTGGTCAATTGTTTATAGGACAGGATAGATTTGCTGTGCGTAAGGCAATTGTAAAAGAATTAAAGGATCTTGGCCAGATAGACAAAATCGAGGACTATAGACATTCTGTAGGAAGATCTGAACGCACAAACTCAGTGGTAGAACCTAAGTTATCCTTACAATGGTATGTTGATATGCCGGCGATTACAAAGCCTGCACTGGATGCGGTTATGACGGGCGAAGTAGAATTTTTCCCAGAGAAATACAAAAACACATACAGACACTGGCTGGAAAATGTGCGCGATTGGTGTATTTCTAGACAGCTTTGGTGGGGACATAGAATCCCGGCTTGGTTTTATAACGATGAAATATTTGTAGCGGAGGAATTTGCAGAAGCATTTGCGGAGGCAAAAGCTAAATATCCAGACATAAAAGAAGAAGACCTGAAGCAGGATGATGATGTATTGGACACATGGTTCTCTTCTTGGTTATGGCCGATTTCAGTTTTTGATGGTTTTGAGTCACGCGAAGAATTGGAGTACTATTATCCAACTTCCGTATTAGTTACAGGTTGGGATATTATTTTCCTCTGGGTGGCAAGGATGATTATGGCAGGGTATGAATGGGAAGACAAATTCCCTTTTAAGCATGTGTACTTCACAGGAATGGTGCGGGACCAGCAAAGGCGAAAAATGAGTAAGTCCTTAGGGAACTCGCCTGATGCGTTAGGTTTAATAGAAAAGTTCGGTGCAGACGGAGTACGCTTTGGTATGATGTCTTGTTCACCAGCGGGCGGAGATTTATTGTTCGATGAGGCCTTATGTGATCAAGGAAAGAAGTTTTGTAATAAAATATGGAATGCACTGCGCTTTGTGAAAGGTTGGGAGGTAACTGATAAAGGGGCACAATCCGCTGCGGATACATTTGCTATTACATGGTTTGATAATAAATTGAAAGCTGTACTGGTGGATACAGAAAGAAGCTATGAGACCTATAGGCTTTCTGAAGTGTTAAAAACTCTGTACAGCTTTATATGGGATGACTTCTGTTCTTGGTATCTCGAAATGATAAAGCCTTCAGATGGTCAGATTAATGAAGAGACATACAATAAAACGATGCATTTCTTTTCAGAGCTGTGTATACTCTTGCATCCATTTATGCCTTTTATTACTGAAGAAGTTTGGCATATCCTGAAAGAAAGAAAAGAAGGGGAGGATTGTATTATGAGTAGCATGACTAAAATGGGAGAAGCGGATGCTGCAAACCTAAAAGAAGTTGCTGCCCTCTATGATATAGTAACGAACATTAGAGATATAAAAAATAAGAATGGAATTTCGAGAGCAGATACCTTAGAGTTTTTTGCTTTAGAAAATGATAACACGAAGAGGCTATCCGATAATACGGGATGGAAAGCAAATGTTTCTAAATTGGCTCTAGTTACAGATCTTAGATTGGTAGATGAAAACTACAGTGATGGAGTTTCATTTATCAGTGGTACAGATAAATTCTTTGTGCTTTTGAATAAAGAAATAGATGTAGAGGCTGAGATCACTAAATTAGAAGAAGAGCTTAAGTACCAAGAGGGATTTGTTAAATCTGTTTTTAAGAAATTAGGAAATGAAAACTTTGTTGGCAAAGCTCCAGCAGCGGTTGTCGATAATGAACGGAAAAAGTTAGCAGATGGTCAAGAGCGTATAAAGCAGATAACGGATTCTCTTGCTAATCTTAGAAAATAGAAG
>Ga0209828_1001434_pt1 | contig 21559 bp, 1 predicted proteins | sample MaitaG_FD_187429 | JGI IMG/M metagenome (GOLD analysis project Ga0209828, IMG submission 187429) | Marine algal microbial communities from Maine, USA - Maine_Asex2 metaG (SPAdes) (version 2) | ecosystem: Host-associated > Algae > Red algae > Unclassified | place: Maine, USA | collected 2015-01-05
ATCCTCTTGTGGTTGATCCAACAGTGCCGGGTATATTTGTTTTCAATGTTGTAGAAACAAGTGTAGACGGATGTGAAAGCGCAGCAGCTCCAGTTTCTGTAACCGTTATTCCAGAAGTTACATTAACATATGAAAAAACAAAGTGTGATGGAGATCCAGATGGGGATGGAAATCCTGTTGGCGACGTAGATGAGGTCACATATAATATAACAGCAACTCTCTCAGCTCCCTTTGATGGAGCAACTTTGGATGTTGATGTAAATGGTACGATCGTTTCTGTTACTACAAACGCAACAGATATGACTTACACTTTTACTTCAGATCCAGCTAACTCATCAGCAATTGCAGGCTTACTACCTCTTCCAGTAGGAGTAGCAGCTGCAGCCAATGCAACAATTACAGTTGGTGCTGTAAGTTGTATGGCAACGGTAGCAATTCCAGCGGAATTAGAGTGCTCATGTTTTGTTGAAATCTGTGAAGATGAAACAGATATAACAGGCTTAGTACCTTCTTCTGATGCAGTAGTAATAGCTCCTTATATGTTGACTTATGTATTAGTTGATGGACTGAGTGGTGCTATATTACAAGAAGATGCAGGTGCAGCCTTTGACCTTACTCCTATAGGTGCTTCAAACTTTACTTGTGAAGTTTGGTCTGTAAGTTTTGATAGTACAGATGGAGTTTCTGAAGCTGCTGTCGCAGCAGCTACTAGTTTAGCACAATTATGTGCATTACAATATGATGATACTGTGTGCGTTGATGTTTCATGCAATGCATGTTATATAGATAAATTGCCAATTCCAGTTGCACCAGTAGTGACGGCATCAGATATATGTGAATTTGGCGAAGATGCTCCATTGAATGGTGGTTTATTGGCTGTTTGTGACGCATGTGAAGTTGGAGATCCAATTCTTCATTGGTTTGATGATGCAGGAGTAGAAATTACTGCAGCATTAGATGTCAATCCATTCAATCCTATAGATTTTGGATTAGTGCCTCCAGGACCAAATGGTCTTACACCAGGTGATTACAATTTTACAGCAGTTTGTGAATGTGTATCTCCAACTGGAGTCTCATGTTTTTCAGATCCTTCGCCAGTTGTATTTACGGTACATCCTAATCCAGTAATTGATGCTGTATTTACTTGTGGTCCAGAAATTGGAACAGGAGAAATCTTGGTAACCATTACAGGACCAACAACTGGGGATTATATTTATACTGCAACGCATTCATCACCAGTATTTCCTCCAGGACAAGGTTCATTTACCTCAGGAACTGTTCCTAATTTGAATTGGACATTCTCTGGTTTAGAAAATGGTACATGGACATTGGAAGTGGAAGATGCAAATGGGTGTGTTTCAATGATGGTTATGGATGTTACTACTTGTGATGATCCAATGTGTATTGATATGATCGTTGTTTGTGAAGATGATGGTATATGTGTGAATGCTCAGCCAGTAGCCGATATGACAAAATGGTTCTTAACAGCTTGTGCCAGTACAAGTTTCGTTACAACTCCAGGTGCACCACCAAATGCGCCTCCAGGACCAATGGTAGAAGTTATTCAGTGTTTAGGGCCTAATCCAGATGGTTCTGCACCTGTATTTGATATGACAGGTCTTCCTTTCTGTAAAGGAGATCCTGCAGTACCAGTAGAATATAATGTATTTGTTCTTAATTATGATTCCGCAAATCCACCAGCACCAATACCTGCTGTAGGAGATTTCTTGAATACAATTGGTTCAACAAATACTGGATGTTATAATGAGGTTGAATTTTTACAAGATTACTTATGTTTTAATGTAAATCCAAAACCAGTTCCAAATGCATTTGGACCTTACTTTACTTGTCCAGATGATACACCGTTATTGTTAACGGGTCAAGGAACGGATGTAGGTTGTTCTCCTGAAAGTGCATTGTTTACTTACCAGTGGACAATATCAGTACAACCAACCGGTGGCGATGGAGTATTAACTGGCGATGACACACAATTTCCATTATTCGATGCAAGCGTTCCTGGAATGTATGAAGTTACTTTAGTGGTAACTAATGGAAGTCCAGATGCGGATCCAAATGGAAGTATTTGTTCTGAAATGACAACTGCAACAATTAGAGTTCATGAAGAGCCTCTTGGAGCAGATGGATCAGTTGGTCCAAAATGTTCTGACGATCCTTTTACATATCCATTAGACGGATTTATTTCCAATAATGATACAATTGCCACTACGTTTACATGGGTTGCTGTAACTCCAGTACCAGTCGGCTTAGTTGCTGCAAACGGTGGATCTCTTAACCTTTCAGGTTCAGGACCAATAGCTGGTGAGTGGATTAACGAAACAGCAGGTATAATTTGTATTGATTATATAGTAACTCCTACATCTAAAGATGGATGTATAGGAGATGATTTTACAGTTAATTTATGTGTTGATCCTGAGCCAGTAGGTGTGGATAATGATGCGAATTGGTTTTGTTCTTCAATACCTTATTCCATAAATCCTCAGGATTTTATATTGAATGGTGTTACAAGTTCATTTACTTGGTCTGCAACTGCAGATCCAGGATTAACTCCAACGCCGCCAACACCTCCTGGAAGTCCGTATAATGGAACAGGAAATTTTGTTGCATCATATGAAAATATAACTGGTGGTCCGTTAGATGTAGTTTATACAGTTGTACCAACATCTGTTGAAGGTGCCCCTGGACTTTGTGAGGGTGCGGCATTTACCGTAACAGTTACAATTCACTCTGAACCAGTTGGTGAAGATGTAGATTTATTGATTTGTAGTGAGGATACACCTTTGATGATAGATCCTCAGGACTTTATTACAAATGGAGTTACTAGCGATTTTTCTTGGACAGGGCAATATGATCCAGAGATTACTGTAGTTGCAGGCGTTAGTGGGATAGTAGGTACCGGTTCTGGATCTATTGACGAAGCTTTATTGAATATTGAACCTGGATCAGATCCAGTTGCAACTTATTTGGTGACGCCAATTTCAGAAGAAGGTTGTGTAGGGACCCCATTCTTAGTTACAATAACGGTTCCTTTACCAAATCCATCTATAACAGCGGATGTAACCGAGGTTTGTGTGGAAGAGATGCCACCATTTTTAATATACGGTTTCTTAGAGTTGCCTCCAGGGACATTCTCAATTACAGCAACTACTCCTCAAGGAGGTGGTGGAACAATTGGTGTATTGACTGATAATGGTGATGCAACAGCCACCTTTGATCCACAAGCGACCAATGTTACGGAGACCACAATTTATACGATAACGTATGATTATGCAGATACAAATGGTTGTAATTTTACAGCTAGCATAGATATTACAGTACATCCATTCCTTACAGCAACAATGGATTATAATGGACCACTTTGTGAGCCAAGTACACTAGAGCTATATCCTTTAGTTACTTCTCCTTATAGTTTGGCTCCATATAGCTACGATTTTACTGCTCCAAATGGAGATACATATACAACAGCCGACATGACGGGTTCAATACTTGTTATCGATCCAACAGAATGGGATGTTCATTCAGGAACATGGACTGTTATGATTACAGATGCAAACGGTTGTAGAGGATTTGCAGAAGTTGAAGTTATTATCAATTCACTTCCTATAATTACTTTAGAACCTGTTGATCAATATGTGTGTGAAGGTGATTTTGCAACATTTACAGTGGAAGCTTTCGCAGCAACTGCTAATGGAAATGCACCATTAAATTATGAGTGGTATAGTGTAAGTGAAACTGGTGAAGAATCTTTAGTGGCTAATTCAAATAGTTCGACGCTTTCTGTAGCAGGTACATCAACTAAAACATGTTATTACGTAAATGTCATTGCTGATCAGACACCTGATCCTGATTGTGTTACAACTAGTGAAACTGCATGTTTGATTGTACATCTTGGAGGAGCATTAGCTTGTAATGATGCTGTAAACGCCAGTTTAGATGAAAATTGTACGATTCATATTCAGGGAGTAGACGCTTTCTTAGAAGGAGACCAAGGAGAAGAATTTCCGATTGATTCTTTTTACACATATGTAATTTTAGATCCAAAAACAGAGTTGCCGATTGATGTTGATTTGATTGGAGAGTATGTTGGACAATGTTTAGTGTATAATGTCTTCGATAAGTGTACAGGAAATTATTGCTGGGGCGAAATTTGTATAGAAGATAAGATCGCTCCTGAGCCTAATTGTCAGTGTTCAACACCATACATGCCTTTAGGACCATCTACAGGTAGTGGAAGCCTAGATTCTACAGATGATCGATGGAACAGACCTGGTTCTATTACTGGACCTGGTTGTCTTAATGATCCTTTAGGTGTTAATTCATACTATGATGTAATAGAATTTCATGTTATAGAAACTGGACCAGTCAATCTGGAAGTAGCAGCAGGAAACGTGCACTTGAGTTTATACGAAACTTGTTTTGACAAAGCAGATCCTTGTAATAACTTGATAGCTGTGAGTACTTCTAGTATAAATATGGCAGCATTAGATTCAGAAATACCATACGTTTTAGTAGTAAGTAGTACTTTACCGTATGATTCTCAAGAATATGTTATATCAAGTACAGGTAATGTAAGAATTCCTAATCCTGAATGTGTATACGAATGTTACGATGCATGGGATTTAGATGCAATTGGACCTTGGGTTTTACCAGATGTAATGGATAATATTCCAAATGATAATTGTTTTGATTTTGATCCGCCAGTAGTAAGTTTTTCTTATATACCAACTCTAAATTGTAGTGAGCAAATAGTTCAAAGAAAAGTAGTATATACATACCCAGGAGCTCATGGTGAATCAGAACAAATACAATGCGTACAGCAATTCTTGTTTAAAGCAATCGATTTTGCTGATGTAGGCGATACGGAGAATGGAGTTTGGGACAATTACCCAGGTGAAGGAATACATAATTATTATACACCAGATAACGTAATCGTTCCTTGCGGATCCTCTGCAACTGATCCTGCATCAATTGTTGCATACTATGATAACCCATCTACAAAAGATGCTTCACAATCTCCTACGGTAATAGAGAATAATGAAGGTATTCCTTATGGATATCCGTATGTTGTAGTTACAGGATTCGGTGGAGGATTCCACGCAAAACCTATCGATAACAGAGTGTGTAACATCGATGTTGCTTATACTGATCAAGTAACTCCAGCTTGCGGACCAGATTGTCCTGATAATGTAAAAATTATTAGAACATGGACTTTTATAGATTGGTGTAAAGTTGCAAGTAGACAGCACATTCAGTTAATCACTACAGGTGGTTTCGACGCACCGGATATTGTAATAAATGATGTAGAGGCTTCAGTTGATCCTTGGTTATGTGGAGCAAATGTTCCATTACCAACTCCAGATCACTTATTCGGTGAATGTTATGGTGAATTAACGGTAAGCGCATATGGACCTCCAGGAGTTGAGATAATCAATGGTGTAGCTGTAGGAGTACCTAAAGGAATTCATGACTTTACATATGTATTATCCGATTGTTGTGGTAATGAGTATACGACTCCATTTACCATTACAGTATATGATAATACACCACCAGTTGCTCAATCATTAGAGAATATAGTAATTAACCTTACTGGTTCACCTACGTCAATTGACGGAACAGCTAAATTGTATGCAGTAGATGTAGATAATGGCAGTTTTGATAGTTGTAGTGATGTACTAATCGAGATTAGAAGGGATTCAGGAGCCCCAATGTGTGGCAACGAAGGTACACCGAACGCTAACGGAGTTTTATATAACAATAATCTAACATACTCTAATTATAGCAACGTCTTCCCTGATAATAACAGAGATACTGATAATGGTGAGTTCGTGAAGTTCTGTTGTGAGGATTTAACGGATATTGATGAAAATGGTAATGCTTACGGAATTCACAAAGTGTGGATAAGAGTATGGGATGATGGAAATATGAGTAACAATTATGGAGATGGAGATAATTACAACGAAGTATGGGCATGGATAAGAGTGGAAGACAAACTTGCTCCATCGTTAATTTGTCCACCAGATGTAACTATAGATTGTAGTCAAGATTATACTAATACTGCTTTAACTGGTGTTGCTTTCGCTTCTGGAACTTGTTCTGTTGATGAAGTCTCTTATGATGACTACGTAGATGGTAACTTATGTGCAGATGGAGTAGTATTCAGAACATGGTGTATAGGAGATTTCTGCTGTGAGCAAAAAATCGTTATTGACTACAATAGTGATTGGAATGCATGTGATATATTTAATGGAATTATATGGCCAGCAGATTATACAGGAGAAGCATGGCCTAGTGATCCATGGTGTGGACATAATATAGATCCATTACCAGCATTGGATTGTACAGATACAGATACAGGAGTACCTACTTACAATCCAGGTCCTTGCGATCAACTAGGTTATAGCCTTGAGTCTGATACATTCAATTTCGAAGAAGGAGCATGTTTCAAAGTATTAAATAATTGGACGGTAATAAACTGGTGTGTATATGATCCAAATGATCCTGTAACAGGAAGTGGTTCAGGTATATATCACCATACACAGGTTATTAAATATATTGATACATCAGTTCCAACAGTAGTAGGTTTAGATGATGGAGAATGTTTTGCAGTTGATGGTAACTGTGGAGTAACTGTAAGATTGAGTGCAGACCTGCAAGATGGTGGAAGTGATTGCCCATCAGCATGGTTGAAGTGGACATTAGAAGTAGATTTTGACAGTGACTGGACAATAAATACAACAAGAAGAGGAGAAGGCGCTCCAGGAACAGTAAGGCAAAGTATAGGTAGAGTACTGTCTAGTAAGAGTGAACATAGAGCTATATGGACGGTAGAAGATAAGTGCGGTAATAAGTCAAGTACAACGATATTCTTCACTGTCGAAGACAAGAAAGCACCAATACCTTATTGCTTGAATTTAAGCACAGCGTTAATGGAAAATGGAGAAGTAGAATTATGGGCATGTGATTTCGATCAAGGAAGTTATGATGACTGTAGTGAGCCATTGAGCTTTACGTTTAACGGACCGGAAGAAGGATTTGACACTCCAGAATCGACTCCAGGATGGAGACCAAGTGATTTATGTGAAGGAAAGACATTCACATGTGCAGACATAGAAGGAACAACAGATGGAACCATACCAGTGAGAATGTATGTATGGGATGCATGTGGAAATGTAGATTACTGTACAGTAACATTGAGATTGATCGACAATATGGGAGGATGTGAGAATCAAGGTGGCGGATCTAGCAGAATAGCTGGTGTGATCGTGACAGAAGACGGAAGAGGTGTAGTGGATGTACAAGTTGAGAGTACCGTGTCAGAATATGGTATGTATAACATGAATATGACAGACGAATCAGGTCATTACTTCTTTGAGGATAATCCATTGACTTTAGATTATAGAATTCAAGGAGAGAAGAATGATGATTACCTAAATGGAGTAAGTACATTGGATTTAGTACTCATTCAGCAGCATATCTTAGGTATAACTGAATTAAATAGTGGTTATAAGCTTGTTGCAGCAGATGCAAGCAATGATCAGAGAGTATCAGCTATTGATTTAGTTGAAATAAGAAAATTAATCTTAGGAGTAGATGGTGAATATAAGAATAATGGAAGCTGGAGGTTTATAGATGCCAGTCAACAATTAGACATAGATAGCCCCTGGCCAATCACAGAACAAATAGCAGTTGACGATTTATCTAGTGATAAAATGGAAGAAGATTTTATTGGTGTGAAAATAGGTGATGTGAATGGAAGTGTGAGTGTAAACTTGCAAAGTGGTGACATAGACCAAAGAAGCACTAAAAGCTTGATGTTGGATGCTGTTAGCGATGGTAACCGTATAGATATTAAGGCATCAAACTTTAAAGATATACATGGAATGCAATTTATCATGAATGCTAGGAATATCAATTTGATAGATGTAGTGTCTGGATCAATTGACGTTACAGAACAAAATGTAGTACAAGTAGGAGATCAGATTAGAGTAAGCTGGAATAGCATAGACGGATTAAGTGCAACAGGCATATTATTCAGTATGATCTTGGATTCAGACTTAAATGGATCTGCGAACGAATTATTACAAATCGTATCTGACCGATTTGTATCAGAAGCATATCATGGTAATAACTTAGAAATCATGAATGTTGAGTTTGGAAGGGATACAAATGCATTTAGTTTGTATCAAAATGAGCCAAATCCATTTATGACAGAGACAACTATAGGATTTACTTTACCGGTTGCAGGTAACGCAACACTGACCGTATTTGATGTGAATGGACAAGAAGTAACAAAAGTAACCGGTGAGTATACAGCAGGAAAACACAAGATTGAGTTATCAAAGAGAGTTTTTAACCAAGTAGGAATTTATTATTATACGCTCACAAGCGGCCCTCAGACGGCCACTAAAGAGATGATAGTGATACAATAATAGATAGAAAAATTCTCTATGTGAACAGGGCTGCCTAGTCGGTTTGGCAGCCCTTTTTTCCCCTCCCTGAAGAAACTACACACAAAAAGTTCCTAAATCTTTCTTCGATTGGAAATTTATTGTTAATTTTAACGGCACTATGAGAGTAGTAAGTGAAATTTGAGTTAAGCGGCGAATTTCACTATAATTAAAAGACGATAAATTAGAACCATATTCAATCTGAGGATGAAAAGAACCAATTTTAGAGAAAACTACGTTTTCTCCCTCCTTTTAAAGATCATTGACGTTCCGTCAATAGGTCTTACCTCATTTAGAATTTAGTTACAATTGATTGTAGAGTTGCAGTAATGTCTGTGCTCGATTTTTATGTTTAGAATAATTCGTGTTTAAATCAATAAACTAAACTCAGTCTGATGAAATTTTACATAACTCAATCAAGTCCTCCAGGATCTTGGTTTCATGCTGGCCCGAAATCTCCAGCGAATCTTAATAACGTTTGTCGTAGTGTCTGCGCGTCAAGCGATTTACCTATTTATTCGTCGTCAATAACGACATCAAACCAAATCTGATAATAATACAATTCGAAGCCATGAATTTAAAAATGATAAGAATGGATAAAGTTGCGTATATGAAACGAGGGATTTCCCTCCTTGGGCTCATATGCCTATTCTTTATTGGCGCTTTGCAAAATGCAAGTGCATGCCATACAGGAGGAGCGACCATCGATTTTGGAGCTGCAGGAGCAGTGGCCAGCGGTGACCCATGTGCACCAGTTGTAGAGGTTTGTTATACGTACTTCACTCAAGCTGGAGATGGTAATGCTTACCCATGTAGTAAAAATATTACTGTAACAGGCTCCGCTGGAGCCACTACGTCACCGACTATTACTTTAGGTTTTGACGGAGACTCTATGACAGAATGTTTTGACGTTGCCTTGTGTGCGGGAGATACAGCACCTGTAGTCCCAAGTGGTTCAGGTACTACTGTTGAAGGAGGGACTGTTACTGATAATATTACAGGCACAATCATTACAGCAGCACCAGTTGCTCAAGATCCTGCTTTTGATATAGCAGGAACAGTAAGTGGAGATCCAGCTGCACCACCAACAGTTACAGTATGTGAGTCTGATGCATGTACTCTTACAATAAACGAAGTTGCCGCAGATTGTGGTAGTACTATAACTGGAGCGATTCCTACTGCTCCTGGTATGGCAACGATTTGTAGAACGGTTAATACTACTGTGCCTGCAGGTTGTCCAATGCCTATGGAATGTCTGATTGTAGTTGTTTTAGCTACACCACCGGCTCCAGCTCCGGTAGATGTGACTTTTTGCTTTGATGAAGCAAATCCAACAGTATCAGCTAATGGTGGAGGTGGAACTTTTGAATTTTTTGGAGCCATGTGTACTCCAGTAGATGGTCCATGTGGAACGATGTCTGGATGTGCTGAAGCGGCCATTGCAACAGGTGATCCTCTTGTGGTTGATCCGACAGTGCCGGGTATATTTGTTTTCAATGTTGTAGAAACAAGTGTAGACGGATGTGAAAGCGCAGCAGCTCCAGTTTCTGTAACCGTTATTCCAGAAGTTACATTAACATATGAAAAAGCAAAGTGTGATGGAGATCCAGATGGGGATGGAAATCCTGTTGGCGACGTAGATGAGGTCACATATAATATAACAGCAACTCTCTCAGCTCCCTTTGATGGAGCAACTTTGGATGTTGATGTAAATGGTACGATCGTTTCTGTTACTACAAACGCAACAGATATGACTTACACTTTTACTTCAGATCCAGCTAACTCATCAGCAATTGCAGGCTTACTACCTCTTCCAGTAGGAGTAGCAGCTGCAGCCAATGCAACAATTACAGTTGGTGCTGTAAGTTGTATGGCAACGGTAGCAATTCCAGCGGAATTAGAGTGCTCATGTTTTGTTGAAATCTGTGAAGATGAAACAGATATAACAGGCTTAGTACCTTCTTCTGATGCAGTAGTAATAGCTCCTTATATGTTGACTTATGTATTAGTTGATGGACTGAGTGGTGCTATATTACAAGAAGATGCAGGTGCAGCCTTTGACCTTACTCCTATAGGTGCTTCAAACTTTACTTGTGAAGTTTGGTCTGTAAGTTTTGATAGTACAGATGGAGTTTCTGAAGCTGCTGTCGCAGCAGCTACTAGTTTAGCACAATTATGTGCATTACAATATGATGATACTGTGTGCGTTGATGTTTCATGCAATGCATGTTATATAGATAAATTGCCAATTCCAGTTGCACCAGTAGTGACGGCATCAGATATATGTGAATTTGGCGAAGATGCTCCATTGAATGGTGGTTTATTGGCTGTTTGTGACGCATGTGAAGTTGGAGATCCAATTCTTCATTGGTTTGATGATGCAGGAGTAGAAATTACTGCAGCATTAGATGTCAATCCATTCAATCCTATAGATTTTGGATTAGTGCCTCCAGGACCAAATGGTCTTACACCAGGTGATTACAATTTTACAGCAGTTTGTGAATGTGTATCTCCAACTGGAGTCTCATGTTTTTCAGATCCTTCGCCAGTTGTATTTACGGTACATCCTAATCCAGTAATTGATGCTGTATTTACTTGTGGTCCAGAAATTGGAACAGGAGAAATCTTGGTAACCATTACAGGACCAACAACTGGGGATTATATTTATACTGCAACGCATTCATCACCAGTATTTCCTCCAGGACAAGGTTCATTTACCTCAGGAACTGTTCCTAATTTGAATTGGACATTCTCTGGTTTAGAAAATGGTACATGGACATTGGAAGTGGAAGATGCAAATGGGTGTGTTTCAATGATGGTTATGGATGTTACTACTTGTGATGATCCAATGTGTATTGATATGATCGTTGTTTGTGAAGATGATGGTATATGTGTGAATGCTCAGCCAGTAGCCGATATGACAAAATGGTTCTTAACAGCTTGTGCCAGTACAAGTTTCGTTACAACTCCAGGTGCACCACCAAATGCGCCTCCAGGACCAATGGTAGAAGTTATTCAGTGTTTAGGGCCTAATCCAGATGGTTCTGCACCTGTATTTGATATGACAGGTCTTCCTTTCTGTAAAGGAGATCCTGCAGTACCAGTAGAATATAATGTATTTGTTCTTAATTATGATTCCGCAAATCCACCAGCACCAATACCTGCTGTAGGAGATTTCTTGAATACAATTGGTTCAACAAATACTGGATGTTATAATGAGGTTGAATTTTTACAAGATTACTTATGTTTTAATGTAAATCCAAAACCAGTTCCAAATGCATTTGGACCTTACTTTACTTGTCCAGATGATACACCGTTATTGTTAACGGGTCAAGGAACGGATGTAGGTTGTTCTCCTGAAAGTGCATTGTTTACTTACCAGTGGACAATATCAGTACAACCAACCGGTGGCGATGGAGTATTAACTGGCGATGACACACAATTTCCATTATTCGATGCAAGCGTTCCTGGAATGTATGAAGTTACTTTAGTGGTAACTAATGGAAGTCCAGATGCGGATCCAAATGGAAGTATTTGTTCTGAAATGACAACTGCAACAATTAGAGTTCATGAAGAGCCTCTTGGAGCAGATGGATCAGTTGGTCCAAAATGTTCTGACGATCCTTTTACATATCCATTAGACGGATTTATTTCCAATAATGATACAATTGCCACTACGTTTACATGGGTTGCTGTAACTCCAGTACCAGTCGGCTTAGTTGCTGCAAACGGTGGATCTCTTAACCTTTCAGGTTCAGGACCAATAGCTGGTGAGTGGATTAACGAAACAGCAGGTATAATTTGTATTGATTATATAGTAACTCCTACATCTAAAGATGGATGTATAGGAGATGATTTTACAGTTAATTTATGTGTTGATCCTGAGCCAGTAGGTGTGGATAATGATGCGAATTGGTTTTGTTCTTCAATACCTTATTCCATAAATCCTCAGGATTTTATATTGAATGGTGTTACAAGTTCATTTACTTGGTCTGCAACTGCAGATCCAGGATTAACTCCAACGCCGCCAACACCTCCTGGAAGTCCGTATAATGGAACAGGAAATTTTGTTGCATCATATGAAAATATAACTGGTGGTCCGTTAGATGTAGTTTATACAGTTGTACCAACATCTGTTGAAGGTGCCCCTGGACTTTGTGAGGGTGCGGCATTTACCGTAACAGTTACAATTCACTCTGAACCAGTTGGTGAAGATGTAGATTTATTGATTTGTAGTGAGGATACACCTTTGATGATAGATCCTCAGGACTTTATTACAAATGGAGTTACTAGCGATTTTTCTTGGACAGGGCAATATGATCCAGAGATTACTGTAGTTGCAGGCGTTAGTGGGATAGTAGGTACCGGTTCTGGATCTATTGACGAAGCTTTATTGAATATTGAACCTGGATCAGATCCAGTTGCAACTTATTTGGTGACGCCAATTTCAGAAGAAGGTTGTGTAGGGACCCCATTCTTAGTTACAATAACGGTTCCTTTACCAAATCCATCTATAACAGCGGATGTAACCGAGGTTTGTGTGGAAGAGATGCCACCATTTTTAATATACGGTTTCTTAGAGTTGCCTCCAGGGACATTCTCAATTACAGCAACTACTCCTCAAGGAGGTGGTGGAACAATTGGTGTATTGACTGATAATGGTGATGCAACAGCCACCTTTGATCCACAAGCGACCAATGTTACGGAGACCACAATTTATACGATAACGTATGATTATGCAGATACAAATGGTTGTAATTTTACAGCTAGCATAGATATTACAGTACATCCATTCCTTACAGCAACAATGGATTATAATGGACCACTTTGTGAGCCAAGTACACTAGAGCTATATCCTTTAGTTACTTCTCCTTATAGTTTGGCTCCATATAGCTACGATTTTACTGCTCCAAATGGAGATACATATACAACAGCCGACATGACGGGTTCAATACTTGTTATCGATCCAACAGAATGGGATGTTCATTCAGGAACATGGACTGTTATGATTACAGATGCAAACGGTTGTAGAGGATTTGCAGAAGTTGAAGTTATTATCAATTCACTTCCTATAATTACTTTAGAACCTGTTGATCAATATGTGTGTGAAGGTGATTTTGCAACATTTACAGTGGAAGCTTTCGCAGCAACTGCTAATGGAAATGCACCATTAAATTATGAGTGGTATAGTGTAAGTGAAACTGGTGAAGAATCTTTAGTGGCTAATTCAAATAGTTCGACGCTTTCTGTAGCAGGTACATCAACTAAAACATGTTATTACGTAAATGTCATTGCTGATCAGACACCTGATCCTGATTGTGTTACAACTAGTGAAACTGCATGTTTGATTGTACATCTTGGAGGAGCATTAGCTTGTAATGATGCTGTAAACGCCAGTTTAGATGAAAATTGTACGATTCATATTCAGGGAGTAGACGCTTTCTTAGAAGGAGACCAAGGAGAAGAATTTCCGATTGATTCTTTTTACACATATGTAATTTTAGATCCAAAAACAGAGTTGCCGATTGATGTTGATTTGATTGGAGAGTATGTTGGACAATGTTTAGTGTATAATGTCTTCGATAAGTGTACAGGAAATTATTGCTGGGGCGAAATTTGTATAGAAGATAAGATCGCTCCTGAGCCTAATTGTCAGTGTTCAACACCATACATGCCTTTAGGACCATCTACAGGTAGTGGAAGCCTAGATTCTACAGATGATCGATGGAACAGACCTGGTTCTATTACTGGACCTGGTTGTCTTAATGATCCTTTAGGTGTTAATTCATACTATGATGTAATAGAATTTCATGTTATAGAAACTGGACCAGTCAATCTGGAAGTAGCAGCAGGAAACGTGCACTTGAGTTTATACGAAACTTGTTTTGACAAAGCAGATCCTTGTAATAACTTGATAGCTGTGAGTACTTCTAGTATAAATATGGCAGCATTAGATTCAGAAATACCATACGTTTTAGTAGTAAGTAGTACTTTACCGTATGATTCTCAAGAATATGTTATATCAAGTACAGGTAATGTAAGAATTCCTAATCCTGAATGTGTATACGAATGTTACGATGCATGGGATTTAGATGCAATTGGACCTTGGGTTTTACCAGATGTAATGGATAATATTCCAAATGATAATTGTTTTGATTTTGATCCGCCAGTAGTAAGTTTTTCTTATATACCAACTCTAAATTGTAGTGAGCAAATAGTTCAAAGAAAAGTAGTATATACATACCCAGGAGCTCATGGTGAATCAGAACAAATACAATGCGTACAGCAATTCTTGTTTAAAGCAATCGATTTTGCTGATGTAGGCGATACGGAGAATGGAGTTTGGGACAATTACCCAGGTGAAGGAATACATAATTATTATACACCAGATAACGTAATCGTTCCTTGCGGATCCTCTGCAACTGATCCTGCATCAATTGTTGCATACTATGATAACCCATCTACAAAAGATGCTTCACAATCTCCTACGGTAATAGAGAATAATGAAGGTATTCCTTATGGATATCCGTATGTTGTAGTTACAGGATTCGGTGGAGGATTCCACGCAAAACCTATCGATAACAGAGTGTGTAACATCGATGTTGCTTATACTGATCAAGTAACTCCAGCTTGCGGACCAGATTGTCCTGATAATGTAAAAATTATTAGAACATGGACTTTTATAGATTGGTGTAAAGTTGCAAGTAGACAGCACATTCAGTTAATCACTACAGGTGGTTTCGACGCACCGGATATTGTAATAAATGATGTAGAGGCTTCAGTTGATCCTTGGTTATGTGGAGCAAATGTTCCATTACCAACTCCAGATCACTTATTCGGTGAATGTTATGGTGAATTAACGGTAAGCGCATATGGACCTCCAGGAGTTGAGATAATCAATGGTGTAGCTGTAGGAGTACCTAAAGGAATTCATGACTTTACATATGTATTATCCGATTGTTGTGGTAATGAGTATACGACTCCATTTACCATTACAGTATATGATAATACACCACCAGTTGCTCAATCATTAGAGAATATAGTAATTAACCTTACTGGTTCACCTACGTCAATTGACGGAACAGCTAAATTGTATGCAGTAGATGTAGATAATGGCAGTTTTGATAGTTGTAGTGATGTACTAATCGAGATTAGAAGGGATTCAGGAGCCCCAATGTGTGGCAACGAAGGTACACCGAACGCTAACGGAGTTTTATATAACAATAATCTAACATACTCTAATTATAGCAACGTCTTCCCTGATAATAACAGAGATACTGATAATGGTGAGTTCGTGAAGTTCTGTTGTGAGGATTTAACGGATATTGATGAAAATGGTAATGCTTACGGAATTCACAAAGTGTGGATAAGAGTATGGGATGATGGAAATATGAGTAACAATTATGGAGATGGAGATAATTACAACGAAGTATGGGCATGGATAAGAGTGGAAGACAAACTTGCTCCATCGTTAATTTGTCCACCAGATGTAACTATAGATTGTAGTCAAGATTATACTAATACTGCTTTAACTGGTGTTGCTTTCGCTTCTGGAACTTGTTCTGTTGATGAAGTCTCTTATGATGACTACGTAGATGGTAACTTATGTGCAGATGGAGTAGTATTCAGAACATGGTGTATAGGAGATTTCTGCTGTGAGCAAAAAATCGTTATTGACTACAATAGTGATTGGAATGCATGTGATATATTTAATGGAATTATATGGCCAGCAGATTATACAGGAGAAGCATGGCCTAGTGATCCATGGTGTGGACATAATATAGATCCATTACCAGCATTGGATTGTACAGATACAGATACAGGAGTACCTACTTACAATCCAGGTCCTTGCGATCAACTAGGTTATAGCCTTGAGTCTGATACATTCAATTTCGAAGAAGGAGCATGTTTCAAAGTATTAAATAATTGGACGGTAATAAACTGGTGTGTATATGATCCAAATGATCCTGTAACAGGAAGTGGTTCAGGTATATATCACCATACACAGGTTATTAAATATATTGATACATCAGTTCCAACAGTAGTAGGTTTAGATGATGGAGAATGTTTTGCAGTTGATGGTAACTGTGGAGTAACTGTAAGATTGAGTGCAGACCTGCAAGATGGTGGAAGTGATTGCCCATCAGCATGGTTGAAGTGGACATTAGAAGTAGATTTTGACAGTGACTGGACAATAAATACAACAAGAAGAGGAGAAGGCGCTCCAGGAACAGTAAGGCAAAGTATAGGTAGAGTACTGTCTAGTAAGAGTGAACATAGAGCTATATGGACGGTAGAAGATAAGTGCGGTAATAAGTCAAGTACAACGATATTCTTCACTGTCGAAGACAAGAAAGCACCAATACCTTATTGCTTGAATTTAAGCACAGCGTTAATGGAAAATGGAGAAGTAGAATTATGGGCATGTGATTTCGATCAAGGAAGTTATGATGACTGTAGTGAGCCATTGAGCTTTACGTTTAACGGACCGGAAGAAGGATTTGACACTCCAGAATCGACTCCAGGATGGAGACCAAGTGATTTATGTGAAGGAAAGACATTCACATGTGCAGACATAGAAGGAACAACAGATGGAACCATACCAGTGAGAATGTATGTATGGGATGCATGTGGAAATGTAGATTACTGTACAGTAACATTGAGATTGATCGACAATATGGGAGGATGTGAGAATCAAGGTGGCGGATCTAGCAGAATAGCTGGTGTGATCGTGACAGAAGACGGAAGAGGTGTAGTGGATGTACAAGTAGAGAATACAGTATCAGAATACGGTATGTATAATATGAACATGACAGATGAGTCAGGTCAATACTTGTTCGAAACTAATCCACTTACTTTGGATTACAATATCCAAGGTGTGAAAAATGACGACTACCTAAATGGAGTAAGTACGTTGGATTTAGTATTGATCCAGCAGCATATATTAGGCCTGTCTGATTTAGATAGTGCTTATAAAATGATAGCTGCGGATGCAAATAACGATGAGAGAGTATCTGCCATTGATTTAGTTGAGATCAGAAAGTTAATTCTTGGAATTCACGACGAATATCCAGAAAATGATAGTTGGAGATTTGTAGATGCAAATCAATCTATGGATGAAGATAGTCCATGGCCATTTACAGAGCAGTTATCAATCCAAAACTTAGTAACTGATATGTTAGAAGAAGATTTCATTGGTGTGAAGATTGGTGATGTTAACGGAAGTGTGATTGTAAACCTACAAGGTGGTAACGTTGAGCACAGAAGTGGAAACAAATTGATGTTAAATGCAGTCGGAAATCTGGAATCAGGGCAAGGACAGCGTATTGATATCAAAGCATCTAACTTTAACGATATCTTTGGTATGCAGTTTATAATGAATGCCTCGAATATGAAATTGATAGGTTTAGAGTCAGGTTCTATTGAAGTGACAGAGCAAAATATAGTACAAGTAGGAGACCAGATCAGAGTAAGTTGGAATAGCAGAGAGGGTATTAGTGCTGAAGGAGTGTTATTCAGTATGATCTTAGATTCAGATGTAAGTGGATCTGCGAATGATCTTTTAAGTATTGTTTCTGATAGATTTATTTCAGAAGCTTACCAAGGAAATAGTTTAAATATCATGGATGTTGAATTTGGAGAAGAGTCAAGCGTATTTGCCTTGAATCAAAATGAACCTAATCCATTTTTAACAGAAACGACAATAGGATTTACATTACCAACCGCTGGTAAAGCAACTTTGACGGTATATGATGTGAGTGGACAAGAAGTGACAAGAGTAGCCAGCGAGTATACAGCAGGATTTCACCAGATTGAGTTATCAAGGAGAGTTTTTAACCAAGTAGGGATTTATTATTATACGCTCACAAGCGGCAGTCAGACAGCCACAAAAGAGATGATAGTTATTCAATAATAAATAGAAAAATTCTCTATATATCGAGGGCTGCCTATCATAATAGGCAGCCCTCTATTTTTTTAATTAAGAGCAAACTTTTCAGTAAGATCTGCTTCTTATTCTTATATTTATCTGACAATTTTATTGTATTCCAAAAACCAACTGAGACCGCGTAACCTAATAACAAACTTGAGAATGAATAGTAAACTTATTAAAGTTATCGCCTTATTAGTACTAGTGATTTATGGATTAAATCTAAAAGGACAAGTAAGGCAATGTGGTACCATGACTGGGCTAGCAAATCGTTTGGCAACCGATTCTAAATATGCTGCTTTTTACGAGGATGCTATGAGTATTCCTAAAGTTGATCCAAGTTTAGCTAGGATAGCTTGTGATGGAACAAACTCAATCGTTGTACCAATTGCATTTCACTTTGCAAATAATGCAGTAACTGGTAATTGCGAAGGAGTAGATTGTCTACTGACTGAAGTACAAGACCAACTAGATGCATTGAATATTGCTTTTGGTAATAATGTTGCAGCATCTGCAACCATGGTTGCTGCATGTCCTGCTGCTTATGAAGACGGGGCTGGAAATAGTGTAATTTCTACCGGCACATGTGTTTCTTTTTGTTTAGCCATACCCCCAGACGGAAATGCTCAAGGATTAGACCCTGCATGTGATCCACCAATTACAATTGGATCTTTTACTGGAGGATTAAATGGAGGCGGAAATGGAGCTCCAGGTTGGGGTGGAATATTGAATATATTTATCACTAATGGAAATTGTCTTGGTGTTTCTGATGGAATTCCTGGAGCAGGAAATGGTGACGGTGTAACCGTTTGTTCACAGGCATTTGGAGGTTTCGACGGTCCTACAGGTTGTAATTTAGATGATGATGGTACATATAATTTAGGAGCTACATTGATCCATGAGATAGGTCATTATTTAGGTCTTTATCATACTTTTCAAGGAGGTTGTGGAGATGAGCCAAATGGACCAGGCCCTTTTAATGTTGATGATACACCTCCTGCATCTGCACCTTACTATGGATGCAACTCAACGACATGCCAAGCTTCTGGTTGTGGAGGAGGTGTACAAGCCATTGCAAACTTCATGGATTACACAGACGATGCTTGTATGACAATGTTTACTGAAGACCAAGCTGCTGTTATGAATTATTGGTCTAACCAATTGTTTGGTACATCAGCATCACAGTGTAGTGATCCAAATCCAACAGAACTAACATCTGTTTGTGTAATGGAGTCATGCGTAGTTGCTTGTGCAACAACAGTGGATAATCCATTAGATATTACAGAAGAATTATGTGCTATTAGTACATCTACATATACATTACCAACAGATTTTTCAGGCTTGGGCTTAGATGATGACTCAGATGCTACATATACCTGGACAACAGGAAGCTATTTACCTGGAGGAACAGTAGTAGCAGGTCCCGACTATACATTACCTGCAACGACAACGTGTGCACCGGCAGCGGTTACACTTTATTTAAATGTTGGATGTGGGATAGATGAAAGTGTAAATTTACAGGGTGGAACTGTAGATCTTACGATATATCCAGACCCTACTCAGTTTGCAGTTGAGGATCTTGTAACATTTACAGATGGTGGATGTAATGGACCTACATTTGTGATTGTAGCGGGGTGTGAAAGTTTTGTTTCTGTTACTCAAACTTCTGCTCAAACTTTTCCAGTAGCTACCGGAACAGGCACAGTAACTTACGATGTCTCATTAAACTATCCAACAGAATGTTGTTGTACACCAACTTTATGTACAGTCACTGTAGATAACAATACTACAGTTGCGATTCCTGATAACGGAGGTCCAGGAAATCAAGCTTGTTCAAGTGTTACAATTACTTGTGATGGACCAATAACCGATGTAAATGTTAGTCTAGATGTAACACACACATATGTTGGAGATTTGATAATAACTTTAGTTAGCCCAGCGGGAACAGTTCTTACCTTAGGTAATCTTCCAGGTGGAGGAAGCTGTGCTGGCAACGATTTAGCAGTTACATTTGATGATGCAGCAACAAACACAAGCGTTGCTTACGAAGGATCATGTGCAAATGCACCTGCTATTTCTGGTGTTTTCCAACCAGCATCACCGTTATCTGGATTGAATGGGGAAGGTGGATCTGGTACGTGGCAGGTTTGTGTTTCAGATAATGCTGGAGTTGATACTGGAACCATAAATTCTATTTCTGTCACAGTAGAAACAGAAGAACCTTGCACTGAGCCTGTACTATGCACATTGATGGGCTCAGCAGAGTTTGTATGTTCAGATGATTGTACCGATTGTGAAGATCCATTATGTGTAACAGTTCAAACTTGCGATGATTTAGACTGTAATACTGAGATGGATATGGAGACAGTACTTACTATCAACGGTACGATTTGTGTGCCATGTGCTGGAACAGCAGTTACCCCACCTTCATGTGATGATGGTGATTGTAATACTGCGGATAGTTATGATAGTGTAAACTGTGTATGTATAAATGATCCAATAACACCACCAAACTGTGACGATAGTGATTGTAACACAGAAGATAGTTATGATAGCGTAAATTGTGTATGTATAAATGATCCAATAACACCACCAAACTGTGATGATGGTGATTGTAATACAGCAGATGTTTTTGATACAATGACTTGTTTGTGTGAAAACAATCCAATTACTCCAGATGCTTGTGATGATAGCGATTGTAGCACAGCAGATAGTTATGATAATGTAAATTGTGTATGTATAAATGATCCAATAACACCACCAAATTGTGATGATGGGGATTGTACAACTGCGGATAGTTACGATAGTGTGAATTGTGTATGTGTAAATGACCCAATAACACCACCAAGTTGTGATGATGGCGATTGTAGCACAGCAGATAGTTATGATAGTGTAAATTGTGTATGTATAAATGATCCAATAACACCACCAAATTGTGATGATGGGGATTGTACAACTGCGGATAGTTACGATAGTGTAAATTGTGTATGTATAAATGATCCAATAACACCACCAAGTTGTGATGATGGCGATTGTAATACAGCAGATAGTTATGATAGTGTAAATTGTGTATGTATAAATGATCCAATAACACCACCAAATTGTGATGATGGGGATTGTACAACTGCGGATAGTTACGATAGTGTAAATTGTGTATGTATAAATG
>Ga0209828_1001436_pt1 | contig 21554 bp, 11 predicted proteins | sample MaitaG_FD_187429 | JGI IMG/M metagenome (GOLD analysis project Ga0209828, IMG submission 187429) | Marine algal microbial communities from Maine, USA - Maine_Asex2 metaG (SPAdes) (version 2) | ecosystem: Host-associated > Algae > Red algae > Unclassified | place: Maine, USA | collected 2015-01-05
AAGGTCTTCAAAATCACCGCAAATGTATAAAGAATTTACATATCTAAAACGGTGCATAAATGTTGATATGCAAACAACCCTTATTTAGATTTAATCTAGATAATTAACAACAGAAAACATCAAATGCTTAGTGAGCATATCTAATCTTTATTATAGACCCTGAAGTGAGTATAATCTTCATTTAGATGTCAATCACTAATATAAAAAATTGATATACAAGTGATTATAATGATGTCAAAGTTAATGTGATTCCGAATCATCCTAATTGTATAATTATGAAAGCTAGAGGAGACCTTGAATCCACATTCAGAGTCACTATAATTTATAGGCCTTACTAATCTTAAAAAATCTCATTGGTATGTATCCATACCAAATTTGAAGAGAATGTCTATTCTTTTATAATGGTAGCTGTGAACCATGCTAATTTGACTATTGGTTCAGTATTCGCTATGACATCGATGGTTTTAATAACATCACCAGAAAAGCCAGAACTATCAAACTCTACTAAAATTTCGCCTCTTTCTCCTGGTGGTATTGGCTCTTCAGGCCATTTTAAGTCTGTACACCGGCATGCAGTCGCTAAATCGATAATCAAGTCTTGTGTTCCAGTATTTTGGAATGTATATAGCAATTGTCTTTTCTCCCCTTCTTTTAGAGTACCAATATGTATGGTATCTAAATCGTATGAGATAACTGCGACGCTACCAGATTCTTCTTGTGATAGCTGTTCAGCAACTTTCTTAGAGGATGCACACGACCACATTATAGCGGTTATTGACAGCATGATTACATATATTCTCATATTACTGTCCGCCCTGTTTTTGTGCACCTCTTAGAATCTCTTTGGTGATTAAGATTGTTTGAGGTCCCTCTATGATTTTAAATTCTGTACGTCTATTGAATCTGTGCTCTTCTTCTGAGCATCTAGTCCCTTGCTTGCACTTATTGATAATGAGTTCTTCACCATAACCAACTGGTTTGACTCTGTCTTCGGCTACACCTCTTTCTATCAACCAATCCGTAGCTGACTGAGCTCTCTTCTGAGAAAGATCTTGGTTATATCTTTTAGGCCCGCGGATATCGGTGTGTGAAGACATTTCAATCACCATATCAGGATATTGCTCCATCAAATCACGGATTATATTAAGGTCAATCTCTGCTTCGGGCAGGATATCCCATTTATCAAAATCGTAATAGATCTTATTGAGTCTGATTGGTTGATTTATTGTAATGGTTTCGAATTCTGGTTCTGCCTGTTCCACTTCTACAGGAATTGGCTGTAGCGTTATAGACTTATTGATCGTATAATCATCAAGAACACCCATAGTATTGAATTCAATGCTGTCTGGATAATAACCATCTCTGGTAATGTAAGCTTTGTATGATCGATCTTGATCAAGATAAAATTCGAAGTCATTGCCTTCTGGGTTGTCTTTCGACTCATCAGGTCTTGCTTGAGATTTATCTTCTAAAGTGATTTTTGCTCCATTCAGTGGTCCATCTGGGCTATTCACGAGGACTTGTAAGTCGATAATAACTTGTCTGATATTGAATTCATAAATATCATCACAGCAAGTCTTGCTTTTCATATTCCGCTTTTCATCATCGGGTCTATTGGAGACTATATATCCATTGATACCTTCTGCATCAAAAGAAATATTCATATCATCAAATGTGGTGTTATAGTTATAACCGAGATTGATTGGTTCGCTCCAAGCTACCCCATCCCAAGTCGACGAAAAGATATCATAGCCACCTAGACCAGGATGACCATCAGAACTAAAATACAGTGTACCATTATGATAGTACGGAGTGACTTCATCAAATGGTGTATTTAAAACAGCTCCCAAATTAACAGGGGCAGAAAAGTCTTCTCCGCCTTGAATCGTGGAATAATACAAATCTAATTGACCTTCTCCGCCTTCCATATCAGATGTAAAAAAGAGAACCTCATCACCAAACAATTCTCCCACTACTGGATGAGTGATTAGAAATTCGCCATTAAGCGCATCGAGTGGATATGCTGGAGACCATTCCTCTCCATCATATTTACTGTAGTATAGAATTGATGATTCGAGATCGTTTCCGTCCAATTTCGATCTGGTGAAATACATGAGTTTTCCATCACCAGAGAAGGCGACATTACCCGTGTGGAAACCAGGTCTGTTTATTTCTTTTTCTAGTGCTTCTGGTTTGTCATATTCTCCTTTCTCATTTTTTTTGCTGACAAATATTTTTGAGTATTGCTTGTCATTTCCAGGTGAAGCATCAACTACTTTTTTTGCGGGTATTGCTGAAAAGTAAAGATCTCCATCCGTGTGTAATCTTGGCGAATATTCTACAAATGCTGAATTGATATCTCCTTTTGCAAATTGGACAGCAGTCTCGGGATTTTCATTAAACTCGCCTGCCTTTATCATGCCTTCAATTGCTTTTCTTGCAATTGGTTTCATGTCATCTTCACTAGACATCTCAATAAATTTCTTCAACTGTGCTGCAGATTCTTCATATTGCCCCATTGCCTTGAGAGACATGCCGTAATAAAATCGTTCATCAATGAATATATTATCATCGTCTCTACGTAATAATCGCTCGTATCTTTTTGTGGCACTCTCATAATTCCGAAGAACATAACTTAAGTAACCAAGTTGTGCTGCTATGTTCGGATCTTTTGATTCGCGGTAAGCTTTATCGTACCAATCTTCTGCATTATAGTAGTCACGCAGTTTCATTAACTCGTCAGCTTTTTCAAGCATTTGATTATAAGGGACCTCCGATAAAGGCTGTGCATTAGCTGAAATAGATATGCAAACAATCGACAGAAGTATATATATATGTATGTTGAGTTTCAAATTCATTACTCTATTAAGCGTGATTAAAAACGTGGACAAAAGATGACAGGATCGACGTCTGGATCCTTATATATTTTAATGATATAGGTTGCTCCCAGTTCGAATGCGCCTTGAAACCCAGGTGCTTGTTGGAATCCTAAGACACCTAAGTCGAAAGCAGCTCCCACTTTTAGGTCTTTCATTTCAACTCCAAAGAATAGCTGTGCATCAGCTAATCCAATTGCTCTGAAACCTAGGCCACCATTGACAATAACTCCTTTTTTAGCATCCATTAGATATCCAGCAATCGCATGAAACTGTGCTTCGAATCCTTGCTTTGTGAATTGCATCAAAGCTCCAGGACTAATTCGTAATTTATTATTTAAGTAAGTTGTATAGTTTGACGTTGCTGTAAATCTAATATGTCTTCTGTCTTGGGCTCTAAAAGTCCCTTGGCATCTTGGATTTGTAGGATCTGCTCGGCAATCTAAGGGAGGATCATTAGGATTAACTGGTCCAAGGCCTTGATTTCCATTATTATCTCCACCAAGAAAACTAGTTCGTGCAGAAGTAATGTGGTCAACTGACCAGCCTAGTTCAAATTGAGAAGTTTTATCGGGTATTATTTTTACCAGAAATCCAATTCCGATGTCCGTTTTGGACGTCCCGTCGATCCCTCCAGACTGTTGGTCAATAACGAAAGAGCCATTTAAACTAGAATTTTCATAATCGACTAAAGAATTTCCATCATTTGAACGTAAATCGAAGTTAAAGGGATTGGATAAGCTCCGAGCATAATTTCCGTACTTAAATCCTATTGAAAGAACCCTGCTATAATTCTTATCCATGGCAAAATGATAAGCCACATTTAATCCTCCACCAGTACTTTTGACTCCTAAAGATCCAGCGTTATCTTGATAAAAGTTAATGCCTCCACCAATCCAGTCATATTTTCTAAAGCCCTTCATCACTGGAGAATCAACGGAAAATGCTGGTGTTGAAAAGTCTGCTGTTTGCAGCCATTGTCCTCTATAATGTCCAGAAAGTCTGATGGTTCCGCTAAAAGCACCAGTCTGAGCAGGATTAAATGTCAAGGGTGACATTTCAAAATATGTAAAATGGACATCCTGCGACTTGAGGCCTATTGAAACTAAAACAATACCTATTGAGAGTAAAAATTTCTTTATTGTCATGCTTTTTCTTGTCACTATTCAATTACTACAGTAAGAAAGATAGTTCAATTTTTCTAATTATATACTTGAGCTAAACCTTACTTTTAGGATCATTAATTTATTATTCGACTACTAATATATTACCAATAATTGTAATCTGTATGTATTTCTACATAAAGACAAACGCAATAATAGTGTTCTTTCTTTTCCTAGAGAGCGTTTGTTTTAGTCAAAAAATAGACAGCTTAGCATTTTTCTCTCCTGCACCGGAGTTTAATGCACAAAGATTTCGTCTTGCAGCAGGTGCTATTGGCGTTACGTATACTGGGTTTTCTATTGCATTATACAATACTTGGTATAAAAAATTTGATCAAAAAGAATTTCATTTTTTTAATGATTGGGGAGAGTGGAACAATGTAGATAAGGCTGGCCATGTATACAGTGCGCATGCGCAGGCTTTACTCAGCTATAAAGCCGCAAAATGGACTGGAATGAGTGAATCTAAGGCAATCTGGAGTGGAGTGCTCTTAGGAGGAATAGGTCAAACATCTATAGAGATCATGGATGGATTTTCAAGCAAATGGGGATTTTCACTGAGTGATTTTGGTGCTAATGCTATCGGACTTGGCTTATTCGCTGGACAACAGGCTATCTGGCATGAACAACGAATTGTCTTAAAGCTTTCTTCTTATCCAAAGGATTATAGCTCAATTAATTTGATTCCCGATGTTATTGATAAAGATGCTTATGTTGACCAGATTGTTTCGTCGCTTTATGGAAATCGATGGGGTGAAAGATTTTTAAAGGATTATAATGCACAGACAATTTGGCTTAGTGCAAATGTGAATGCCTTTATTCCGACATCAAAGCTCCCGGATTGGTTTAATGTGTCATTTGGATATGGATCTGAAAATTTATTTGGAGGTTTTAGTAATGAACAGGTAGATGTCATCATTTCGAATCATCGATATAAGCAATATTTTTTATCACCAGATATTGACCTCTCGCGGATTAAGGCCAAAAAGCCATTTTGGAAAACTGTCTTGTCAGTATTAAATATATTCAAATTGCCGATGCCGACTTTAGAGTATAATAGTACTGGTCAGTTTGTTTGGCATTGGTTGTTTTTGTAGAGGATAGGCTTTGTTTTTGCTGAGGCTAGACGACTACAGCGAGTAGATTCGACCCAGAAAAAGGTATCTTCAGAAATTCCACCTCCAAGTCTCCTCAAGGAGGAAATGATCACCCATTAAAATACTCGCATCACCATGTCATAACTATAGCATACTCACATATCAATAAATTAGCAAACCAGCACATCAACACATCAGCACATCAATTTTACCAAAGCCACCATAATATATAAAAGATCAACGCTGCTAACACCACCATTTGATATTTATAATTTGAATACCAAGACATGTCTTCTGTACCTTCATTGATATATGCTTTATTGAAAGTTAATTGGTCTAATTGTTCTTTTGACGGAGGATCTGTCATTAGACTGACACCAATAAAAATAGGTAAACTAAACGCCATCATAATTCCGACATTGATTGTATAATGTACGGGCCAGTAGCCTAACTCTCCAAATATAAATGCCAAAATACCAGCTGCCGTGCCGAGTATAAGCGTCCAAAATGCTCCATGACCGTTAGCTCGTTTCCAAAAGACACCGACTAGGAATATGATGGCTATAGGCGGGACCAGTATCGAGAACATTTGTTGGAGATATGACCATAAGCCTTCAAAATTTTGGATTTGAGGCGCCCATAATGCTGCGACTAACATCAGAACTATAGTACTTATTCGACCATATTTTGCCATTTCTTTATCTGACATGCCAGGCTTATTTGGCAAAACGAAATCGACTACAAATAAGGTTGATGAAGAATTCAGTGCAGAGTCAACACTGGACATAATAGCTGAGACCAATCCGGCTAAGACTATTCCGACCATTCCAACGGGTAACAGCTCAGTGACCATCGTTGGGAATACTGCATCTCCATTTTCTAAACCCGGAAATAATGAGATTGCCATTGCGCCAGGAAACACCATAATAAAAAGTGGAATTATTTTTAAAAAACCAGCGGCTATGACACCCCATCTTGCATGGTTCAATGATTTGGCCCCTAATATTCGTTGTACGATGTATTGGTTTGTGGTCCAATACCAAAAGCCTAAAAATGGAACACCAAGAATTAAGCCTGGCCAAGGAATCGCGGGATCGTCTAATGGTCGCACGACAGAAAAATGACCTTCTGGCACACTTGCTAAAACATTGTCCCAAGAATAATCCATTTTACCAAAAATGATAAAGGTCATAACAGAACAACCAATAATCAATATCACAGCTTGGATAGCATCAGTATAAACAACCGCCTTTAATCCACCAAATGCTGTATAAATACCTGCGATAAAAGCCAAGGCTACAGCAGTCTGCCACATCACTAAGCCAGGAAAAAAAGTTTGTAAAACAAGTGAGCCAGCATACAAGGCGCCAGCTGTTTCAATCATTATTGTACTAAAAATAGATACACCAGAAAAGAATAATTGTGATCGTCTATCAAATCTTTTTTCTAGATATTCTGGAATAGTTGTTATTCTATTTTTTAAATATAATGGAACAAAAATAAGAGCGGCTACAATTAACGGTAGTCCAGACATCCATTCGTAAACTGAATTAACAATACCAGTCGTATATGCTGCACCTGTCAGGCCAATAATGGTAGTACTTGAAATATTTGATGCAAACAGCGACAAGCCAATTAAACCCCAGCCAAAAGACCGTCCTCCCAAAAATAATTCTTCTCCTGTAGAGGTCTTTCTAGCTATAAAAAGTCCAATAGCTAAGACAAGTGCAAAGTAACCAATGACTATAGCAGTATCTATAGTTGAAATTGTAGAATTAATCATGCGTCTTATTAATTATTTATCTTTTCAATTATTTATTAATTACTTAAATTAATCAAAAATCCAAACTGAATTTTATTTCTATTAAATAAGTATTTTTTTAATGGTCTTGCTTCCCAAGAATTAACTCCGCCTATCCCCATATGAAAGCCATCAAGACAGAGTGTTTGAAATTTATTTTCTTTTAAATCAAAATGATGCCGTCCTCCACGTTTATACCTGGTTAGATCGTTTGGAGTATATCGCAATAAACTAAACCCAAAAGATTGCAAACCTTTAATTTTTAATTTATATCCATTTTTATGAATAAGCGACAAGCATTTATTTTCTGATCGATAGCCATTTTCTTGTGCGGCAATATACGGTTCATAAAATTCGCTGCTTGCTAATGCATATCTTCCCCAGTGAGCGGAATACTGTCTATCACTATAATTTTCATGTGGCCCTCGACCTAAATATTCCACATTCTCCCACTCTAAACCAAGATTTGCTTTTAATCCTACTCGAGGAATATCCAGTAGATCTCCGTTTTTAGAAATAACTTCACATTCAATGAGTAAGGATTCTTCATTGTATATTGAATATTTAATGTCAGTTGTAATATTCAATTCTGCTGAATATACTGTGGCACATATATTATGCGCAGATCGCTTAATATTTTGAAGTCTAAATGAAAATTCATCATCTCTATATTTAGCATATATCTCTTCATAATTATAGCCTAAATCGTTATCATTGGGAGGTCTCCAAAAATGTAAATTTAAGGATTCCAATAATATATTATTATTTTCTAAAACAATGCTGTCTAATAATCCCGTTTTTTCATTTATTGAAAATTCATGATTTGAAATCTTGAAATTTAGTCTTCTATCTCGATTCAAAATAAGACTTGAACTAAGCAATGTATCACTAATATTGACATCATTATTTTGTACAATAAATTGTTCGGAAGCTAGACTAAAATTATTTTCAGATTGAATATCAACATTAATAAAATATTGTTGTCCTGTCAAATCAATATCAATTATAAAATCAATTTCTTTTTCATCTTCAGGCTTAAATTCAAGCATTTTATCTATCATAATTAAGTCATCATTCTCTGACCATAATTTAATTCTAATATTAGTTTTTATAGATTTAAATAAATATAAACTTTTAATGATTATTACTTCTTTTACAGGCTTGAATTTAATTAAAAAGTCCTGATACACTTTTTGTACTTCCTTTAGGCAAGGGTGAGCACTTCTGTCAGGAAAAACAATTCCATTAATACAAAAATCATCATCACTTGGTATATCATCTGGCCCATAATCTCCACCATAGAACCACTCTCCTTTTACATTTTTATCTTTTAGTAAACCTTGATCTACCCAATCCCAAATAAACCCTCCTTGAAGCATTTTGTGTGACCAAATAATCTCCCAATAATCGATAAAATTACCTAAACTGTTTCCCATCGCATGAGCATATTCGCACATGATTAATGGCTTAATGGGATTTGATTCAGCATAGTCTTTTATAGCGGATGGCGTCGGATACATTGGACAATATATGTCTGTCTTCTGCTCTGGAGTTGCTTGCTCATATTGAATTGGCCTAGTCCTATCTTGAGCTGCTAGCCAATCATAGGCTTTCTCAAAATTTATACCGTATCCAGCTTCATTACCAAGTGACCAAGTAATGATACAAGTATGGTTTTTTGACCGGTGGTACATCCGCTTTACCCGATCCAAATGAGCTTCATACCACAATTCATCTTTAGCTAGGCTCTCTTCTTCATATCCCATTCCATGACTTTCTATATTGGCTTCATCTACCATCAGCAAGCCATATTCATCACACAGTTCGTACCATCTGCGATCATTCGGATAGTGACTATTTCTTACAGCATTAATATGATTATTCTTCATGAGTTGGATATCCAGAATCATGCTATCCTCTGTGATAACATGTCCATTCACTTCGTCGTGTTCATGTCTATTCACGCCTTTGATCGTTAAGACTTTTTTGTTCAAGCATAACTGACCTTTAATCATTTCAATTTGTCTGAATCCAAAGCGATGAGTCACAGCATCTACTTGTTCACCATCTTTCGTTAGACTTAAAACAAGCGTATATAGTTTAGGAATTTCATGACTCCAAGGCATTACGCTTAGATTATTCAAGTTTAAGCTGAACTCAGATTCACTAATGTCATTGCTTACTTGGTTTATCGTAGAGTGACTATCATGACAAATAATGTCTGCAGTCAAGAGTGTTTCAGTATTGTTTGAAAAATTGAAATTAACCTGTACATTCAGACTCCAAGTAGAATCGGTTTGAAGCTTAGTCTCAATTTTAAAATCTTGAATTCTATGCTTTGGTCTTGCAGAAATATACACATCGCGTTCAATGCCAGACAGTCTCCAGAAATCTTGACATTCGATATATGATCCATCACACCACCTAAACACTTGGACTACAATCTCATTCTCGTCTGGTTGTAGATGGTCAGAAATATTGAATTCTATCTCTGTTCTGGAATCTTGATTATAAGCTAAAAATTGACCATTTAGCCAAAAATATGAAGCTGCTCTAACTGAATCAAAGGTTAAAAAAACATCTTTACTATCCCATTGTTTCTGGTACGCAAATTTCTTTTTATATACTCCAGTTTCATTCTGTTTGGGCACGAAAGGTGGATTCTTTGGAAATTCATATCTATCATTTACATAAATCGGTATACCATATCCTCTTAGTTGCCAATTTGATGGGACATCAATCGTCTTCCATTTGGGATTTTCAATGGGTAAACGGATAAAATCAGAGTCCATTTGGTGACGAGAATTAGCCCACATAAATGACCAATCTCCATTGAGAGATAATTTATACGTATCAAGAGATTGAGTGTCAGAAGTTCCTGCGAGATCTTGATGAAGTCTATGGATAAAACTATGAGGTAGTTCTTGTCCCAGAGTGAATATTTCTGGATTTTCAAGCCACGCATAGCTTGGCTTTATAGATGAATCAGATGTAATTTTCTCGTATGATTTCAAGCCAATATCCTTACTTTTTAAAGTTTTTATGTTGGTTACCCTAATGGAGAATATAGTTCCATGTCAGTAATAATAGTTTGCAATAAATGACATTCTCCATAAATATTTTGCTTTTCAACACTGAATAATTAATAATATTTCATATTTTTATCCTAAACTACCATAGTGTAGTATAGCATAAATATATTAAGAAATTGTCAAATGGTAGGCGTTTATAATAAAATTCAAGAATTACAGGATATTTCATCTTACTCAAAACATGACAAACTAGTGCAAGGCATTATCAATGCTATCGAAGACAAAATTTTAATTCAAGGAAACATGCTTCCATCAGTTAATGCCATGGTCAAAGAGCTTGGATTTGCTAGCAAAACGATTGTGAAAGCATACAATGACTTAAAGGATAGAGGTATTATAGAATCCAAAAATAGGCTGGGTTATTATGTCATTAATGAGGATACCGATCAAAAGGTAAAAGTCGCTCTTCTACTTTATTCATTCTTTCCATTTCAGCAAACTTTTTATAATACATTTCGCACAAGTCTTGGAGAAAATATCCAAGTGGACGTTTTCTTTCATCACAGCAATTACGATGTATTTGAGACGATCCTTAAGAAAATAAAGAATCAGTATGGAATGTATGTGATTGCACCTATTCCAGATGTGAGGACTAAATTTATATTGCAGGATATTCCGAGTCATAAATTATTGATAATAGATAGATTCGAAAAATTAGATCAAGATTTTTCTCATGTCACTCAGGAATTTGAAATTTCTACCTACATGGCACTAAAAAAATTGATAAAGCCAATACAAAATTTCAACAATATAGTCTTGTTTTATAAAGATGGAACAGATATTCCGATTGAAATCAAAAGAGCATTTACCAAATTCATAGAGGACTATGACATTAATGGAAGCATTCAAGAATCATATGCTAAAGATTCGATAAAAAAAGGGACAATATATTTTACGATCAGAGATGGAGACTTGTGGCCAATTTTAAAAGATGCCAAAGAAAGAGAATTTGATTTAGGGAAAGACATCGGCGTCTTCTCTGGTAATGATGGGCCAGTCAAAGAGATAATTTGTGGGGGAATAACTACTCTTTCTACAGATTTTAATGAAATGGCCAAACAATCAGCAAAATTTGTGCTTGAGAAAAAGAGAATCCATATCACTATTCCGACTATTTTAACACGAAGAGAATCACTATGAAAAATAAAAAACCTGCATTAAGTGAAGTAATGCAGGCCCGAATATTAAATAATTAATAAACGTAAATCTACAATGATCGCGAATTACAAACCAATTCGATGTGATCTTTATAAATGTCGCATTGAAAATAATAGAATCAAAAGGATTATACAAATCCTAATTTTTCTATTTATCAGTTTAGGTAGCTCACCTCAATTTCTTAGAGCAAATATTAACTATTTTGACAAGGTTCATGCCATTGATATTCCAATATCGGGAGTCATTACTGATGATACTGGAGAACCAATGATTGGCGTCAGTATACTGGTGAAAGGTACAACAATAGGTACCATTTCTGACCTTGACGGCAGCTATTCTCTAAATGTCCCAGATGGCTATAATACTGTTGTTTTTTCTTATACTGGATTTAAAACAATGGATGTCAAAGTCGATGGTCGAAGCAAGATTGACATCGTACTTGGTCAAGACTCAGAGTTACTTGATGAAGTAGTCGTCATTGGCTACGGTACAGTTAAGAAGAGTGATCTAACAGGATCTGTAGCATCCATAAAAGGGAGTGAATTAGTTGGCGTAGTTGTGGGTAATCCTACTTCTGCACTTCAGGGTAAATTATCCGGTGTTCAGGTTGAAAACAATGGAGGACAACCTGGTGGTGATGCCAACGTTTTTGTCAGAGGAATCAGTTCCTTAACAAATTCATTTCCATTATACGTCATTGATGGCACCTTTGCGGAAAATATGAATTTCGTTAATCCAAAGGATATCGATAAGATTGAAGTCCTCAAAGATGCATCTGCCGCTGCTATATATGGATCCAGAGCTGCAAACGGAGTAGTTATCATTTCTACAAAGCGAGGTAGTGAAGATGGCAAGCCCACAGTTAGTCTTGATTTAAGGACCGGTGTTGAAAGCCCAGATAATTTACTTGAGTTTATGAATGGATCAGAATTTGTCCAATATAGGCAGCTCAGAGATGCCAATGATGGTATTGATTCCCCAATTCAAGACGAAGGTATTAGCACTGATTTTCAGGACTTATCATTAAACAGTGGTTCAGTTCACGATGTAGGTCTATCTGTCTCTGGAGGTGGCGAAAACTCAAAATACTTTATTTCAGGCAATTATTTTTGGCAAGATGGCATATTAATTTCTAGTGGATTTGATCGAACAAATCTAAGAGCCAATAGTGAATTCAAAATAGGAAAACTAAAGGTGCAGCAAAGTTTTGGAATCGCTCAAACAAATACAGAGTCCAATGTATGGTTTGGAAGAGATGGTTCTTCTACAGCTCCTATCCTTAGAGAGAGTGCCCCAGAAAATGATGGAGGTCATGAAGCCCCAAGTTTTGAAAAGCACGGATTCGCTGGTCTGAATAAATATGGATTAGCTTCATTGGAGGAACAGACAGAAAGAAATACAGATCTTTTTGGTAACCTGAATTTCTCCTATGAAATCGTAGAGGGTCTAACCGCCAAAATAAATCTTGGTGCTGATTATTTGACAACTAATAACTTTGCATTTAGACCTAGCTTTTTTATGAGTAATTCGGATGCAGTTGATAATGTTAATCAGCTTAATGATCTTACAGAATTGACAAATGAATATAGGTTAACCTTAGTAGAGCCAACAATTAGTTATAACAAAGATATCGGCCTTAGTAAGATTGATGCTGTTGTTGGATATACTCAGCAGAGGATAAATATTAGAAGCTTTGGTGCTTATGCACAGGGCCTACCTAACAATGACATCCAGGTTTTGGGTGCTGCAAATCCATCTAATATCCAAGCGACACTTGGCGAATCAATTACAAGTGGCTTAGAATCATATTTTGGTAGAGTCAATTTGGTACACAATAATAAATATTTGTTGACTGCTACTTTACGTCGGGATGCTTCTTCAAAATTTGCTCCTGATTTCAGAGTCGGTTATTTTCCTTCAGCTTCGATTGGCTGGAAGGTTAGTAGTGAAGAATTCTGGAGCTCAGAGGCTATAACGTCATTAAAAATAAGAGCTGGCTATGGAGAATTAGGTGCACAAAACATACCTGATTATGCGTATCAAAACGTGTTTAACCTAACATCGCCGACATCATTTAACAACGAACTAGTCCAGGGTTATTCTCAAACATCACTAGCAATTGAAGATCTGAAATGGGAAACAGCAAAGACTTCTAACATCGGTGTAGATGTAGGCATGTGGGATGATAAACTAACTTTTTCTGCAGAGTATTACAACAAAGACATCGACGATCTATTGGTTGGTGTAAATCTACCTCCAAGTGTAGGATTTGGTCTGCCTGTTATACAGAATGTTGGCTCCATCAACAATAAGGGATTCGAATTTGAAGCTCTCTATAGAAACCGAGGATCATTTACGTGGAACTTAGGCGTTAACTTATCTACATTTAATAGTAAGATCACTTCATTGCCAAATCAAATTGTAGGCCCTTCCATCACGGAGGATTTAGCAAGAGCTAATAGATTTATTGAAGGTGAAGCTCCAGGTGTGTTTTGGGGATATACAGTTGATGGCATTTACAATGATCAAGCATCAATCGAAAGTGATCCTAACCTTTCTAATGATCCTGATCGGAAAGCAATTTTACAACCGGGGGATTTCATTCGAAGAGATATAAATGGTGATGGTAAAATTACAGGTGATGATAATTCAATCTTGGGTGACCCTACCCCTTCATTTATTTATGGGATAAATTTCTCAGGTGAAGTTTCTGGATTTGATTTTGGTCTATTTTTTCAAGGAACTCAAGGTAATGAAATCTATAATGCAGCAAGATATTATAACATCTTCTGGGCAGATGATAATAAGTTAAGTGAGGTCAACAATTCATGGACACCAGGAAACACAAACACGACAATACCACGCGCCACGACGAGTGATGCTGCACAAAATGGAGCTCCATCATCATTTTTTGTAGAAGATGGATCGTATTTCAGACTGAGAACTGCAGAGATCGGCTATAAGCTAGATACACCGAATACAGATTGGATGAGTAATTTAAGAGTATTCGCATCAGCACAAAATTTGTTAACGATTACTGGATATAGTGGGTATAATCCTGACATCTCATCAGTTAATGGAGGTCGCTCTGCAAACTCACCATTCTTTGGTGTACCATCGAGTGTGAATCCGTTACTGGGAAGAGGAATTGATGTGCGTGCATATCCTAATTCCATGACAATTATGTTTGGTGTCCAAGCAGACTTTTAATTCAAGATTTAAAACATTTAATAAAATGAAAAAATATACAAAATACTTATTTGCACTCGTTGCGATTAGTTTCATTTTACCAATGAGTTGTTCTGATGATCTACTCGATCAAGTCAATACAAATACTGTATCTACAGGTACTTTTTGGAGAAATGCAGAAGATGTTACACTAGCTGTGAATGGCATGTATCATCCGATAACGAATACCTTCTTTTGGGGAAGGATTATTCATACTGGCGCTATGTTGCGTTCAGACATATTTAATGTTAGGCCCTTTGGACCAAATACGGCAATGTCTACATTTCAAGGTGAACCTGGAGCTGCAAGATGGTCTACAGAAATTTGGCAAGAACCATATAAGACTATTTTTAGAGCTAATTCTATATTAGAGAATGTCAGTGAATCAAATATTCCAGATGCAGCTATCAGAAATGGATTTTTAGGTCAAGCTCATTTTATGCGAGCATTCTCCTATTTCTATTTACTTAACCTGTACGGAAATGTGCCATTATTGACAAAAACTCCAGAGACAGACGAAGAATTTTTTCCATCGCAAGTGAGTCAAGATATTATATGGGCTCAAATCATTTCAGATTTCGCTGCAGCAGAATCCGAGCTACCAACTTCGTGGTCAGGAAGTGATGCGGGGAGACCGACGAGCGGTGCTGCATTAGCCTTTAAGGGCAAGAGTCATTTGTATCAATCACAATGGGCAGAGGCAGCAGCAGACTTTTCAAAATTAGTTGGGAGTGGCAATTATTCTCTCCTACCTGCATCAAGCTATATGGATAATTTTAACCAGACTAATGAGAATAATACTGAGTCAATTTTTGAATTGCAGTATTTAGGAATTGATGCATTTTCATGGGGAGTTGATATCCCTGGGGTTGGGACCATGGGTAATTTTCACATCGATTATGCACCACCTGCAAAGTCACCAGATCTAAGTCACTATATTAATTCGTGGGTAAAAGACCTTTTTGAGGCTAACGGTGAGAGCATCCGTAGAGATGCTACATTAGCTTACGATTATCCAGGATCTACTGGTTATGGTGGCGTTCCATTTTTAGAGGATTTTGCTGCTGATATAGCGTTTGCGGAAGGCGATGGCATGGAGCCAATATTTAGTAGAAAATATGCGGGACTGGATATTGGTGTACGAGATGCTGTTGATTTTCTAGGTACAAACGTTGGGAATAACTGGAGGATCATCAGGTATGCGGATGTCCTTTTAATGCACGCGGAAGCGCTAAATGAGCTAGGCAATGCTAGCGATGCAGCGATGTTTGTGAATATGGTTAGAGAACGTGCACTAGTGGACCCGATAGCGACTACGCTTTCACAAGCAGACATGAAGCAGGTAATTGTAGATGAGCGTGTATTAGAATTATCAGGAGAGAGTCATCGATTTTTTGATTTAGTGAGATGGGGATTAGCAGATGATTACTTAGGTGCGACATCGTTGCATGGTGATCATCCGAAATCATTGAGTGGTGGTGTATTTCAATCAAACAAACACGAATATATTTGGATCCCGTCAAGTGAGATTGATGCCAATCCGAACATGACACAAAATCCAGGATATTAATAGCTAGCTATATAGATAGTTTTTCAAATCCCCATTCATTGGTCATCGTTTATGATTAATGGATGGGATATTTCTTACATTGATTAATATTGATCATCAAATAGTTAATTCAATTGCATAAAACCCTATGCTTTATCCTACTACTCAGTTTAATGTCCTGCACAGGAGATGAAGAGTATTTATTTAGCTATTTGTCGTCCTCTAAAACAGGAATTAATTTTACTAATACAATTGATCAAACAGAGGAGATTAATATTCTAAACTTTCATTACATCTATAATGGTGGAGGTGTCGGTGTTGGTGATTTCAATATGGACGGATTAAATGATCTTGTCTTTACGGGAAACATGGTAGATTCCAAAATTTATTTAAATACTGGAGATCTGACATTCAAGGATGTCAGTATAGACGCAAACTTTCATGTTAATGCTTGGGCAACTGGAATTTCAATTGTAGATATTAATGGAGATGGTTGGCAAGATATTTATATAAGTATTGGAGGAATTGATTGCAATGGCGAATGTAAAAACAAATTATTCATACATCAAGGACTCGATAAAACCGGTATCCCTATATTTGAAGAGTCTGCAAATCTTTATAATTTGGATAATGGTCTTTATTCCCAACAAGCTGTTTTTTTTGACTATGATATTGATGGTGATTTAGATGTCTACTTGTGTCAAAATGTGATTGATAAGAGAGATAAAAATGCACCTTCAGATTTGAAGTATATCAATAAAAAATCGTCAGATATATTATTACGTAATGACAATGGAATATTTACGGATGTGTCTGAAGTAATGGGTATTACGCATAGAGGCTATGGACTAGGTGTCAGTTTAGCGGATTTCAATAAAGACGGCCTACCTGATATTTACGTGGCCAATGACTTCTTGTCTAATGATCTATTGTATTTAAATCATAAGACCGCAGATGGAAAGCCACTCGGCTTTATTGAAAGTTCAATGCAAATCTTAAAGCACCAATCCTATAATAGTATGGGCGTAGATCTTGCAGACATTAATAATGATGCGCTACAAGATGTCATTGTCGTAGACATGATGCCTCACCAATATGAAAGGCAAAAATCTATGATAGGCTTTATGAATTATGAGAAGTTCTTGTTGAGCTTACGTCAGGAATATGCAGCTCAATTTATTAAGAATTCAGTACAATTACATAATGGATTTTATCGGGATTCTATTTTACCTTTTACCGACATTGGCTACTACACCGGCATGAATGATACAGACTGGAGTTGGTCTCCTTTAGCTGCAGATTTTGATAATGATGGTGATAAAGATGTTTTTATTTCAAATGGTTATGGCAAAGATATTACGGATTTAGATTTTATTAATTATTCAAATCAAATTACAGGTTTCGGAAATGCTGAATCCACATTGAAAAAGTTATTTGAAGAAATTCAAAACATGAAAGAAATTAAGTTGTCTAATTTCTTTTTTGAAAATAAAGATCAGCTATCATTTGAAGATAAGAGTTCTTCTTGGGTAAAAAGTAAACCATCAATTTCAAACGGAGCAGTATATGTAGATCTTGACAATGATGGTGACTTAGACATTGTGACAAATAACATTAATGATGAGGCATTTATTTTGAAAAACAATTCTCAAAATCAAAATTATATTAGTATTAATTTAATTGGAGAAAAAGAAAATAAAAGTGGCATTGGGAGCATGGTAACAATTTGGTCGAATAACCATTGTCAATTTAAATACCAATCTCCGGTAAAAGGTTACTTATCAAGTATGCCACACCAACTACATTTTGGTTTGGGTAATTACGACCTTGTTGATTCGATTTTAATCAAATGGCCATCTGGAAAAAGTCAACAGCTTTATGCTATTAATGTTAATCAAACAATAACTATCACTTCTAAAAATATCACTTTAGAAAATAATAAACACACCCAGAATAAGCAAGAGTCTTTAGTAAAAGCAGACCGAACAAATATTTATTCACATAAAGAGAATATTTATAATGATTATGCACATCAAATATTATTGACCAAACAATTATCAAAACAGGGGCCTTGTATAATTACAACCAACATCAACACTATAAAAGGAGAAGAAATTTTTATTGGAGGGCCAAAAGGATTTCCTTCAGTTATGAAAATAGAAACTGCAGATGGGAAGTGGAAAACAATGGAGCTAGACAGTAAAGAATATGAAGATACGGGTGCTATTTTTTTTGACATGGATAGCGATGGAGATCAAGACTTATACATCGTTAGTGGTGGAAGTGAATTTCCTTCAAAGTCAAAATCATTAAAAGATAGACTCTACCTAAATGACGGAAATGGACATTTTTCTAAATCGGATATGCATCTATCTTTTACTCAATTTAGTGGATCAACGGTAGCAGCTTCAGACTTTGATAAAGATGGTGACATTGATTTATTTGTTGGCGGACGCCTAGTTCCACACCAATACCCCAAATCTCCTAAAAGTGTATTAATAGAAAATAGAGAAGACTCGTTAATAAATATAACGGAAATAGGAAGTGAAATAGAATCTCCTGGTATGGTCACAGACGCTATATGGGTAGATGTTGATCGTAATGGTTGGGACGATTTGGTACTCACGCTGGATTGGGGACCGATAAAAATCTTTTATAATAAAAATGGACAATTAAACGAGACAAGTATTTCAATTAGAGATGATGACAGCAGTCAATTAGGCATGTGGAATTGTATAGCATCAATGGATGCTGACAAAGACGGAGACATCGACTTTATAGTAGGTAATCAAGGATTAAATTCTAAATTCGAGGCGAGTGACGAATCACCTTTGTTTATCGTCAATACTGACTTAGATAAAAATGGCAGTATTGATCCAATTATTGGACAATTTTCAATAAATAATACCGATCAGCTTAAAAATTATCCAATTCAAGCAAAAGACGATATTGCAAAACAACTACCCAACCTATTAAGAGGGAATGTGAGTTATGCTGACTTTAGTAGATTGGATCTAAAGAATATTTGTAATGCCAAGATTTCATCTGTTACAAGCAAGGTGACTCAGCTGGAATCTTCGTATATTGAAAATTTAGGAAACTCAAAATTCAAATTCCATACTCTCCCGAAAGAAGCGCAAATGAGCCCCATCCAAGATATATTGATTACTGATATAGATGCAGACGATATTGATGATTTATTTTTAGTTGGTAATGATTATACTGGCGAAAAAAATTATGGCTGGCATGATGGCTTTAATGGCTTAATTTTAATAGGAGACAGCAAAGGTAATTTTAAACCAGTTAATCAAAGTGAATCTGGATTTATAGTCAGCGGTGATGCAAGATCTATTTCATTATTAAAAGATCGTAGTGGAGAAGATAGAATTTTAGTCGGTCAAAATTCAGGACCACTTCTTACATTTAGATACTCAAATTGACAAATAAAAATGAAACACAACCCTTTTAAAATGAAACTTATAATAATTCTATGCCTTAAAATTTTAAATCTATTTATCAAGTAGAATGATTAACCAAAAAATACTTATAGACAGGTCAATTCAGATCATGGATTTTCCGGAAATAACAATTCAGTCTGATCAAGAAGCTACTATCTCTACTATTCAAAAAATTTCAGATCAAGATGGAATATTGATTTACGAGTTTTTATTTTCTGCAGAAGAAGCAACCATTCCCAAACCTGTACATTTAAAATGGAAAATGCCAGCTCTTAAAATCAAAGGAGTCTGGACAAGTGCAAGCCTTCATGAGAAGAGGCTGCAGTATGACTGGGAATTAGAACATTTATCTTCTCGAGTTTCAGTACAAGCACCTCTGACATTGGTCTTTGATCATACAGATAACAACATTATAAGTTTTGCCAGTAGTGATGCAATTAATAAAATCGAGATGAACGCATTATTGCGAGAGGAAGATGTACATTTATATTGTCACATGTCAATGTTTGTTGAAAAGCAACAAGCTATAAAACAATATGTATCACAAATAAGAATAGATACTAGGGACGTTCATTTTTCAAAATCCTTACAAGAAACAAGCGCATGGTGGGCATCATATGACCAATACAAACCAGCATCAGTACCTTCACTAGCGAAAGTCCCCCTCTACTCTACTTGGTATCAATTTCATCAAAACTTAGATGAAACTATTCTGATGGAAGAATGCCAGATCGCTGCCTCTCTTGGATATGAATTAACTATCATAGACGATGGTTGGCAAACCATGGATTCAAACAGAGGATACGATTATTGTGGAGATTGGCAGCCTGATAGGTTTTCAGATTTAGCAGGATTTGTGAAGAAACTTCATGATGTTAATATGAAAGTTGGTATATGGTTTTCAGTTCCATTTTGTGGTATAAAATCAAAGGCATACATAACATTCAAAGGAAAGTTCTTGACTGAAAATCACCATTGGGCTCCGATCTTTGATCCAAGATATCCTGAAGTCCGCAAGCACCTAATCAATATCTATGCAGACGCACTCAGGTCTTATAATTTAGATGCATTGAAGCTAGACTTTATAGACGAATTTCGCGCTTATCCTGAGACAATTTTGACTGCAGAAGATGGACGTGATTATGCCAATATCAATGAAGCTGTAGACAGACTAATGACAGATGTTCTGTCTGAGCTCAAATCCATAAAGCAAGATATCGCCATTGAATTCAGACAAAAATATATTGGACCTGGTATGCGTAAATATGGCAATATGTTTAGAGCATTCGATTGTCCCAATGACCCTATTTCTAATCGTATTAGGACCACAGATGTAAAATTATTATGTGGTAATACTGCAGTTCATTCAGACATGTTATGTTGGCATACCCAGGAAAAAGCAGAAATAGTTGGACTTCAATTTTTAAATAGTCTTTTTTCTGTTCCTCAGTTGTCGATTCACCTAAGGCATTTATCAGAAGATCATTTAAAAATGGTCAAGCATTATACACAGTATTGGAAAGACAATGCAGTTCTATTATTAGATGGAGATTTTATTGCCAAAAATCCACTGGCTAATTACACTGTCTTAAAATCAAGTCTTGACGACAAAGAGATCATTGCGGTATATGAAGATTCCATTATTCTACTTGGTGACCAGCTATTTTCAGATGTCCATAATGCTAAAACATCACATTATTTAGTCATAAAAATTAGTTCGGATCTGCCAAATTGCAACTTAGAGATATTTAATTGTTTTGGTGAGTCAATATCACAAACGACTATAAGTATACAAAAAGGAATACATGAATTCGAAGTACCGGTATCAGGTATGATTGCGTTTTCTAAAATCGACTGATGATTATATTAATTAATACGTTTACCGAAATTATGAAGTTTAGTAAACATGTTAGTTCTAATTTTTTTAGGCTTTGATGACAAGTTTTCCCATTTTATTTCCTGAAAATAATCGATTGAATGTATCAGGAAAAGTGTCAACTCCTTTACTGTTTTCGCCAATGGGACACCCTTGAACTAATGCACTTATAATCAGGTATAATGTAGTTTAATTAAAATGTTCTGTCGTTACTTTTCCTTGATGAAAAGTAACCAAAAATCAATGTAAAAACAAT
>Ga0209828_1001439_pt1 | contig 21501 bp, 21 predicted proteins | sample MaitaG_FD_187429 | JGI IMG/M metagenome (GOLD analysis project Ga0209828, IMG submission 187429) | Marine algal microbial communities from Maine, USA - Maine_Asex2 metaG (SPAdes) (version 2) | ecosystem: Host-associated > Algae > Red algae > Unclassified | place: Maine, USA | collected 2015-01-05
AGTTAATAGGTTTGGCAGTGCAAAAAAAATTTGAAATTAAGTAAGCCCAACCTAAGTCCAAGTTGAACGTAGGTTGGATCGATCTACTTGTTATTTCATTTTAAAAAATGTGGCTAAAAAAGTTAACGTAGAACAATTATAGCCTCAGTTATCAAAGCTAGATTAAATTCAAGAAAATAGAACCCGTGATGAAGTCGATTGTAGGCCGTGGTAATCGCTACCTATAATTGATGCGGTCCGCACAGGTTTGCGCCCGTAACGAGCAGCTAGAACAGATTCAGCTGTAGTGCCACTTGCTTCAATTAATGGGATGAGCCGAGATTGACCTGCACCGATTGCGTAGGCGCTGCTCAGTAACGATTTATTTAAGTCATATGATTTCTTCCCAACATGCACTATGCCCGGATGAATTTGACGCAGTATGGTCAGTGTGTCTGTGGTGTTGCTCACCTTCATCATGGGCGTATCATTGAACATAAGTTCAATGTCGAGCTCTCCATTAGTGACCGAGACCAACTGTTCTGTCGAATCGAGCGTTAACGCTGAATTAAATTGATCTACTGCGTCGTTGTTAGCAGATGCCACCACTGGCACGAAAGGTAACGCCATCATGCCGCTTAGTGACAATAGGGTTTTACGTTTGCTGCTGTCTATCATTTTATATCCAGATGTTTTGGAATGAATAACTAGCATAACGTCTTAATGCGCTATTTCAATCAAATGGTCACAGGATGTCACAATTGCGTGATTTACTTTTCTATAATTGGTGGATCAAAGGCGGTGACTGCTGGTGGCTGCCCTTTATATTTAACGATGTCTACCAAACAAGTTTGCGCACAAGGTCCTTGCGCCAGTTCTGATGTTGGCATATCGGTCGTTAATACATTCGGGTTTCCATGCTTACAACAGGCGCTATCATTTTCCCAGTCGGGGTCATACCACGCACCGGTTGCTATCGCTATAACGCCGTTTCTTATTGCGGGGTCAATGCAAACTGCGCTAATCAAAGACCCGCGCTCATTACTGATACGAACAAAGTCACCATCAACAATATTCTTTATTGCAGCATCGTTTGGGTTCATGCGGCAAGGCTCTCTATCGTGAATTTTTCCTGCTCGACTGTAAGCGCTGTCGTCCAGCTGGCTGTGTAAACGTCGTTCGGGTTGATGCGAAATTAAGTGAAAAGGATGTTTTATCGCTTTGCTTGAGCCTAGCCATTCAGAAGGTCTATTCCACACCGGATGACCGGGGTTGTCGCTGAGATTGAAACTCGCTATGGTTTCGCTGAATATTTCAATTAACCCTGAAGGCGTGTCTAATGGGTTCTCTGTTGGATTGTTTCTAAATGCTTCTAGTAATGTGACCGTTTGATTTGGCTCATCTATAGCAAACACACCGGTACTCAAAAATTCGTTGTAGTCTGGAAGTTCAATGCTTTCGTCTTCACCGCGTCGCTTTGATTCGTCATACAAAAAACGTATCCACTGTTCGCTATTTTTATTCTCAGTGAATCGTTCCTCAAAGCCAGTCGTGTCTTGACCGCAAGCTGTGAGTCTGGTGGCCAGCTGTTTGAAAATATCATGGTCAGTGCGAGCCTGGCCAAAAGGTTGCGACACTTGCTCCATAGCAAATAAATAGTTATCGCGTGGGGATGCTGCTATATCGCTGCGTTCGAGGCTAATCGTGGCAGGTAGCACGATGTCTGCATGTTTGGCTAATGGGTTCCATACAGTCTCATGCACAATAACCGTTTCTATGTTCTCCCAAGCTTTGCGAAAACGGTTTAAATCTTGATGATGATGAAACGGATTGCCACCGGTCCAGTAAACCAGTTTGATGTCAGGGTAGCTATAGACGTTACCGTTATACCGATAGTGCGTTCCAGGATTGCTCAACATGTCGGTGATGCGGGCGACTGGAATAAACGTACCAATGGGATTTTTACCAGTGGGTAGGGCTGCCCAGGGCAGACGGAAGCGATGCTTACCAACTCCGTTTACTGCACCAAGCCCAATACCGAATCCTATGCCTGTTTTACCGATATCGCCCAGCATTGCTGCGAGAACGACTATCATCCAATAAGCGTGTTCACCGTTTTGTTGTCTTGTTAAAGACCAGCTAACATTTAACATTGTCTTAGCCGACGACATTCGATACGCCAGTTGCTCTATGTCGTTTGAGGGTATGCCAGTAATTTCAGCGGCCCAATCGCAGTTCTTAGGTTGACCATCGTCAGTGCCTAGGAGGTAGTTCTGAAAAATGCCATAGCCTTGGCAATAGCGATCTAAAAAGTCGATATTGTGTAACTTATTGGTGACTAAGGTGTGTGCGATGCCTAGCATTAGCGCAACATCTGTATTGGGTCGAATGGGTACCCATTCTGCACTGAGCTCTGGCGCTATATCGAACTCAATAGGGCTTACGTTGATGAATTCTACACCGGCATCTTGCGCAGCTAGCATGTCTTGATGCTGTTGATGTTTGCCTGTGCCTCCAGAGTTTATCTGTGCATTGCGTCGAGCCATGCCACCAAATCCAACCACTAAATTGGCACCTTGAGCTATAGATTTCCATGATGTATGGTCGATCAACATCCTCGCCATTGAGCCGACAACGTGTGGCAGGATAACTTCTCCCGCTGAATAACTATACGAGTCCTTTGAGGTTGTGCTTCCGCCAAATAGATTCATAAATCGGCGAAGCTGACTTTGTGCATGATGAAAACGGCCAGCACTGGCCCAGCCATAAGAGCCTGCAAAAATAGATTCGTTACTATGGTTGTCACGAACTCGGTTCAGTTCTTCTGCAACCAAATCAAGTGCAACATCCCATTCAACTTCAACAAAGCTATCTTGGCCACGAAGTGTCCGTCCACGATTACCGCTATTTTCTAACCAACTTTTTCGGATGGCAGGCTTCTCAATCCTACAGCGGCTATCGATTGAGTCAATCATTGACTGACCGATTGGTGAGGGCTCAGGGTCATCCTCAAATCCGTGTATTGCTACCGGCTTACCATCTTTGCATGTGACTCGATAAGCTCCTGCATGGCTCGTGGTTAGTGGAAATTTGTGTTTCATTGGGGGCATTATATGTTTACTAACACTGATGACTGATCAAAAAACGGTGCGCTAATTATGTTGCCTTATAAAATGCACTTAGCTGTTAATTTTTTAGTCGGGGTGGTTTTCATAATAGCGCCGTACGTATTAGATGTCGTTATGGGTTTAACCGTACAGGCAGTTGTAGGTCTGCAGCAAAACTGAAATTATGGTGCCTGTTACAGCATAGCTTTTTAAAACACGCTTCTTGCTGAATACAAGAAGAGCGTCTTTATTTCCTCATCGTACTATCGCCTCTGTTAACTGCGATAGTTAATCCTGTCAGTTTTAGTCAACTGGTATCCAAATCATTGCAACATCATCTATTGATATATCGGTTTTTTCTAAACCAACAATAACCGATTTAATCTCGTGAACTTTTGCTGACCAATCATCTTGAATATCATTTAGATCATCACCAATTTCGAGCTCTAGCTCAGTTCTATCATCTACCAGGGCTGCATATCGATTTTCCGCTGTTTTTAGTCGTTCTTCAGCCTTTTGAGCCATACGGCCTTTGCTCTGATTACGTCTAACACCACTGGTGATCATAGAGCGTGCACTGCGCCGTCCGCCAAGTAAGCTGCCTAATACGCCACCGGCAATATCGATAACTTGGCTAGTCCGTTGATCTTGTTTTCGGCTGATGGCGTCAAACTGAATTTCACGAAGTTTATCTTCGGCTTTCTTTATTGAAGCATTGATGCGCTCAATTTTTTTGATCAGTACTTTTCGTAGCTTTTCTGCGTCTTTGTCTGCACCATTGTCAGCGACCTGTTCGCATCGTGTTTCAAAATCATCACGTGTCTCACCAATACGTGAATACACTTTAAGCTCTGAGTTGTAAAACAATTCAAGCTCTTCATTGCTATACAGATGGTCCTTTATGGCTTTTTGTGCAGAAGTGAAATAAGTTTTGTTTTTTATCTTCGCGTCCGGTAGAACATAGACCGCGTCTTTAGGCTCTTTCTTTGTTAAGTCACGATCATCGTAGTCAACGATTATGGCATCGTCTGGATCCAGTGGGCCATCGAGCGGTGTTATGATCGCCTCCCATTCCACTTCGTGGCGAAGCTTTGCTTTGGTGTCATCAAATAACATTTCTACTCGGACGGCCAAGCCTGCTTGCAATCGTTTCCCCGTTGCCGATGCGCCGATATCGTCTGAGTAGTCGACACCTGGGTCGAGATAACGTACTTGAACGTTGTCAGCAATTTGGGGGCACACGGCACTTTCATTGTCGGTCAAGGCCACTGGCGTTTCAGATGAGCTAGAACCTCCAGAATTAGAAGCAGTAGCAGCCTCTCGTTTTTCATCTGGTGTTAGCTGACTAATTTGACTGCGCGTTAATGGGCCAGGCAAGTAAGACATTGCCCAACGCGTGCTAAACAGTTGCGGCGTAGCTGCTTTAGTTGAGTGCAATACGAATTGTCGTTTATCTAAATGTGAGATGGACTCACCTAATGCTTTTATATCAACAGAGCCGTCCGATGAGCTCATGCCATCTAGCAGTCGTTTTTTATCCTGATCGGTTTGCAATCGTCCGATCATCCAAGTGCCCGCATTTGATATAGCTTTGTAGTCGATATCAACTGGGTTCTGAGTCGATAATACCAACCCAACACCAAACGCACGCGCCTGCTTCAGAATGGTGAGGATGGGTTTCTTGGATGGTGGGTTACCAATTGGTGGAACGTAGCCAAACACTTCATCCATATACACAAGTGCACGTAAATCAGATGTGCCTGATTGCCTTCGCATCCAAGTAACCATTTTGGACAACAGAAGCGTTACCACGAACTGGCGTTCTTCATCGCTTAGGTGTGAAAGACACACAACAGCAGATTGTGGTTTGCCGTTACCACCGTAAAGCATACGTTGAATGTCTAAATCAGGACCTGTCGTCCAGCTGGCAAAAGACGGGGATGCTGCCAATCCGTTGAGTTTCATTGCAAGCTTCACACGATCCCCAGGAGGGTAGAAAGAGTCGAGATCGATGACGCCGAGTTTACGCATTGGCGGCTGTTGAACTAAACCAATCAACATGCCTAGGTCAAGGTCTTTACCTTGAGACCAATAGTAATTAATTATGTTGGACAATAATATATGTTCGCGACTGCTTAGCGGATCGGCATCGATACCAATCAGGGCGAGTAAGGATGATGCGTAGCCTTCAATTTCATCGAGCATTGATTCCTGATCGCTATCATCTGCAGGTGCGTTCAGCGAACCAATGATGTTAAGTGGTATACCAGACTTGGAGCCCGGTGTATAAATGGAGAAATCGACGGTGTCGCGGAGTTTCTGAATTCGCTCAGGCTCAATACCAGAGCGTGCAAGCCCTTCTTTCCACATTTGCGCTTTTTCAACTGCGGCATTAGCCGCATCGCCATTGGCTTCCGAATCACTTATCCAAGGCATAAAGTCGGTGGGTAGCAGTTTAGGGAAGGATAAAAGCAAATTTCCCATATCGCCTTTCGGGTCGATTATGAGGGTAGGGATGCCAGAGAGCAGAGCCTCTTCGAGCATAACCACACCAAGGCCCGTTTTGCCTGAGCCTGTCATGCCTACAATGACGCCGTGGGTGGTTAAATTGGCGGAATCGTAAAACACGGGTGCATCGTTGTCAGGACTAGTGCCTAGATACAGATGCCCTTCTGGTGTTTCTATGCTCATCTTTTGACCTGTTTTCGCTAGCGGTATAGCTTTAACTATAGCAATACTTCGCGGTATTTCCGTCGCTTTTCTAACAGAACTACACTGGGTTGAGTATCTACAGCTTAGCCAATGTGATGCTGAAGCTACAACGGCATGTAACCTGGCTTGCAGGAGTGTTGCGGTGTCCAAAATGTGAGAGATGTTTGAGTATTGCTAATCGGTGGTGACTGTTTTGTACCCGCCTGTAATTTAGTACACTTGCCCAGGGTCGATGTACTAGGCCATCGTGTTGAATCTAGTTGCCTAGGATTGTTCTACGTAAATATGAAAAAGGCCAAAAAAAGAAAACGAATCATGATTGTTGGTCAACCTGGCTCTGGAAAGTCTACCCTGGCGCGGGCGATAGGTGATCGACTGAATCTTCCTGTTGTCCATGTAGACCTTATTCATTGGCAGCCCGGTTGGGTTGAACGAACAGGTTCTGAAAAAGATCGACTTTGCTCTGAAGCACACGCTAAACACAGTTGGATATTTGAGGGCGGCCGGTCTGCTACATGGCCTGAGAGGTTGGGACGAGCAGACACAGTTATATGGTTGGATTTTCCGTTAACGGTTAGGGTATCACGGTGAAACACGACCAGACTTACCTGATAATTGTCCTGAGCAGCTTAGTTGGGAATTCGCACGCTTTATATGGGCTACCCGGCATAGTGCTAGGCGAAAAATGACTGAATTATTTGATTCAGTGCCCAGCGATAAAGAGAAGTATCGGCTGTGCAATCGAGTAGAGGTGGTGAATTTTATGAATAAACTGGATGGAGCGCGTTAGTGCAATCAGTTACGCGCTTGTGTTCGTTGTCGGTATAGTTGGTGATGGATTGAAGCTTAAAACTCAGCGTAAGAACTCAAGGTTGCGTAGAGTCTGTCTTGAAAACAGGAAGTAAAGTATCAATCATGTCTACAGACATTTTTATTTTATTTGCTTTAGAAAGGCCGTTGCCAATAGGTCCATCAACAAATAAATTAGCCAATCCATGAACTGAAGACCATGCCAGTAGCTCTTCTGCACTAAAGCTGTTCGGATCTGAATCTTCAATAGTATCTGCAAAGCCACCTTTTAAATGAGCGCTGAGACCGTTAGCCGCTTCAACATAGTTTTCAGCAGTGGCATAAACCGTCTCATCATTCCACATCGCTCTGAAAAAAGCCGGGTGATCGAGAGCAAACTCAATATAAGCAAGCCCAACCGCTTTGAACGCGTCTTCTTTGTCTTCTACAGCGTTGGCTTGGGCTGCAGCCATCACATTCGTCAGTTTGGTCAACGCTCGCGCTGCAAAGGCGGTCATTAGCGTTCGTTTGTCTGAATAATGACGAAACGCCGAGGATGGTGAAACCCCTACGAGCTTGGCGCAGGCTCGCAGTGTGACTGCCTCCAATCCAAACTTACTCGCGATCTCATCCACTGCATCGAGCAAGGATTCTGCAAGGTTTCCGTGGTGATAACTGGATTTGTCTTTTTTCATACGATTTGCACAATAATACCTATGTGAACATTATTCACTTATTTTGCCAAAATTGCTTGTATTTGCGGTAAAAGTCTGTACATTAAATGTGAACAGTGATCACATAAGCCATTTCGAAGCGAAATCCCAAGAAAATGGTCACTGATATAAGGATCGTCGCTTCCTAGACAATTTTGCAAGAGGGTAAAACTATGTCGTCATCGAGTGGAACAACGGTAAATCAATCGAATTCTGGTTCGTGGGGTCCATGCCGCAACCGACACGCTCGAAAAGGTAACTGGTCGAGTTTCAATATCGCCGCAATGGTTATTTCGTTTGTGTTCTTCTGGCCCGTAGGGTTGGTGGTTCTGTTTTGGATTCTCGCTGGACGGAACGTAAAAGAGCTACCGGCGGCTATAAAAGCGAAGTGGCATGATTTCACTGGAGGCTCGCATAGCTTTGGCGAAAAAAGTGGCAACACTGTGTTTAATGATTTTCAACAAACACAGTACGATCGCATTAGTGAGATTAAACATGAGATTAAGACCCGTGCGGAGCGTTTCAAGGAATTTAAAATGGACGCGCAGCGTCGCAAAGACCAAGATGAGTTCAATCAGTTTATGGCGAACTCACCGAGTTCAAGTGATCGCTAGTTAGGTCTGGGGGTCTTTGATGGTTCTTCGTAACCTAAATCGCGGAATCATCAGAGATGGTCAAATAATTATGAACGGTTTATCTGCACGCTGATAATTAACGTGTGCAGATAGACCGTTACCAATAGCTGATGGTTCGACAGAGTGTTTACTTGCGGATGAAGGTATCTACTCCAACATATTTAATAGCTGAGCTATCTGGCGATGTTGTGCCGCTGGTCTTGGATATGCGTAAGCGCTTTAACCCTAAGAACACACATTGGCCTGCAGATATTACTATTGCTGGGAGTTCAGGCGTAGGCACGCTCAAAGATGGACAACATCTAAATGAAGTTGTTGAGCAGTTAACACCTATTGTGCGTGAGTTTGGTTTTACTGATATTGAATTTGTAAGCGTAAGTCGATTTCCAAACACTGGTATATATTACTTGATGCCGGCGAGAGAGAAATTCGACTGCTTACATAAAGCTGTTGTCCACTCAACTGTCGAGTTTAATGAAAGTGATTGGCCATATAACCCACATTGCACATTACGGTGGCATGATGATGATGCTAAGGAATGCAAGACATTGTTTGATTCGTTAAAGTTACCTATTGAATCTGCAGTCGATTGTTTTAGTCTCTACCAACCTCAGAAAAACGGCGGCTGTCGCGTCCACCGATTCAAGCAAGTTTAATTTTCTCTATGACCAGTGTGGGGATTGTGCAAAAATACAGTCTAACTATTCGTAAGGCCACCATCTAGCATAAAGATCTGAGTTAACTTATGGATAAGCTAACACGCTGGTGACATAGACTTTGCCGCTGAAAGATTCAACGCAGTTGAATTGTAAGTGTAAATAACAGGCGAAATTATGAGAGAAAAAACGAAAATAGAAAAATGGTTTTTGGCATTGTTAATGGCTCCTGAGATCATCGCTATTACGGCCATGATAGTTTCAGGATTAATATTTTATTTTTTAAAATGATTTCTTTAGCCTCACTTTAGCCATAAAAATATTGAACAACTCGTGTTGGGCTTTACGGCGTTCAAGCGAGTTATTTCACCTGATTTTTATCCGCTCAATCGGGAAAAACCTCAGCCAACCAGCCGTAATAGAGCACCTTAACCAATCTGTATATTTCAGGCAAATTGCCGGAAAGCCTAACTCCCGATACTGTGTTCATCGAGATGTACAATGCGTCTTGAGCACATACTGCTCGGCGCATGAAATCGCTGAGGCATCAAAACTGGAGAGCATGATGAAACCATTAATTAGAGCTGGCGTAACGGTAATCGCAATAAGTGCAATTGTCGTGGGAACTGCATCTGCAATGATACCAACGCCCGACTTGATGGTTAACATACATTCCGACGCAGGAACGGCTTCTAAACTCAACACAGATTTTGGAAGCGGTACAGCTCAGTTTCCGAGCTTAAATTCTGGGGTAGATTTTGATCATGAAAATGGTGCAACTGCGACAGGTACGCAAGAGTTGCGTGGCTTGGTAGGAAAGCATTTTATTTAAAGCTCATCTGAAAACCAGGTCTTTAGTACTTTTGCATTGGTACTGAGCATTCGAGAAGGTGAAGATTTTATTGCATAGCCATAACCGTTTAAGCACTCTTTGAACGGCTGGATTAGCAAGCCATTGTTGATTTCATTATCCATTAATCCATCGGCAAGAATAATCCCTTGTCCATCAATGGCGGCTTGTACGCGAACGTTAGCATCGCTAATGGTTCGTCTGGGGTTGGACAGTTTTGCATGCGAATCTGGATAAGCTGCATCTATCCATTCGTTCCACAAATCTTGGTGTCGCTCTTCGCACAGCAATTGCACGTTGCTTAAGGGCCCATTGAGTATGGCGCTTATATCGATTTGACTGGTCGTCTCTATTGCATGTTTACTCATGATCGCAGGTGCCAGAGCTGGAAATAAGGGCATGGGTATTTCATGCAATTGGCTGCGATCAGTTTTACGATGGCATGGTCCCCATTGAATGGCGATATCCACATCTGCCAATTTATAATCTTCGATGTTTATTGAATGCAGTAACTTAATAGGAATGTTTGGGTAGCGTTCATTAAACGCGCTGATTCGAGGCGATAGCCATCGCGCCGCCACATAAGTGGTAGAGGCAATGGATGCACCTGCTTGATGACTTTCTCCGTGCAAGCGATGCAATGTTTCATCCAGTTCTTGAAACATGGTTTTGGTGGTTTGGAGTAAGGCTTGCCCAGCATCAGTCAAATACACTTGTCTTACTGAGCGTTTAAATAAGGCGCATTGAACTTGCTCCTCTAATTTTCTGATCTGATAGCTCATCGCTCCTTTGCTTATGCATAGTTCATCAGCTGCCACGCTAAAGCTTAAGTGGCGAGCTGCTGATTCAAAAGCCTTTAAGCTATCTAGCGGTGGCAATCGGTGCTTCATGGTATCGATCTATGGTTCAATAATATTGAACTATAAGGGAGCAAGTTTAATTTGTCACGCACAGTATTTTTAACGACAATGGCGTGTTAATTCTGAGCTTAATTAGGGCGATTTATGAAATCCCATGCAAGAGTTGTGGTTATTGGTGGTGGAATAGCAGGCTGCTCAACGCTGTACCATCTGACCCAAGAAGGTTGGACCGATGTCGTGCTTGTCGAACGCGATGAGCTTACTTCCGGGTCAACTTGGCACGCAGCAGCTCAAGTGACGCAGTTTGGCGCCAACCAAACCGCGATAGGGCTTAAGCGGCACAGCATCGAACTGTACCAAAAGTTGGCCGCCGATACCGACCACCCGTTTTCCTACCACATCACTGGCGGTATGCGCACCGCTTACACCCAAGATCAGCTCGACACCTATCACTTTCACGTCGGTATGGCACAAGGCATGGGGGTTGAAATGGAAATCATTAGCCCAGACGACGTGGCTAAACGACATCCATTGTTGAGCACAGATGGGATGCTCGGCGCTTGGTGGGACCCATTAGACGGCTACATTGACCCATCTGGTATCACGTTAGCGCTTGCGCGGCACGCGCGTAAAGCCGGTGCGGAAGTGTATCGGTTCAATCCGGTTGAAAATATTACGCGTAAAGCTAACGGTGAATTTATCGTCCATACCAAAGACGGTGACATCACTTGCGAGAAGGTGGTTAACGCGAGTGGTTATCGAGTTAACGAGGTGGGCAATATGCTCGGAGTAACGCATCCGGTTACCTCGATGGAGCACATGTACTTTCTAACCGACTCAATGCCCGAGCTGGAAGCTTTGGACTTTCAGGTTCCCGTTATTCGTGACCCAAGGGATGATTTTTACAGCCGGCAAGAAAAGCAGGGTTTGCTCGTGGGTGTGTACGAGCAAGGCTGCAAAACATTTGGCATGGATGGTATTGATCCGGCTTTTACTCAAGACTTATGTCCATCCGACCTTGACCGGTGCCTGGATAACATGGAACGCATTTTCGAGCGAATGCCTGCACTCCAAAACGCGGGTATCCACACGACAGTGAATGGTCCGATCACTTACACCATCGATGGAGCGCCTTTGGTTGGTCAGATTCCCGGAGTTGAGAATGCGTATTGCATCATAGGTTTAAGGGCCGGTATTGGAGAAGGCGGCGGCCACGGTAAGATCCTTGCAGAAATTATGGTGCACGGAGAGTGCGAGTGGGATGCGTGGTGCTTCGACCCACGGCGATTCACACAATACGCAAACACCGAACATACCTGCGTTAAAGCCATTGAGGATTATCAAAACGAATTTCACTACCACTTGCCACACGAACATCGGCCGGCAGCCCGACTAGCTAGAACAACGCCGTTGTATCCCGTGTTTGAACAATTGGGTGCACTTTGGGGTGTGGTTAATGGGTGGGAACGCGTTCTGTGCTTTAAGCCAGAAGATCAACCAGACTTTATTGATCTACACGGGTTTCGCTTTAATGCAACGAAAGAGCTGGTTGCAAAGGAAGTGCACGCGATGAGCAAAAACGTCGGCGTTATGGAAGTGTCTGGTTTCAACCGCTACAGCATAAGTGGACCTGGCGCAGGAGAATTTCTCGATAAATTGATTTGCGGCAAGCTACCGACCAAGATCGGTAAAGTGGGCCTTTGCTACTTGTTAAACGACCATGGTCATGTATTGGCCGAGGCAACCATAGCCAAACTGGGCGATGAACATTATTGGTATGGCTCAGCTGCCGCTGCTGAGTGGCACGACCGCGATTGGCTAAATCAATTTAAACCTGATTCGGTCACGCTGGCAGAGATGGCCTCAACGCATACTATTTTAGTGGTGGCAGGTCCAAAATCTCGAGATCTGCTGCAATCACTTTCGCCACGATGCGATTGGTCAAAGGCTGCTTTTCCATGGATGAGTGTTCAAGAGATGACACTTGCGCATGCATCGGTTACTGCGATGAGTGTCAGTTTTTCAGGCGAGCTTAGCTACGAATTACATATCCCTAACGAGCAGTTGTATTTAGTATGGAAATTGATAAATGATGCGGGAGCTGCATTTAACTTATCCAAGTTTGGTTTGTACGCAACTGAGTCGATGCGGATGGAGAAGGGCTATCGACACTGGAAAGCAGATTTAACGTATGAGCGTAACCCGATAGAGCTTGGACTTGATCGATTTGTAAATTTAATCAAACCCGACTTTGTCGGTAAGGATGCGTTACTTGCAGAGATCGAGCGAGGCCCGCTAAAGTTACATGTATGTTTAGAGGTCGAATGCGATATTGCCGCGGCGCATATTGGCGATTCAATTTATAGTGATAGTGAGTTGATCGGAACCGTCACATCCGGTGGTTACGGACATCGTGTAGAGAAGAATATAGCTTATGCGCTAATTGATCCTGAATATACTATCGAGGGTACTAAATTGAGTATTGGTATCTTGGGCGAAAAATATAACGCAACGGTGTGCGCTGAAAGTTTGTACGACCCGCAGATGACGAATGTCCGATAAGCCAAGACGCAGAGGCAAGCTCTCTGCTCGCGAAGCGATGCATGCTAAGCGTGCGAAGGCACCCGAGATTAACCCGTGCCCACCTGGCCCTGCTGGTGGACAGTATAAGCCTTTATCCGATAATGACGTGCAGCAGATTTATGCGAATGCATTGCGCATATTATCTGAAATAGGCATGGGTGAAACACCACCTGCATTGATGCAACAAGCGCTTGAAAAAGGTGCGTTTCAAAACAAAGCGGGTCGACTCTGCTATCCGGTCTCTATGATTGAAGAGACCATAGCAGGCGCATGCCGACATTTTTGGATGCATGGGCGTGACGCTAAACACGATTTCGAACTCGGAGGAGATAAGGTCTATTTCGGAACTGGCGGTGCGGCTGTGCAAACACTGGATTTGGATACGCATGCTTATCGCTCGGCCACGCTTCGTGATCTATACGATTTCACTAGACTGGCAGACTCTTTAGCGAATGTGAGTTGGTTTACTCGCTGCTGTGTTGCCACTGACTTGCACGATATTGTTGACCTTGATGTCAATACGGCATTCGCGCTGCTCAAAGGCACAACCAAGCCCGTTGGTACCAGCTTTACACTAGCGAGTACGGTTGACCCTATCGTTGATATGTTCGATATCGCGCAAGGAGGAAAGGACAAATTTCGTGAACGACCTTTTTGCAAAGCACACATAAGCCCGGTTATATCACCGCTGCGCTATGGAGAAGATGCTTTTGATGTAGCGCTTGCCTGCATTAAACGAGGCGTGCCTTTAAATAACATTGTTGCAGCGCAGTCTGGCGCAACGTCTCCGGCCACTATCGCAGGCATGCTGAGCTCAACGCTAGCCGAAACACTTGCAGCGCTACTCATGGTGAATGTATTTGCGCAAGGCTATCCAATGATTTTCTCGAACTGGCCGCTCGTGATAGACCTGAGAACGGGGTCGTTTTGTGGCGGTGGTGGAGAGATAACGCTATTGAATGCAGCTTCAGCACAATTATCGAATTGGCTAGGGTTGCCATCGGGTGCCGCTTGCAGCATGAGCGATGCAAAGGCTGTCGATGTTCAAATGGGATTAGAAAAAGCGATGTCGTCACTTGGAGTAGGCTTGGCTGGTTGCAATATGGTATACGAGTCTTCAGGCATGACGGCAAGTCTACTTGGAGCCTCTTTCGAAGCCATGCTGATTGACGATGAAATGTTATCTCAAGTTTATCGCGTGTTACGCGGCATTGAAGTGAATGAAGAGACCTTGGGTTTTGCAGCTATCGAGGAGGCTGTGTATGGAGAGGGCCACTTTCTAGGTTCACAGCACACCATGGCTGCCATGCAACGTGACTATTTTTGGCCAAGTACATTAAGTGATCGCCAGCAGCCATCGGCTTGGGAAGAGGGTGGTTCTAGTGATATGTTCGAACGAGCGAATGTACGCGTTCGTGAAATTCTAGCTAACCATGAGCCTGCTTATCTTGATGGTGATGCAGAGAAAAAGATTAGACGAGACTATAATATTTGTTTGGATTGATGATGGCAATAGTACTTACCGGTTCGTCTGCTCAATGTAAACCGTTTGAGCGAGGACGGGAAATGGGTACAAAGATGTCTGGCCGCTCAAGTGCTTCTAGCTGTTACGGCATTGGCTTCCGATGCTAAATTGGATTAATAAAATTGCCATAACTGACTGGTTGACGTTAGCCAGTTCAGTTGGTTTAGGAAATTAGGCTTTGAGTTTTTGCAGTTCACTGCGTAATTGGTCACTTAACTCTCCCTGCTTAAGCGACTGGGAGTCTTTATCGAAGTTATCGTGAAAGCTGGGCACCGATAAGCTGCCACGCAGGTCCGCATTAAAATGCGGTGCTGATTCGCAAGCACTTTCCAAAACACTCTTAGCGCCACCTGCGCCTGGCGATGTGGAAAGCATGACCATTGGCTTACCTTGAAACACTTTAGCGTCGATACGAGAAGCCCAATCAAAAATATTCTTATAAGCCGCTGCATAGGAGCCATTGTGGGATGCAAAAGACACAATGATTGCATCTGCGCTGCCTATTTTTTCGAAAAAATATTGCGCTAGTGCTGGAATGCCGCTGTCGTTTTCTCGATCGATGCTGTAAATAGGCATTTCGTAATCGTTAAGGTCCAGTATTTCAATTTCTAAAAATTGAGGGATATCGGCTTTCAATACTTGTGCTGCGTGCGTGGCAAGCTGCTTATTAATTGAATGCTTACTTGAGCTAGCAGCGAAGGCTATGAGTTTCATTAAAACTATCTCTGATTTGATCTTTGTTACTGAAAAAGTCGCATACTGATTGCTACTTGCTACTTGCTACTTGCTACTTGCTACTTGCTACTTGCTACTTGCTACTTGCTACTTGCTACTTGCTACTTGCTACTTGCTACTTGCTACTCGTCACTACCTTCTTCCAATTCAAGTTTTTCAGCTTTGAATTGGTGATACGAATCTGTTATCGTATGCCACGAGGCTTTGGACTCCGTGTAAATATGGTATTTATTTTCGCACGTAAAGTCGGTTTCGATCGTGCCCATGCGGATACGTTTGATGTCTGGTAGACTTTTTCTCGCGCTATACACAGGACTGCCACAGTTGCCGCAGAAAGCTCGAACTTTATCATTAGATGTTTCAAATTCTTTTACAAACTCGGCACCTTTAAAGGTGAGCTTGCTGTCGTCTAATGGGCTATTTGTTGCAAACGCGCCACCTTGTACTTTTCGGCACTGGGAGCAGTGACATAACGCAATTTCTTCAATTGCCCCATCATAGGTATAGCGAACCTTGCCACATAGACAGCTGCCTTTGATCATGACGCTACTCCAGTATTATTGCCAAGCATCATGTGATGATCGATGCCATTTATTTTATCTTCTAGCCTATGGTTGACGTAGAGCACAGAAGTATTTGAGTCGGTACATATTTTTTCTATTAACGCCAAAACTAATTGCCTGTTCAAATCATCAAGACCCAAACAAGGCTCGTCAAGAATGAGCAGAGGCGGGTGCTTGACCATTGCGCGAGCGATGAGTACTAGTCTTTGGTCGCCAAAAGAAAGTTGGTTGAATGGCCTGTTACCATGCTCTTGTAGCCTTAGTAGCGCCAACCAGTCATCAGCAATGCGCTTTTGTTCGTCACTGTATTGTTGGTAGATCCCAATGCTGTCGTAAAAGCCAGAAATTATCGCGTTGCGTACGCTTACGCTAACTTTATATTCCCACTGAAGTGCGCTTGATACATATCCAATATGTTGTTTGATTTCCCAAATGCTCTCACCCTGACCCCGTTGCATACCGAAAACTTGGATGTCATTCACATAGCATTGAGGGTGGTCGCCCGTTATTAAGTTTAACAAACATGTTTTACCGCTGCCGTTAGGCCCACTTACTTGCCAATGTTCACCTGGGTTAATTGTCCAATTTAATTCGTTAAAAATGACCGTGTCGCCGTAGGCAATACGTGCGTTTTCTATTTTTACCAGTGGTGCTTGTTGGTCAAATTCTGCGGTCCGTGTAGCACTATCTATGGAGGGTATAGTTAAATTGCTCGTTTTTAGGTGCAACAATTTTCGCAGCTCTTGCACGGCCGTATCATCTGTGCGAGAGATAGTGTGTGAAAGTTGCCCCTCCTCGGTGTAGGCAATGTGAGTAATGAAATCAGGAATTTCGTCAAACCGGTTGAGAACCATAACGATAGGCGTAGTAGTGCTGTATTCTGACAATAGAGTACGAAGAAGATTATCTGAATGGTTGTCTAAGCCTTCAAAAGGTTCGTCAAGAATGAGCAGTTCAGCTTTGCTGGTTAGCGCTTTTATGAGTAGTACTTTTCGAGTTTCACCGGTCGAGAGTTTGCGAAAACCACGACTGAGCAATTCATTAAATTTGAACGCCTTAATTAATCGGGCCTGTTCTGGCTTATCTTGACACCCTTCATCAAGCATTTCCTGAACACTGGTACCCTCTGTAATGATGTCTAGAATATCCGCGTCATCCTTTCGACGTTCAGCTTCAATGAGTTCAGATTGAGCTTCAAAAGACACTACCGCTATCCTGCTAGGCAAGCCGGTAATAAACCCTGTTTCTATTTCGCCGACACCGCATAAACTCGCTGCTAGTGCTGATTTCCCCGACCCGTTTGGCCCAGTGATGACCCAGTGCTGTGAGTCGTTGAGTTTCCACTTTACAATTTTAAGGAGAAAATGATCATTAAAATTAACAGTCAAATTCTCTAGGCTCGCGTGGTACATGTATGACGATTATTTGGTGTTGGTTAGTCGGGCGATCAGGACTGTGGGTACGAGTTCGCTGCGCAATGCCAGAACGCATTAAGTAATGGGTCACCCAGACGCTCTTCGTGTGCACATAACCCAAGTTCAAAGGGTGTTAAATCTTGCATATACGGTAAAATGCGAATGGTATCGCGAATGGGGCTGTGTTCAATGACCAAGGCTGGAACCACCGCGATGCCAAAGCCTAAACTTACCATGGACACGACGGCTTCATGGCCTGCAACTTGTGCATAAATTTTTGGTTCGCATTTAAGTTCCTTCATTCGCGCTAGAAATCGGGTGCGAGCAAGGCCTCTTTCTGCCAGCACAACCGGTAGCGTACTCCAGTTGGGTTCTTTGCCATTCGTTTGTAGGTGGTCCAACGTTTTTGATAATGTGCTGGGTATCGTTGGACCAATTAAACACAGTGGCGTGCGCCTCAATGGAAGGCAAGATAGCTTCTTCGGTAATTTATCTGGGACTGCAATGATCGCTGAATCTTCCAACCCATCTACTACACGATCCATCGCTTCTGCCTGATCTCCTGTACGAAGCTTAATTTCTATACCTGGGTGCTCGTCGCGCATTGTTGGAAGTATCTGGCTGAGCATACTATAGCTGGCTGTCACTGAGCCGAACACGCTAACCTCGCCAGTAAGGGTTTTATTCGAGGCGTCTAAGTCGGCTCTTATTTGCTGCCAATTATCAACAGCTTTTCTCGCGTAGGCTAAGAAGTGTCTCCCGGCAGGAGTAAGCTGCACGTGTCGATTATCACGCTCAACGAGTACTTGTCCAACATGGGCTTCGAGCCGTTGCAAGTGTCGACTAACCGCCGATGGGCTTAGGTCGCATTGACTTGCTGTTCGGCCGAAATGCAGAGTTTGAGCAAGGCTTAGAAAGACTTTATACGCGCGAATGTCCACTGTGTTTAATAGGATTCACTAGAAATATCGATATTCGTTGCCTAAATCGCAACACTGTAAGAGGTGTTATACCACTAATTGCAACGAGAAGTGGCCATGATTAAGCGCTCAGTCGCTTCAATAAGTTAGTTGATAAAAGTTGTACATCTCATGGAGTGGTTAGTTGTTTCGGTCTTTTTTAGTAGTCGCAAAAGGTGTGGCTGGTCGCTGCAAGTGGGATGTTTATTGGGAAGTTGGCTAGTTGCAACCGGTTGCATTTACAGTTTCTGTGGGTGAAACGGTCAATCAACATTTTTGTTTTTAGCCGTAAAGTAGCGTGGTCTGGCAGTACGCAAGAGCAACCAAAGCTCACTTGGGATTTAGACGCTAGCGATGAAGCGAGCTAGGTGGGTTGACTAATGGGATGTCGCTAAGGCACTAAGGCATCGACAAGTCAAAGACTAGTTCTTTAAAATTGGTCTAAGCGTACCGCGTTCAATAATATGGCAGGCGAACAACCGAGCCTCTACAGCCCGAGTTGGCTCGTTCAACAGTGACATAATTAAGTCGACAGAGGACGCTATAATATCTTTGATGGGCTGGCGGATAGTCGTCAGATTAATATTCTCCCACCCGGCCATCTCCATATCGTTAAGACCGATCAAACCAATGTCTTTGGGAACTGTCAAACCCGCCGACTGAACGGCTGATAAAGCGCCTATCGATAAAACGTCATCGCCACAAAAATAAGCTTGCGCCGGGTTTTCGCGCAACTGCGCAAGCATGGCCGTTCTTCCGGCATTAAAGGCATAGTCTGCAGCGAAGCTATGCCTCGCCTTAATCTGATCATGCTTTGACAGGGCTTCGAGGAATCCAGATAATCGATCTTGAGTTGATGTAGCGGATGCTGGCCCACCAAGAAAGGCTACATCCGTATAACCTCGCTGCACCAGTGTATTTGCCGCCATACGTCCACATTGGACATTGTCTATACCGGCAATGCACACTTCGGGTGACTGGTTGGCACGAGCGAATGAATGCACCACTGGCATGCCAGCGTCATGAAAAGCTTCAGCGAAGCTGGGAGGCAGAGTGGAGGAGGCTACGATAACGGCATCAACAGAATACTGTTGCAGCATGTTTAACGTATTGTTGGGATCAGTTTCATCAGACAAATTGACTAACAACGGCCGCAGGCCTCTGTCTTGTAGAGATCGTGTAAACAGATCAAACACTTCAAGGAAAACTGGATTGTGGAAGTTGTTGGACACCAAGCCAATTAATTTGGTTCGACCCGTGGTTAAACTCGATGCTAGTGCATTAGGCTGATAACCGAGCTCGCGTGCGACCGCGTGGACTTTCTTTCGTGTTTTGGCAGAGACTGAAGCACCGTCGGTAAATGAGCGTGATACTGCTGAGCGCGATACCCCAGCTCGTTCGGCCACCTCTTTTAGCGTCACACTTTTGCTCACAATCGTCATGCCCTGATGGTTGGTTTGTGGAACCACTTTAGCTCGACAACACCGAAAAGTGGAAATAATGAATGCAACCGGTTGCATTAAAATTTCGGTTATGTTCTCCTAGTCACATTCAGGATATCCTGAACAGTGTTGCACCCAGCCCTCATGGGCATCCGGTTAAAAAAACGTGTGCCGGACACGACATTATTCTTGGAGAGTATCGAATGAAAACCAAAACGTTAATTGCCGCTGGTATCGCAGCGTTGCTAGCAGGCCCAGTGTCGGCAGAAACCATCGGTGTTTCAATTGCAAACTTCGACGACAACGGTCTTACCATCATGCGAAATGGCATGACGGCACATCTTGAAACGCTTGAGGGCGTTGATCTACAGATGGAAGATGCGCAGGAAGATGTTGCAAAGCAGCTTGACCAAATTAATAACTTCGTCGCCTCTGGTGTTGATGCAATCATTGTGAATGCTGTTGATACAGATGCTACTGAAGCGATGTCAAACGCTGCTAAGGCTGCGGGTATTCCATTGGTTTACGTCAACCGCCAGCCAGGTAACATGGCAACACTTCCAGACGGTCAAGCGTTTGTGGCATCTAACGAAATTGAATCAGGCACATTGGCCGCTTTTCGCATGTGCCAAGATTTACGCGCGGCAGGTAAGTCAGGTGGCGCGTCTGCTTACATGCTAATGGGTCGTCTTTCAAACCAAGCCGCTGTTCAGCGTTCTAAAGATTTCCATGATGTGATTGGCATGGATATGTGTAATTTCATCACACTCATTGACGAGCAAACGGCAAATTGGTCACGTGACGAAGCGCAAGACATGATGTCTAACTGGATTGCTTCTGGCGAGCCATTTGATGCTGTTTTCGGTAACAACGACGAAATGGCTATTGGTGCCATTCAAGCAATGAAGGCATCTGGTATCGATATGGATGACGTTGTGGTCGGTGGTGTTGATGCAACACCTGACGCATTGGTTTCTATGCAAGCTGGTGAAATGGATGTGACTGTATTCCAAGATCTAGCGGGTCAAGGCGCTGGTTCTATCGATACTGCTGTCAAGCTGGCCAAGGGTGAAAAAGTAGATAAAACTGTTTTCATTCCTTTCAAGCTCGTGACTCCTGAAAACGTTAAAGACTTCATGTAAGTCAAAACCAACGCTGTTTCAAAGTTGGTTTTATGGGCGGGCACTGCGATCGTAGCGCCCGCTTCTTTTGTACTGATAAGATACACGTCACTGATTATCTGAGCGCTAAGCTGAGGTAGGGGATTGCCATTAATGGCTGAAATGAATCAAGGTACCGGCGGTCTCGAGTTTGATAAAAAAAAGCGCGCCTGGCCAAACGAACTAAACATTTTTATCGCGTTGATTTTGATCATCGGGATTTTCGAAATACTGGGGCAATTGTTGCCTTATATGAACGACCAGAGTTTCTTGTTTGACACTCGTGATCGTTTTGATTCCGTGTTTAATGAGGCGCGATTGCGCATCATCATTCTGCAAGTTTCCATCATCGGTATTATCGCTCTGGGAGTAACACAGGTTATTATCTCTGGTGGTATAGATCTTTCGTCAGGTCCGTTGGTCGGTGCGACTGCCATGATAGTGATGTCATTTGCGCAAACTGAATTGGTTAATGGTGGGCCTAACCCGAAAGCTGTGTTTGGTGCGTGGGCGTTCGACCTACCGTTGTTAATACCCATTATCGTCGGCCTTGCGTTCGGGGCTTTCATTGGTTTCATTAACGGCAGCCTTATCTCATACACAAGAATTCCGCCGTTCATTGCAACACTCGGTATGTTTCTGATATGTCGTGGCATCGCACAGGCATGGACTCGTGGTAAGCCTGTGTCATTTCCAACTGAAAGTTATGCTGGGATGGGTAGCGGCATGATGCCGGTGTATTGGTTTCTCGGTCTTGCAGTACTGTTTCACTTTCTGCTGAAATACACGGTGTACGGCAAGCATACTTATGCCATTGG
>Ga0209828_1001441_pt1 | contig 21464 bp, 16 predicted proteins | sample MaitaG_FD_187429 | JGI IMG/M metagenome (GOLD analysis project Ga0209828, IMG submission 187429) | Marine algal microbial communities from Maine, USA - Maine_Asex2 metaG (SPAdes) (version 2) | ecosystem: Host-associated > Algae > Red algae > Unclassified | place: Maine, USA | collected 2015-01-05
TAATTCATGGTATTACGTTTGATTGCCTTCTAGACCTGAGTGTTGGGTCTAGGATGTTGGGAGCAGATCCCAAAAATGTTCGTTACGAGCAATTGGATCAGTTGATATCTGCCGCAATGCAAAAGCAAAATACCCGTATTTCAATCGGGAGATACAACGAAGCAAGAATGATCTACTTAGGCAACCTGTTTGGAGATTCAGAATACCCAGCGAGTAAGCGAAGAAGGATACATATGGGACTTGATGTTTTTTGTGAAGTGGGAACAAAAGTCCACGCCCCGTATGATGCCGTGGTACATAAAATGATGTATAACCCCACTCCTTTGGACTATGGCCAATTGGTCATTCTACAACATCGTACGAATGATGGATTTTCATTTTATACATTGTATGGCCATCTATCTGAAGACACAAATACCTTGATTACTGAAGGAAAAGTACTAAAGGCCGGTGATTATTTCGCAAATATTGGTGCGCAAGGAGAGAATGGGAACTGGCCACCTCATTTGCATTTACAGGTCATAACACATCTCTTAGGTTTTGGCACAGATTTCCCTGGTGTCGTTTATGCGTCTGAACGCGCTATTTGGAAAAAGCTTTGCCCGAATCCTGCCTTATTGATTGACAAAGGTAATCCTGAAAAATATGATGCAGAAATAGATAGCGAAGCTTTAATAGAGAGAAGGAATGATGTTTTGGGGGCCAATGTTCGCTTGTCCTACAATGCGCCCTTGCACCTAGTTCATGGATCTTCATGCTTTCTATATACCAGTGCTGCGCAAGGATATTTGGACATGTATAATAATGTAGCACATGTAGGACATAGTCACCCTAGAGTTGTTGAAGCTGTACAAAATCAAATTGGATTATTGAACACGAATACTCGCTATTTACATGACAATGTATTGAGGTATAGCGAAAAACTATTATCAAAATTTCCAGACCAATTCGATGTCTGCTTTATAGTAAACTCCGCGAGTGAAGCAAATGAATTAGCTTTACGACTTGCCAGAGTATATACAGGTAGGAAGGATATTTTGGTCAATGAAAACGCGTACCATGGACATACAACTACACTTATCGACATAAGTCCTTACAAACATAATGGCCCAGGCGGACGTGGAGCTCCCGACTGGTTACACACTGTAGATGCTCCAGATGATTATAGAGGTAAATACAGAAGAGTACATGAAAATTGCGGAATAAAATATGCGCAGGACTTAAAGACAGTTGCAGCAGATAATACGGTAGCTGCTTTTATTGCAGAAACATATCAAAGTGTAGGTGGCCAATTGATCCCACCTAACGATTATATACGACTCAGCTATCAATATGTAAGTGATAGTGGAGGCCTCAATATTGCAGACGAGGTACAAACGGGCTTTGGAAGACTTGGAGATGCTTGGTGGGGATTCGAGTCACAAAATGCGGTACCCGACATTGTAGTCTTAGGCAAGCCGATTGCGAACGGAATGCCAATGGGAGCCGTTGTCACAACCAAAGCAATCGCAGACAGTTTTAACAATGGTATGGAATTCTTCAGCACATTTGGGGGAAATCCAGTGAGTTGCGCTGCTGCGGAATCATTAATAGATATCGTAGAAGAAGAAGGGTTGATGAAAAACGCTCAAAAACTAGGAAATGTAATGAAATCACGATTCTTAGAGCTAAAGGAAAAGCATAAGCTTATTGGGGATGTACGAGCGCAAGGGTTTTTCTTAGGCATTGAATTGGTTAGGGACCATGAAACATTGGAAGCTGCAGATACAGAAGCGCGCTACATAGTAAATCGATTGAAAGATAATTTTATCCTAGCTGGTGTTGATGGCCCATTGCATAATGTTCTAAAATTTAGACCAATAATGACTGTAACTCAAAAGGATATAGAATTTTGCTGCACAACGCTTGATAAGATCTTTCAGGAAAACTACTTGAGATAACAACTTTATTTGCAGAGAAAAATTAAAGCAGTTTAATCATCTAAGCTTTGCACACATGACGAAAACGATTCTAATTTCTTAACGATTGCTTAATTTATTGTTCGCGTTTCTTAAGGTCTTCTAAAGCTTCCGTTAAAGAACTTGTAAAGGGAACGATTACTATTGCGTTAACACATTTTGAAATCTATCTTCCTAGTATCAAAATGCAACGACTATGAAAAATTTATTTTTACTTTTAACCGGCCTGACATTACTAACCGCATGTGGACCAAGCAAGTACATTACTAAAGATTACAAAGAACACAGTATTGACCACAGAACAATTGCAGTACTCCCTTTTGCGAATCATTACACGGGAAGAACACCTGTTGACCTGACTGCTCAGGATCTTTTGACGCTTCGCGTGGAGGAGTCAAAACTATTCCAGACTTCCCTTTATCATCAACTTTTGGATGAATCTGGAATCGACGATGATCAGGTACAAATTTCTATTCAAGATGTAGACATTACAAATGCCAAATTAGAACAGAATGGAATTCCTATTGAAGAATCGTGGACGTATGACCCTATAGAATTAGCAGCAATCTTAGGTGTGGACGCTTTGGTAAAAGTCAAGATGGTCAAAAATCAATTTTTATCACGTCAAGAGTCTGCAATTGTAGATGTTGCCACCAGTGTCATAAGACCGCGCCTACCTGGAGTTTTTTTAGGAAACAGTCGCCTAAGTCGTGCATCGAAGATTGAGTTGAATGCGCGATTGATAGATGGAATAGAGGGTGTCTCTCTTTGGGCAGTTGATAGAAGATGCGACATTGACTGGAGAACAGATCCAGATGATGCGATCCGAAGTCTAAATAATACGATCTCAAAAAAATTCCCTTATAGAAGGGATCTATAAAACATATTATTGCACTATACAAAAGGAGTATTCAGAGATGGATGCTCCTTTCTTGTTTAAATACTTTTCTAAATTGCAGCATGATCAAATACTGTTTTAGCCTTCTTCTATTATCACTACTAATATTTAGTTGCAAATCAGTCCCGCTCTATTTGGACACGAATGCTCCTGTATGGAAATCAACATCGACTATTAAATCTCCTACTAAGGAAAAAATAAAAGTCCTTTGCTATAATATTAAATTCTCATTAGACGTGCCTACAGCAATAAAGGAATTACAAACAATAGAAAGCTTGCAGGATGCTGATATTATTCTCTTACAAGAGATGAATGAAGATGGAACTAAACTAATGGCGGAAACATTAGGCTACAACTACGTCTACTACCCTATTGTTTACTATACAAAACACAAGCGAAACTTTGGAAATGCAGTCCTTTCCAAATGGCCCATTCTTGAAGACGAAAAAATCGTCTTCCCCCATAAGACTTTGGGCAACGGAACTCGAAGAGCAGCCACAAGTACTGTCATTCAAATTGGAGACAAAAAACTTCGTGCAATTTCTGCTCATTTAGCCACGATTGCTCTTCCAAGAAACCAAAAGATTGATCAGATAGATAGTCTTTTGCGGTACAATACCAGAGATGAACATGCATACCAGATTGTTGGTGGTGATTATAATACGTTAACAGGTGAAGAGGCGGATTATGTTATAAAAAACTATCAGAAAAACGATTTTTTATGGACAACAAAAGATGTTGGAAATACGGGTGAATACTTAAGTGGATTTTTGAAGCCATGGAATGATCATATATTTTCACGTGGGTTCAAAGTTGTAGATTCGGGCAAAGAGGATGGTATCACTGCCAGTGATCACTATCCTCTTTGGGTGGAGCTTGTCTTTGAGGATAATTAGTATTAGTAATCATAGGTGATAAGAAGACATCGAGATTTCGGGAGAGCTAGCGGAGCTAGCGTGGGGATGTCGAGAGGGCGGCGTTTTCGAGGATAGACGTGATAGGTTGTATATTAGATTTTAGATTTGATTCAATTAAAATCAGTTAGCATGGGTAAGATGTTTTCAAAAATTACAGAAGATCATCAAGCGTTCATAGAAAAGCAGAAGCTCTTTTTTGTTGGTACAGCGGCGGAGACTGGCAGTGTAAACATTTCGCCAAAAGGACTTGATTCGTTTCGCATCATAGACAACAACACAGTTATATGGTTAAATCTAACGGGCAGTGGAAACGAAACGGCTGCACATCTATTGCAAAATAATAGGATGACAATTATGTTTTGTGCGTTTGACGGTAAGCCACTGATTCTTCGTCTTTATGGCAAAGCAAATATCTATCATCCAAGGGATGCTAAGTTCAAGGAAAACGCGGTTCTATTTAAAGAAAATGCTGGTAGTAGACAAATCATAGAACTGGCAATCGATCGGGTGCAGACATCTTGTGGGTTTGCTGTCCCTCTTATGCAGTTCACGGAGGATCGAGATATGCTAACTACATGGACAGATAATAAAGGCTCTGAAGGAATACAAAGCTACTGGGAGAATAGAAATCAAGAAAGTATTGATGGATTCGATACCGAAATCCTAAGAAATAATACTTAAAACTGATCCGATCTAATCGGCACTTGCAATAAGGATTCGATCCTTTCCTTGGAGGTCTTGGACAATCTTAACTTTGGCATAGAGATCAACAAACAATTTCAATATCTCTGCAGATTTAAATTCATTCAACTCCAAATACAAATCTGGTTTAACTGGATTTTTTTCAACGAATGCTGAAATTTCTTTATAGAATGCAAGTCCATTCTCTTCTGCAAACAAAGCCAAATGCGGTTCATGTTGTAAAACGGATTCTCCCATCTCGTTTTTCTCATTCAAATCTATGTAAGGAGGATTGCTTACGATGCAATCAATTTTTTGGCCTAGAAATACGTCGGACTCCTCTAGCCAATTATGTTTTCTAAACTCTATTTCAACCTGATGTAAATGCGCATTTCTTTGCGCACATTCAAGCGCTTCGTGACTTATATCCGTTGCTATTAATTGGATCATTGGCAAATTTATAGCTAGGCTAATAGCTATACAAGCACTTCCTGTTCCTATTTCGAGGATATGAGTGGGAGATGATATATTCTTGTAATCTTTTATCATCCGATCTACTAGCTCCTCAGTTTCTGGCCTTGGGATTAGAACATTCTTATTCACATTAAATTCTAAATCATAGAACCAAGCCTTTCCTGTGACATACTGCAATGGCATTCCAGATTCTAATGCTATCAAATCTGAGTTAAATGCACTGACTTGCTTCGAATCTAGTTCTTTGCTCGAAAGCTGATCTCTAGTACCGTAGACATCTTCAATAAAGTACTTAGCAACATTCTGCGCTTCTCTGCCCCCTAGTGAACCAGTAAGTTTTTCTAATATTATCTGGTAGGCATGGGCAATTGTCATTTAGCCCAGTTGATAGGATCATTAAACAGTGTGTAGGAGTGCATTTTTCGTGTGCGGTCCCAGATTGCTTTTCTCTTTTGTTCTCCTAACGTTTTCAATAGTTCAGGAGTTGGTTTATCTTCTGCAAGTTTGTATTCAAAAAATAGAATAGTATCTCTTATGGCTTTTTCAGATTTGTTCCAGACCACAGCGTTAAATGCCTGTCGGATGTCGTTTTGGACCTTTTCACAGTCTTTGCTAAATCTGGATACACTACCTTTGCCTATTTCTTCATTTTCATCATAATTCCATCCATCGATTTTGGTCGTTTCGTCTACTCTGTGTGGTTGCAATAGTTTATCAGAAAAACTTATTTGCAAGAAGTGCATTAGGCGTTGAATTTCTTCATTGGGTTTTTGTACTAAGTCTTCGTAACGGATTGAAATGACACTGAGATTAGAAATTACTTTTGATAGTTCTAAAAAGCTAGACTTTACAATACTTACTGCATCCAATAGTTGAAAGCCTCTTCCTAGCAAGGAACTTATAGTATCATATGGATCGCGCACACAGGCGATGAATTTAGATTCTTGAATAGTTTCTAAAAACTGTTTTGCACAAAAAATATTTGAAGGCGTTTTATCCATCTTTAGATCTGCGGAAGTTACACTACTAAAAGTTTTATCTATAAAGCTTCCAAAGCTATCTGACTCCGTCACCAAGTTTTTAAGTTCATCTTTTTCAAATGTATTTTGCTCATAATTTAAGCCTGTAAAAATTCGCCATCCGGCGCTTTTAAGTCCAAGCATACCTTTAGAAAATATCTTGTTTTTATTTTTGTTCCAATTCTCGTACAGTTCCAATTTATTAAACAGGTGGCTTTCATTAAAACAATGTATTGCTTCATGTCTATTGAGGATCTGCCGTAGCAGAGAAGTGCCAGAACTTTGGGGTCCACCTATTATACAGTACATAACTTGTCTATGTCGTAATAAAGAAACAAAAATTGGTCTAATCATTGCAACATTACTATTGCTAATTCCTAAAAGATGGAAAAACACCTTCTTGGTATAGAATATTACTCTACAAAGGTCTCTAAACTTACTGATGAGATACTAAGACTTAAGCAAACCGCTGAAGTTCAGTTAGATATGAGCTATTCCCCGTATTCGCATTTTCAGGTTGGAGCGGCAATTCTAATGGAAAATAACGAGGTCTTTGCTGGCTGCAATCAAGAAAACGCCTCGTATCCCCTTTGTTTATGCGCTGAGCGCGTGGCACTCTATAATGCGGGTACGCGGTATCCTACCATGCCTATTCAAGCTATGTTTCTTACTACACGAAATAAAAATAGAAAATTAAAAGAACCAGCATCTCCATGTGGCGCGTGCAGACAGGTGATTTCAGAATTTGCAGAAAAAACAGGTAAGCCGTTTCCTATCTACATTAACACGTTTGATTCAGATAAAGTGATTATGTTTCCAAATGCGAATGCCTTGCTTCCTTTTTCGTTCAGCAAAGTGTTTCTTATCCCTTAACTATTCCTCCTCCAAAATACCACGAACACGTTTAAGGTCTTCAGCTGTATCCACACTCACTAAGCCTCCCTCGATTACATTTGCAAAAATGCTGTAGCCTGATAGTAACCAATCTAGTTGTTCTAGACTTTCTTTTCTTCTTCTTCCGGTCATTTTAATAGCCAATAAATTAGGTATGATTTCTGTCTTGAAAGCATAGAGACCTATATGTTTAAATTTAATTTCCCCAGTTATCGGTTTTCGCGTAAAATCATTTACTTCCGATCCCTTCTTAAATATCAGTTTGACAGTATTTTTGTCTTGGTTCTCATCTTCTGAGTGCATACGTTCCGCAAGCGTTCCAATTTGAGTTTCCTGCTTTATAAATAAATCTATCAACGATTGAATATGATTGGATCTTATGAGAGGTTCATCTCCTTGTATATTAATAACGATATCGTAAGTTTCTTCCAAGTTATCCAAAGCCGAAAACACCCGTTCAGTACCAGACGAACATGTACCTGTAATAACGACCTCAGCACCATAGGATGTACATATCTTATAAATTTCCTCACTGTCGGTTGCAATAATTACTTTGTCCAATGCTTTGCAAGAAAGCGCTCCTTCGTACACGTGCATCACCATTGGCTTCCTGTTTATGGGTAAAAGCGCCTTTTCTGGCAATCGACTAGAATCCAGCCTAACGGGGATTATACCTATAACTCTCAATTGCTTATATATTACGATTTTTTTTAATATATTTGTTATTGCTTAAAAATTTACCTATGCGACCAATTTTAATAATTTTAGGCCTAACGGCACATATTTCTATTTTTGCCCAATTCCAACCAGCTCCTGTGCTTGTACCGGGCGTTAATATGGAAGTAGACTTTGATATGGATAAAGGTATTTTTTATTCTCATACCATTAAAGCAAATCAAACACTTTACAGTATTTCCCAATTCTTTGGAATAGATGTTAACGAAATAAAATTGATGAACAACTTGACAACTAGCTCTGTAGTGAGTATAGGTCAGAAGTTAATGATCCCGTTGGATATACGCCATATTAATGTACATGATGACGGTGATGGAAACAATCCCGTTTATTATAAGGTCAAGAAAAAAGAGAACCTTTATAGAATTGCTAAGGTATACTTTCAACAAGAAGTAGAGTCATTAGTTGCAAGAAATACGTTATCTGAGGTATCGTTAGATGTTGGCGATTTACTAATCGTAGGTTACTATCAAAACGAGACTCCGTTTACAGAACTACCACAAATCGCTAAAGCACCTGTACCCCTATCCTCTTCTATTAAAGAAGACGTTGCAGACTCTAAAGTAAAAGTAAACAATACGGTAGATGAAAGTACTGGCGAACCAAAGGTAAAGCGTGTGGATCGCAGAGGCATAGCAATATGGAACAAAGATGGCAAGGATCAGAAAAACGCGTTTGCTTTACACAAAACAGCAAAACCTAACACAATCATTGAATTATACAATCCAGTTGTTCGTAGAAAAGCGTATGCTAAAGTAATAGGTGCTCTTCCTGAGGGCATCTATGAAGATGATGTAACTATCATTTTATCTCCGATAGTGGCAAAAAGTTTAGGCGCCTTAGATTCACGATTTACAGTTGAAATGAAATATCAAGAAAATTAGTATCCCTATTCCTTCACCACTTAGTTTTTTGCAAAAAAAAAGCGAGAAATTTCTTTCTCGCTGGTAATGCTTAATAAGGATGTTTAATTGGATAAGGGTGTAATTCGAATAAAGGTGTCTTCTAAAAATGATTAAGGGTGTAATTCAAAATAAAGGTGTTTTCAAAAAATAACTAAGGGTGTAATTCAAAATAAAGGTGTTTTCAAAAATAACTAAGGGTGTAATTCAAAATAAAGGTGTTTTCAAAAAATAACTAAGGGTGTAATTCAAAATAAAGGTGTTTTCAAAAAATAACTAAGGGTGTAATTCAAAATAAAGGTGTTTTCAAAAATTCAATCTCAATCTTACTGTATTTGATTTACTAAGGGTGTTAAAGTTATAAGGGTGTAAATATCAAATACACCTATAAGACCCCAATATGTAGTCATTCCCCCTATTGCTTGTAGACGGTTAGTAGGGTTTTGTAAGCTAGATATCAGTTTCAGAACATATTTATCTTATCTAAATCGAATGTTTGACAAATTATATATTGTCAATTTAAAAATTTCGAATGTTTTGGCCTGCATCTCAGGAATGCTTAATATTATAATTTGAATACATATCCTCCCTACAAAATTTCGCTGATTTTGACCCTTTTAATATAAAAAAGAGGACTTTCCTGTCCATCTTATTAATTATCAGAGCATTCCTTATCCTATGAATGAGGAGAACTGTACTTTTGGGCAAAATTCAAGCAAGTGGATTACAAAAAGAATGTACTGGAAACGATAGGAAACACACCACTTATCAAACTTAACAAGGTCTGTGAAGAATTACCCTGTTTAGTATTAGCTAAGGTAGAGACCTTTAATCCTGGAAATTCAATAAAAGATAGGATGGCTTTAAAAATGGTTGAGGATGCTGAGAAGGCAGGTCTTATCAAGCCAGGCGGAACTATCATAGAATGCACATCTGGCAATACAGGGATGGGAATTGCACTTGCTGCAGCTGTAAAAGGCTACAAATGCATATTCACCACAACAGATAAACAGTCAAAAGAAAAATTTGATATTCTAAGAGCTGTTGGAGGCGAAGTTATCGTATGCCCGACCAATGTCACTCCAGATGATCCAAGGTCGTACTATTCAGTCGCTGAAAAACTAAGCAAGGAGATTCCGAATTCATTCTGGTGTAATCAATATGATAACAAATCTAATACAGCGGCGCATTACGAATCTACTGGACCAGAGATCTGGAAACAAACAAAGGGTAAAGTCACACACATGATTGTGGGTGTCGGCACAGGTGGCACAATCAGTGGAACAGCAAAATATTTAAAAGAACAAAACCCGAACGTTAAGATATGGGGAGTTGATACTTATGGCTCTGTATTTAAAAAGTATCATGAAACGGGTGAATTTGACGAAAAAGAAATATACCCATATATCACAGAAGGCATCGGAGAAGACATACTACCCAAAAATGTAGACTTCTCATTAATAGATCATTTTGAAAAGGTGACTGATAAGGATGGTGCGCTAGCTGCACGTGCACTTGCAAGGTATGAAGGCCTATTACTAGGCTACAGTGCAGGCTCTGCTTTAGCTGGACTCGTACAGTTGAAAGATCAGTTAACAAAGGATGATGTTGTTGTAATCATTTTTCATGATCATGGCAGTCGATATGTTGGCAAAATATTTAATGATGACTGGATGAGGGACAGAGGATTTATGGAGAAAAATGTCACTGTAAAAGACATTATAACTGCGAAAGAAGCATCTGCATTTATTTCTGTTTCAAAAGGAGATAAGATAAAAGATGTTCTTGAAATCATGCGTGCAAATTCTATTTCTCAGCTTCCTGTTCTAGAAGGAGATTCCATTATAGGTTCCGTCATAGAAAAATCTATTCTGAATTATATGCTCACAAATAAGAATGGCAGCAATGCTGATACTGTAGACAAAATAATGGGTGATGCCTTCCCGTCTGTAGAGCTTGACACTGGAATCAGTGAACTAAACAGGTATATCACTAAAGATACACCAGCTGTATTAACAAAAGACTCTATTGGCCAATTTCAGATCATTACGCAGTATGACATTATTCAGTGTTTGTAGATTTCGCTTAAGGTTTTAGAATAGAGGACGCTAAGGCTTTAGTACTTTATCGGAACCTCTTAACGCTTCAAAAACTTTCACAAAACTTTCTGCATTATTAAGCTTTATTCCATTTGTCTTTGCGTATTCTTTGAATGCTTTTACTTCAGCTTTTGTGAACCCAGAGAAGACATCCTTGTCCTTGATTTTGACTTTTTTAATTTCTTTCCCACCGTGCTTTATATAATATTTTTTACGTCTTTTAAACTTTGGATCAACTTTAGCAAGTCCATGGTTGGCACCTTCTTTATATGTTACATAGTTATCTTTGAAAAATATGAACTCTTCATCTTGGTACAATTTCTCATAGAACCTATCTGGTTCATGGTAGTTTAATTTCTTGAGGACAACTTCTTTACCATCAATTGGTAGTATGATTTCCCAACAATTGCTTTTATCTAAGAACATATCTTCTTTGCCTTCTTGTTCTACTATCACATTTTCTGTGTACAAGTCCACGCGAATTAGTACATCTTCTATCACTGTTCCATCATGTAAGACTAATTTTCCTTTGACTGCTTCATCATTTAAGTATGGGCTGCCTTTGATAGATTCGTAAGACAGTCTTGTCTTTTCGTATCCGTTGTTGAAGGTTTTATTTAAGAGAGTTGCTCCGAAGGTAGAGTTTACATTTAGACCGCCATGTCCTCCTTCATTTGGGTCTGGTTGTGCAATTAGGCTAATTCCAGCCAGTGACAAAATTAAAAGTGACAAAATATATTTCATGAAGCGGTCATTTAGATTTGATAATATTGAATGCAATATCAAAGTACATAGAAAAGGGACAAATGGCAAGTTTTAATTTAGGTATCTGTGATATTATAGATATTATAACACTTTTGCATGTTCACTATAGATCTTAATCGAAAGAGTGTTCAGTTATCTTTTAGATATCTTATTATTGGAAATACTGCGTTGACGCGAACAACGAAACCTATTTATTTCAGAATTGCGTTTGCGTAGGTGTTTTTGGCTTACTCCACTATTCACTCTTGCTCTCCATAATTTGAATGACCGTTCTTTCAATTCGCGGCGCATGAGTTTTATGACTTCAGATTCAGAGATTTCGAATTGAACAGCTATAGCTTCAAAGGGAGTACGATCCTCCCAAGCCATTTGTATGATTCTGTCTGTATCTCTTTCGTCGAATTTTTTTGCGTGCATATACTGTAAACCGATTACTACCGGTAATTGTTTTAAAGTGTATGCGAAATATGTAAGTAGATGTAAGCTACTTACTGCGGGTGCGCTAATTATGGATTAATCTTGACTTTTCTCATTCTGTTAATCAGCTTCTTCCCTTTTAGAACTTGATGCCTTGATGCTCTTTGTTAGAGCAATGAATAATGACGATGTGTAAATATTAGCGTCTGCGTCCTGAGAATTGCATTGCTTCTCCTTTTCCAAAACCAAAACTAAACCCAACGGTTAGGAAGCGTCCGCGCATTCTGCGGCTAAAGAGATAGTAATCGTTTTGATCAATTGTTGTTTGTCTTACTCTGGATGCAAATATATCTCTAGCACTGAAACTAAACACTCCCCTACCATTTAAAATCTTAATGCGGAGTCCACCATCTAATGTTGAAAAGGGAGCAATAACTCCTTGTACAGTTTCTTCTCTTGACTGATGATTTCCAACAACTTCGAGATCTATATTTTTATTTAATTTATACTTAGCTGTAAGCTTACCACTCCATTTATCTGCGGAAAAATCAAAAAACTGATCATTAAATTGGCCATCACGTTGGAATACATTGTAGTTGGCATCTCCGTTTAACGTAATTTTGCGCGATACTGTATACTTGAAATTAGCTTCTAGTCCGCTTGCTTTATTTGTACCTATATTTTCAGGGCGCGTTGTATTTGTATTGTTCTCAAAGAAGAAAACGCGTTCTATTCTATCCGTAGTGTACCTATAATAAGCATTGACATTAAAAGACACTGCTTCAAAGATATAAATGCTTCCTACCTCATAGCTATCTGTGTACTCTGGCAACAGGTTCGGGTTTCCTGTTCTGATGCTAAAGTTATTCCTGATATTGAAAAAAGGATTTAAGTCCCAAAGTCTCGGTCTGTAAATTCTTCTGGAATACCCGGCTTGAAATGAAATAGCGTCAGAATATTTAAAGGATGAATGTACAGAAGGAAATAGGTTTGTAAACTTCTGGGTATTTGTAGCATTTGTATTTACCAGAAATGTTTCTAGATCCGTATGTTCTACTCTCAACCCTAACTTAAGACCCCATAAGTTATCTTCATAGGCAGCTGTGGAATAGACACCTAAGACATCCTGTTCGTACTCAAACACATTAGTAAGATTAGGATCCTCTATGAAGGTCCCATCCAATTCGTTGCTTACAGCAAAATCATTGCTGACATCATTAATTAGATACTGTGCACCTGACTCCAATGACCATGTATCATTGAACGGTTTTGTATAGTCTACGTTGAACGTATATTTCCCTTCATTGAATTCAGTTTCTGTTTTTTGATTACTGACGTCAAAATCTCCTTTTGTAAATGCGTTAGAGAACGTGGAAGATTGCTCCTTCCCAAAGAAACGTCCAATTGCACTAAATAAAAGTTTGTGCTCTTTAAAGTCTGTAAAATCTTTTATGTATTGGAGTTCATATTGAATCTTAGGGTTCGTTGCTTCTGTAATTTCAGTTCTTGTCCATTCACTATCCACTTCATTATTAATTGCATATTCAAAGTCAGTTTCTGAAGGTTGGTCTTCCACCTCATAGGCAAAACTGCCTGACAATGTTATGATATTGAGCGGATTAATATAGTAGTCCGATCCTAAAACAAAGTTGTAAAACTGTTCGTTCCTAAACTCATCCCCTTCTGAGGTTAGGATTGTTCCTTCTCTTTTATTTTCATTTATATTCTCATGTACGCTCGGCAATTCTCTGTAGCCTGCACCTAGCTGCGTAAATAGATTGAACTTTTCTGTCCGTCTATTGAGACTTAGTCCCACGCTATGATTATCAGGTATGCCAGAATTTAGAGAAATAGATCCATTCAAGCCCCGCTGTTCATTTTTCTTGAGAATAATATTGATAATTCCTGCAGTTCCTTCTGCTTCATACTTAGCTGATGGATTTGTGATCACTTCTACTTTTTCTATCATATCCGCTGTGATAGAACCGAGTGCATTACTTGCATCATCCGATAAGATGGAAGGTTTCCCGTTGATAAGAATCTGAACACCTGTGGATCCCCTAAGAGATACTTCCCCTTCTATGCTTACATTTACAGATGGTACATTATTTAATAATTCCAATGCACCCGCGCCTGTGCTACTTAGATCTGTCCCCACATTAAAAACGCGTTTATCTAACTTGAATTCGGTTGTGGATTTTTCAGCTGTTATTAGGACTTCATCTAGCGCTTTAGAGTCTGCTCCTAGCTGGATATTTCCTAAATTTGCTGTATCGTTTTGAAAAGAAACTTCTGTAAGCTCTACGGAATTATATCCTATGAAGCTAACTTCCACAATGACATCTTTGGTGTCCGTTTCTAAATTAAAAAGACCTCCGTCAGCGCTCGTAGTACCGGTTATTAAAGCACCTGTAGTCTTATTCTTAATGACAACAGTTGCATAATCTATTGTCTCTCGAGCATTTGCATCCACAATCGTCCCTTTAACAGTAAACACGCCTAATTGGGCGTTTAGCACAAGATTGAAACTAAGGAATAAGCAAACGGCTAGATATTTCATATGTTAGTATAAATTAACGCTTAAAGGTATTGTTTTATACTGTTATAATCTCATAGAGCTTTAAACAAATGAACGTGTACAGATTAGCTTGTTAAGCAAAATAAAAGGATCATAAACATCCTGATGTTATACTTACCGACCCTGTTTTAATACCTTTAAGCAAAACAAAATGATACATTCTATTAGGCCCTAAAAATAATGTGTAGCTCATGAAGCAGAAAGGAAACTCCAAACGTTTGGAACAATTTAACAGATTAGTAAAAAATAAGTTCAACTTATATAATAGTTTGTTCTTAAACTTGCCTTACAGTAAAGTCAGTGATACAGGCGAAATGATTCCTCTGTTGGCACAGGTCTGTCAAAGAGATCTTGATAAAAAGCTACAACCAAATCAGATTTTAAACACTTTTTTTGAGAATACGCTGAATATTCAAGATGAAAAATGTCAGATTGATTATATGTTCCGTGTCATCCAATTTGTAGAGCGACAGATCGTACTATTTGACAGTGTAGAAGACGCTGCATTTGGTGATTTAAATAAGTTAGGAGATTATCTCGCGTTAAAAGATATTTTTAGTAAAGCGAATCATAGTTCTGCTGATCTTGAAGCTTCCCTGAACAAACTGAATGATTTCAGTGCGCGAATCGTCTTCACCGCGCACCCAACTCAATTCTACCCTCCTAGTGTATTAGAGATTATAAAGAGACTTCGTATCTCAATAGGCCAAGATAATATTGACGCAGTGTATACTTTACTTCGTCAGCTCGGCCTTACCTCCTTGCTGAATAGTAAGCAGCCTTCTCCACTAGACGAGGCAAAAAATATCATATACTATTTAAGGACGGTTTATTACGATTCCATTGCAGAACTATACGGAAAGATAAAGCGTAATAACGAAGCGTTCATTAATCCAAATGTTATCCAACTCGGATTTTGGCCAGGTGGTGACAGGGACGGCAATCCATTTGTGACGGCTGAGGTCACAGCGCAGGTGGCAAGTGCACTTAGAGTATCGCTCGCAAAGTGTTATTACAACGATGTCAAAAGTCTGCAAGTCAAACTGACATTCAAGGGAGTGGTTGAAGAGTTATCTCAGATAAGGGAGCAATTGTATGGACCTATGTTTGATTCAAATATAAATATCCCGCTGACTGCTATTAATGCGTCATTTCAGAAGATACGCAAAATGCTAGAGGAAAAGTATCATAGCTTATTCCTAACGGAAGTGGACAATTTCATTGATAAGCTCCAAATTTTCAAGTCTCATTTCGCAACATTAGATATAAGACAAGACCACAGTGTTCATCTTGCATTAGTTGAAGAGATTTTGATATCAAAAGGAAAAATAAAATCTTCTATTTCAGAGCTAGATCAAGACACATTGACGCGCATTCTTTGCGATGAGAGTTTTGATCTTACTGGCGAGGAATTTTCATCTGACTTACTTAATGACACCATTGCTAATATTTCTCAATTAAAAGACATTCAATCCAGTAATGGTGAAGCAGGCTGTAACCGATATATTATCAGTAATTCAGAAGACGTCAATTCTGTCTTGTTTGTATATGCGTTATTCAGATGGTGTGGCTATAAGGAAGAAGATATTCACTTTGATATCGTACCGTTATTCGAAACGATGGCAGGAATGGATAATTCTTCAGAAATAATGACTACTCTATTTGAGCTCACGTCTTATACGAACCACCTAAAAGCGAGATCCTCTAAGCAGACCATGATGTTAGGTTTTTCTGATGGCACCAAAGATGGGGGTTATTTAAAAGCGAACTGGTCTATATTTCAAACGAAAGAACGACTCAGCAAGGTGTGTTCAGAGCATGGATACGAAGCGATCTTTTTTGACGGCAGAGGTGGACCACCTGCTAGAGGTGGTGGCAAGACACATAAATTTTATGCATCGCAAGGCAAGAACATTTCGAGCAAAGAAATCCAACTTACAATACAGGGGCAGACAATAACAAGTACCTATGGTACAAACAAACAGTTTATACATAATTGCGAGCAATTAATAACAGCTGGCATTTCTGATAATAGCCAAGACATTTCTAAGGAAAATCGCCAGTTAATTGAAGACTTGGCGGAAAGAAGTTATGACAAGTATAAAGCGCTTAAACAACATGATAAGTTTCTTGATTATTTAGAAAAGAAAAGCACACTGCATTTTTATAAAAAGGCTAAAATCGGAAGCAGGCCTGGTAAAAGAGGCAATAAGGCTAAACTTGAACTAACCGACTTGCGTGCCATTTCGTTTGTAGGTTCATGGAGTCAGCTTAAGCAGAATGTCCCAGGTTACTTTGGTATTGGGACTGCCCTTAAATCAGTGAAGGATGAAGGGAACTTGGAACAAGTAAAGCAACTATTCAACGAAGTGCCGTTTTTCAAGGCATTGATTTCAAATAGTATGATGGCACTCACTAAATGTTATTTTGAATTGACTTCATATATAAAAGATGATGAAGAGTTTTCAGAGTTCTGGCAGATTCTATTTGAAGAATATATGTTGACTAAAGAATTGATCTTAGAGATAGCAGGATACGATATACTTATGGAAGAAGAGCCTATTTCTAGGCAGTCTATAATGATGCGCGAGTATATTGTTTTACCTCTCTTGGTTATCCAGCAATATGCGCTTCAGAAGATGGGTAGTGGCACAGACTTTAAAGAAGAATATGAGAAGATAATTGTCCGATCGCTGTATGGGAATATTAATGCGTCTAGGAATTCTGCTTAGGATGGGCTGAAACCCTTCGTAAGGCATGAAACCTCGTTGGGTTTTTTGGGGGCGAGCGGCGTGTGTGGGAGATTGCGATGAAGTGAGGTCTCAGAGGGGCGAAGGAGCGAATGTTTGTCGTTATGCGCATTCTTGTCGCTCCTTCTCGAAATCACCTTGCTAACCTAAGCTAGCTCTCGCGAAATCTATTTATTTCTTGTATTTGGCGTAATCTACTGCAACTTTATATGTAGGATCCTCCATGATATTTACATCAATCACTTTGTCGGCATTTGCCAATAGAGTTCTACAATCTTTACTTAAATGGCGGAGATGCACTGTCTTCCCAACTTTGAGGTACCGCTCTGTAATTTTGTTTACCGCTTCGATAGCGCTCATATCTGAAATCTTACTTTCTTTAAAGTCAATTATAACTTCATTAGGATCATTGAGCACATCAAATTTTTGTGCAAACACTGTCGCTGATCCAAAAAATAAGGGGCCATATATTTCGTAATGCTTAACACCATTTTCATCTACATGTTTTCTTGCACGAATACGCTTTGCACTTTCCCACGCGAATACCAATGCAGATATAATCACTCCGATTAAAACAGCCAACGCTAAATTATGGAATACGACCGTTACGAGTGCTACTAACATACCCACGAAAATGTCATGCTTAGGCATCTTGTTAATAATCCTTAAACTTATCCACTCAAAGGTTCCGATCGCTACCATGATCATCAAACCTGTCAATGCTGCCATCGGCATTTTCTCAATCAAGGTACTACCGAACATCACAAAAATCAAGAGCATCACTGACGCCACAATCCCTGAAAGCCTAGCTCTTGCTCCATTGGAAATATTTATAAGACTTTGACCAATCATGGCACAGCCTCCCATTCCAGAAAAGAATCCTGTTACCAAATTTGCGAATCCTTGGGCGACTGCTTCTTTGTTGGACCGTCCTTTCGTTTCTGTAATTTCATCCACAAGATTAAGCGTCAGCAAACTTTCTATCAAGCCTACCCCAGCAACAATTAATGCATATGGCAAGATTAATATAAAACTTTCTAAGGTGTAAGGAAGATCGGGAATATGAAACGGTGGAAAGCCACCTGCAATGGAAGCGATGTCACCCACTGTAGTTGTATCTATACCTGTAAATGTTACTATCGCAAAAATGACTAGAATAGCCATAAGTGAAGATGGGATAACTTTTGTGATTTTTGGAAAACCCCAGATAATCAGCATTGTTAATAAGACCAAGGCTAACATTATCATCATTGGCATTCCTGTAAGCCACTCCCCTGTTGCTAAATCTTTGAACTGTGCTAATTGTGACATGAAAATCACAATTGCTAATCCATTTACAAAGCCAAACATGACTGGATGCGGTACTAATCGAATAAACTTACCAAGTCGTGCATAGCCAAATGCCATTTGAATCAAACCAGATAGAATGACAGTTGCGAATATGTATTCTACACCGTGTGATTTAGCCAAGGCAACTATTACAACTGCAACTGCACCAGTAGCCCCTGATATCATTCCGGGACGCCCACCAAAAATAGAAGTGATTAAACCCATTGAAAAGGCAGCATATAAGCCCGTCAATGGTGACAAGCCTGCAATCAAGGCAAATGCAATTGCTTCAGGCACTAATGCCATCGCAACGGTCAGCCCAGATAGCACTTCGGTCTTATAATCTACCTCTTGTCTAAAATCAAATAAGTTTAAATACTGCTTCATCACATCTTTTTAATAAAAACAAAATTTGGTATAGCCTTGGCATTACCAAAGAATAAAACTCCACCAGAAAACTAATTGAAATAAAAAAGTCCATTTAGACTTTAGCCAAATGGAATAGTTGGAGATGAATTTTTGTCTGTTTTTCAGATTCAGCTCAAAGGTATAACATTCTATTTGTAAAGCGTGTTTTTAGGTAAAGAAAGGACGTTTATCTTACAGTTATCAGCAAAAAGAAGCCAGTTGCATCGACCCTTAAAGTTGTGTGACAAAGGCGGTTTCTCTCCAAAAAAAAGTAAGGCTCATAATTTCTATGCGACGCATAAAATCAGTTTAAAAAAAAACTTCTGAAGATTTATTCTATTTTTATTGGTGATTGTTAGAAACACAATACTTAATCCATAAGTAATTAAGATGTTACATTATTAAAACCGCTTATAATTATAATTAACGTACAATAGTTCTGATATGAATATAGGAATGGTTTTGGATAATGAATTTTTCGGAGATATGCGCGTAGAGAATGAAGTTATCTCTCTCACCGAAGCTGGATTCAATGTTTCTGTGGTTTGTTTTGATCATAAGAAGGGTGAAGATCATATAGCAGAATATCATGGCGCAAAAATTATAAAAATTCATCTCGATCTTTGGCGGAAGAAAAAAATGAAAGGCTTGACGAATTTCATTATTGATCCTTACACCTGGTATTGGAGCAAGCAAATCGTAAAATTTGTAAAAGAGAACAATATAGATGTACTACATGTGCATGATCTTTTCCTTTTAGGTGCAGCATTAAACGCTAATAAGCGATTATCAAACAGATGTAAAATCGTCTCTGATTTACATGAAAATTACCCAGCAGCATTGCGGCATTACAGATTTGCCAATACCTTTCCTGGAAATATATTAATATCTGTTCCTAAATGGGAAAGGACTGAAAAAAAATGGACCAAAAAAGCTGACTATATTATAACCGTTATAGAAGAAGCTGTAACACGTTATAAGAAATTAGGAGTAAAGAACATCAGCGTCGTTGCTAACTATGTAAACAGAGACCTTTTCACATCTGCTCCTGATTCTGAAGATTTGAAAAATAGGTTTAAAGATAATTTTTCGGCGTTGTATGTTGGAGGCTTTGACCATCATAGAGGGTTAGAGTCGGCTGTAGAGGCAGTGCCTGCGATCATTCAACAAATTCCTAATTTTAAATTAATACTAGTAGGTAAGGGCATAAATTTAGGCGAGTTACAAGAAAGAGCTAAGGCGCTAAATATTTCCGATCATGTAGCATTTGAGGGCTGGCAGAGTCCAACATTATTACCGTCCTATATCAAAGCAAGTGACATATGTCTTATCCCTCATTTAAAAACGGAACATACTGACCACACGATACCCCATAAGCTTTTTCAATACATGTTATTAAAAAGGCCTGTGCTAGCGACGAACTGCAACCCCATAGAACGTATTATTCGTGAAACCCAATCAGGTGAAATCTATGCTAGTAACGATTCTAAGAGCTTTACTGAAAAGATCATTACACTCTATAACGATCCTGAATTGAGAGACAAGATGGGTATAAATGGGAATCGTGCAGTTCAAGAAAATTACAACTGGGAAATGACGGCCAAGAATTTAATAAGTTTATATAAAGAAATAGAAACGAGTTACTTTAGTTCGTAATTAATTAGAACAACATATGGAATCCTCACAAGAATTTGGCAAACGATACTCATTGAAGAATCGAAGTTTAATGGACAGGTACTCCCATACCTTGCATTTCTTAAAAAAAAATGTTGCTCCTCCAGCCTCAATATTGGACTTAGGTATCACTAACCTGTTTACACAGATTATGGTTGAGAATGGTTATAGCGTCAGCAATACTGAAAAGGGACTTGATTTAGATGATGACTATGATAAAATTTCAAGTTCTGAATATGACATCGTCACTGCTTTTGAAATATTTGAACATTTGTTAGCTCCATATAATATATTGAAGGATCTTCAATGCAAGCACCTCGTTGTATCCGTACCTTTAAAGCTCTGGTTTGCCGATGCATACTGGAATAAAGATGACCCTTGGGATAGACATTATCATGAGTTTGAACCAAAACAATTTGATATGTTGTTAGAGAAATCTGGTTGGAAAATACAAGACCGTCAGCTAGAGGTAAGTCGTAGCTACAAACTGGGCATTAGGCCATTACTAAGAAGACTTTACCCTAGATATTATTTTGTTTATTGTACGCGCTAATCGTTCGTTAAGACAACAGAATTAACAAAATCCCCTTATAGAGTTGTTTATAACATGAAATAGGCAATAGCTATTTTCAAAAGTAAGAGGGCATCTCTTTTCCCGCATACTGCAGAAAAAGATCGCGTCATTCAGAACTCCGCGTTCGCTGCGGTCCTTACGGACTCTGCCGGTGGCAGCTTCTTGCTACCACTGATGCGATGATTATTCATTATGGCAAGCTTCTCCGTTTACCTATATGTTTACTATTTTCAAAAAAATAAAAAAAAGGCCGCTCTCTTTCGAACTGTCGTTAGGACACATCTTGAAAAGAAAAAGCGAAGCACATATTTTCAAATTTTTCTAATCCCCATGCGAAGGTTTTTGACCCAGGTGGTCTTTTGTTGGTATAGTACTCTTTCCATCCGCCCAGC
>Ga0209828_1001446_pt1 | contig 21412 bp, 20 predicted proteins | sample MaitaG_FD_187429 | JGI IMG/M metagenome (GOLD analysis project Ga0209828, IMG submission 187429) | Marine algal microbial communities from Maine, USA - Maine_Asex2 metaG (SPAdes) (version 2) | ecosystem: Host-associated > Algae > Red algae > Unclassified | place: Maine, USA | collected 2015-01-05
TTCCCCTCGACACGACGGCGTTCGCGCAGCTCGACCCGGTCGATGTCGGCGGCTTGCGGATAGCCGTCAGCGAGGACCTCGGCGGCGTGCTCGTGTCGGATTCGATCCGGCGAACGTTTCGCGATCGGATCAAGCGACTGAGCGGTCACGTCGCGGTGTGTGAGCCGCACCCGATCGACCTCACCGCTGCGCCCGACGTCGACTGGAAAGTGCGGGCCGACCTGTTCGTTGCGCAGTATCACGCCGAAGCCGAAACGTGGACCGACGAGTTCAACCCGAACATTCGCCGGTCGTACGACGCCGCGCTCACAATGCCGATGCGCGACATCGCCGTCGCCCGAGCGACGCAGATGCGTTTGTGTGGCGAGATGCAGGGCGTCTTTGCCGACTACGACGTGTTGATTTGCCCCGGCGTCAGCGTGCCGCCGTTCCCGTGGGTGCAGCGCAACCCGACACATGTCGACGGCAAAGCGGTCGACAACTACATGGCCTGGCTTGCGCTGACCGCGTCGCTCACGGTCGTCGGTCATCCGGTTACCGCGCTGCCACTCGGTCTCGACGACAACGGCACGCCGTTCGGTATTCAAGTCGCCGGACCGATGTATCACGACCACCGTCTGCTCAGCATCGCGGCGGCCATCGAAACTGCGTGCGCCAGCGACAGGGCATTGGCGCGCCCCGTTCCCGATCTCAACGCGCTCGCCCAGCGTCGCTCAAACTGCCGCGACGCTCGCATGTAGGCGGGTGGAGGCGTTACTGCTCCGTCCGTGCGTCGCAGCCGGCGTGGGGTTTGTTTACACGGTCCGACGATGGAGGTCGGCTGTCGAGCAGTGATGCGGGCCGGACCGGTCGGCGTTCGAAGTTGCCGCTGCAGTTGGGGCAACGGCCGGCGAAGTGCCCTTCGGCGCACGCGACGCAGAACGTGCACTCGAAGGTGCAGATGCGGGCGTCGGGCGAATCGACGGCCAGGTCGACATCGCAGCACTCACAGTTGGGTCGAAGATCGAGCATCTCGATCAACCCCGTCCGACGAACGGCATGCCGTTGGCCATAACCGTCATGGTCAGAATGTTCGCATCGGGGTCGAGATTCGCTATGTGCACGATCGACGACGCCACATTGCCCATGTCCATCGTCGGCTCGCTTCGCGTCGACCCATCAGCCTGCAGAATCCCGGCGACCATGGCCTCGGTCATGTCCGAGGTCACGTTGCCGATGTCGACCTGCCCGACGCAGATTCCGTGGGTCCGGCCGTCGAGCGAGAGAGACTTTGTTAACCCCGTGATCGCATGCTTCGACACGGTGTACGGCGCCGACATCGGCCGCGGCCGGTCAGCCGAGATCGATCCATTGTTGATGATGCGCCCGCCCTGTGGCGACTGATCACGCATCTGCGCGAATGCCGCTCGGGCACACAGGTACGACCCAGTCACGTTGATCGCGATCACCTGCTCCCATACCTCGACCGACAGCTCATCGACGGGAACCGCCGGCGCGGCGATGCCTGCGTTGTTGAACAGCAGGTCGACACGACCGAACGTGGCAACGGCCTGCCGAAAGAGCTCGTCGACCTGCGACGCGTCGCTCACATCGGTGGCAACGGCCAGACCCTCGCCGGTGAGTTCGGCGACGGTCTCATCGAGCCCACTTTGGGTGCGGCCGGCGACGACAACGTTCCAGCCGTCCTCGCCAAGCGCGAGAGCGGTGGCCCGGCCGATACCGCGTCCGCCGCCGGTGATGATGGCGGTTCGAGAGCCGGGAACATGGGTTGTGGTCATGGACCGAATCTAATGGCGACACGCAGAGAGGTAGGCCGGGCCGACTCGTTATCGTTGGCTGCGTCCTCTTCTGCGTTCCTCGACGGTCAGGTCTCATGAACATGTCAGAGCAGCCCAACTCGGCTCCAGCGAACTTCGGAATGATCGGTCTGGCGGTGATGGGACAGAACCTCGTGCTCAACATGGTCGACCACGGCTACTCGGTGGCCGTCTACAACCGCACGACGTCGGTGACCGATGACTTCATCGCCCGCAACCCCGACGCTGCGCTCGTTGGCGCGCAGGACCTCGCGGAGCTAGCGGCATCGATTGAGCGACCTCGCCGAGTGATGATGCTGGTGAAGGCGGGCGGTCCAGTCGACGCGGTCATCGAAGGTTTGCTCGATGTGCTCGAACCGGGCGACGTCATCATCGACGGTGGCAACTCCGAATGGCGGGACACGAACCGTCGCCAACAGACGGTCGAGGCTGCGGGAATGTTGTACGTCGGATCGGGCGTGTCCGGAGGAGAAGAAGGCGCCCGCCACGGACCGTCGATCATGCCGGGTGGTTCGCCAGCAGCTTGGCCGCTGATCAAGGACGTCTTCGAAGCGGTTGCCGCGGTCGCCGAAGGCGAGCCTTGCACCGGCTGGCTTGGCGCCGGGGGAGCAGGCCACTTCGTCAAGATGGTGCACAACGGCATCGAGTACGGCGACATGCAAGTGCTCGCTGAGACGTATGGGCTCATGCAGGCGATGGGCTACGACAACGCTCGGATCGGTGACGTCTTCGAGTCGTGGCGAACGACCGAATTGCAGTCGTACCTGGTCGATATCACCGCGGAGATTTTCAAGACGACCGAAGACGATGGAACGTGGACGATCGACCTCATCCTCGACGCAGCGCAGCAGAAGGGCACCGGCAAGTGGACGGTCATCGACGCGATGGAGTTCGGCCAGCCGGTCATGCTCGTCGCCGAGGCAGTCGGGGCGCGCATGGTGTCATCGTTTGTCGACCTGCGAGCTGCCGCCAGCGAAGTCCTGCCCGGCCCCGCCGACGCCGGTGAACGGGTAGCCGGACTCACTCCCGACCTACTTCGTGACGCGGTCTACGCGGCCAAGATCGTGTCGTACACGCAAGGGTTCATGCTGTTGTCCGACGCGTCATCAGAGCAGGACTGGGGCCTGGACCTTGGCCTGGTCGCGAGTGTTTGGCGCGAAGGCTGCATCATCCGGGCTCGGTTCCTGAACGACATCACCGCTGCGTATCGGCGCGACCCGCACCTTGCCAACCTGATGCTCGACGACTTCTTCGCCGCCGCGATCGCCCGTACGCACTCGGGTCTGCGGGCCGTGGTCGCGGCCGCCGCCGAGGCTGGCGTCGCCGCTCCGGCCATGTCGTCGGCGCTTGCGTTCTACGACGGCTTCCGCCAGAAGCGCGGCACCGCCAACCTGGTGCAGGCTCTGCGCGACTACTTCGGCGCCCACACCTACGAGCGGGTCGATAAGCCTCGCGGCGAATGGTTCCACACCGACTGGGCCAACACCGGCGGCGCCGTCACATCGAACAGCTACGACGCCTGACGGCTAGTTCCGACGCTCGCGCCTACTTGCGGCGTTCCGACGCTCGCGCCTACTTGCGGCGTTCCGACGCTCGCGCCTACTTGCGGCGTTCCGACGCTCGCGCCTACTTGCGGCGTTCCGACGCGATGCGCTTTTTGGTTGCGGCCCAGGCGCAGATCGGGCAGTCGGTGAGGTCGTGGTTGCGGGCCGGGCAGTAGTCGCGGCCGAAGAAGATGACCTGCAAGTGGCGGCGGTTCCACGTGTCCTTGGGGAACACGGCCTTTAAGTCGCGCTCGGTTTTCTCGACCGTCGTGCCATTCGATAGGCCCCATCGATCGGCGAGCCGATGAATGTGGGTGTCGACGGGAAACGCGGGCACCCCGAACGACTGCGCCATGACAACGCTGGCGGTCTTGTGGCCAACACCAGCGAGTGATTCGAGGAACTCCCAATCGGCTCGCACCCCGCCGCCATCTTCGAGAATCTGATGGGCCATCGTCGAGAGGTTGCGGGCCTTGGTCGGAGCGAGCCCGACCTGGCGGATGAACTCGAGGATCTTGTCGGGGTGCAGCGCCGCCATCTTCTCGGGGGTATTGGCGGTCGCGAAAAGTGCCGGCGTGACCTCGTTGACCTTCTTGTCGGTCGTTTGGGCTGAGAGCGCCACCGCGACGAGCAGGGTGTACGGATCGGTGTGATCGAGCGGGATTGGGGGTTTCGGATACAGGTCGTCGAGGATCTCGCCGATCCGGTCAGCTTTCTCGGATCGTTTCATGCGCCAGCGAGCATTGCGATGACCGGCTGAGCATCCGGATTGGCCGACGTGACATCGAGCCGAATGCCGGTATCGATCGTGGTCGTCACGAGTGTGAGGAATGAGCAACAGGTGGTCTCACTCGCCGCCAGGTCGGCGACCGTTGCTGCGAGGTCGGCGGGAAAGACGACGGCCATGCCGTTTGGAATGGAGGTCCGCTCGAGCGCATGGGGCGCAAGGTCGGACCATTCGGTCACCTGCTTTGCGGCCTCTTTGGTCGTGAGTGTGCATGCGACTGGCTCGGGCATGTCCTCACGCTACTGGTAACGGCATCCGGGACGCCGAAGTCGACTGCGCGTCCCGGTTGCCGCGAACTCGTCAACCGCCCGTGGTGGTGTCGTTACCCGGGCCCGGGAAGACCAGGTCGGTGCCAGCGCCGCCGTCGAGGGTGTCGTCATCGGCTTGGCCGTAAAGCAGATCGTCGCCGGCACCTCCGTCGAGCCTGTCATCGCCGGACGCTCCCTGGAGTCGGTCGTTGCCATTGCCGCCCGTGATGTCGTCGTCGCCGAACGAGCCGTAGATTTCGTCCCAGCCGTCGCCGCCGATCAGAACATCGTCGCCGTCACGACCGTAGATCGCGTCGTTGCCACCCATGCCATCGACCGTGTCGTGACCGCCGCCACCGTCGAGCACGTCGTCGCCGCCGAAGCCGCGGATGTTGTCATAACCGGGACCGCCGTAGATGCGGTCGTTGCCGCCGCCCGCGTTGATGATGTCGGCGCCGAACTGGCCGAGCACGATGTTGTCGCCGCCGCCGGCCGAGATCTTGTCGTGGCCACCGCCGCCCCAAATCTGGTCGTTGCCAGACGCGGCTCCGATGAAGTCGCGCCCCGGACCTCCGTGGATGATGTCATCGCCATCACCGGTCTGAACGAGGTCGTCGCCCGGGCCCGCGAAGATCGTGTCCTCTCCGGCCAGGAGGTACACGTCGGTGAAGACCTGGTCGTCGCCCGGTCCAGCGCAGATGATGTCGTTTCCGCCGTTGCCGCGGATGTAGTCGTCGCCTCCGAGAGCGATGATGATGTCGTCGCCCGACGTGCCGTAGATCTCGTCGGCGCCAGCGGTGCCGAGGTGGGTCGCCGTCGCCGGATCGCAGAAGTCTGTCTCGGCTGGCACGGCGATCATCGAGAAACTACTTGCCGTCGCAGGTTGGCTTGCGACCGCAAACATTGCGGCAGAGACGGCGAGCACGGTCAAGATTCGAATCATGGATGAAGACATAGACAGTTTCCTTCGTTTAAGGAGCTGCGCCGGTAGGGCGAGGAACGAGTCCTGCTGGCAAGGCGACCAGACAACAGAGCGCGCCATTCGCCGAGGAACGAGGCGAAAAAGGAACTTGTCGTAGTGAGCGCTTGCACCTACCGGCGCGGGTCCTAAGCACTGCGGACCTTGTTGATGTGCTGGTGGTCCATGCTTGGACGGTGCGGCCGCAGACTGAGTTTCCCAACATTTCTTGAACCGAAACATATCTCATTGTTGGCGGCAAGTAGCGCGATGGATAGCACAACCACCATGGCCGGGGTCACACGCGGGCCTGACGTGGCTGGGAAACCGTGGAGGCTCGCGATGATGTGTGAAGCTGCTGCCATGCCCCTCACGGTGTTTACCGCCCGCATGATTCGCACGATGGATCCGTCGTTGCCGACGGCGAATGCGATTGCGGTGCGCGATGGAAGGATCGTAGAAGTTGGCACGATCGAGTCGCTGCAACCGTGGCTGCGCCACCACGAGCACGTCATCGACGATCGTTTTGCCGACTCGGTGCTGCTGCCCGGTTTCATCGACCCGCACGTGCATCCGGCGATGATGTCGCTGCTGCTTGCAGCGCACTGGATTACGCCGGAACCGTGGGATCTGCCCGGACGTGACATTCCGGCGACCGAAGGACGCGACGCCTACCTGGCCCGCCTGAGCGAGCTGATCGCAGCCGATGGCTCGGGCGCAGAAGGTGATGCGGCCAGCGAGCCGTTCGTCACCTACGGCTACCACGCTCAGTTTCACGGTGAGATCAGCAGATCGGATCTCGACGCGATCACGACCGACCGACCGCTCATCGTCTGGCAGCGCTCGTTTCACGAGTTATGGGTGAACACGCCAGCGCTGGCGTGGCTCGATGCCGAAGAGGGCGCAGCGTGGGACCCGCACGTCGATCTCGCCGCTGGCCGGCTGTTCGAATCGGGCATGGTGTGGGGACTGCGAACTCTCGGGCCGTATCTGCTTGGCGATGGCAAGCTCGATCGGGGCCTCGACGACTGCGCAACGCTGGTGCGGGCGGGTGGGGTGACAACGATTGCCGACGCCGGGTATGGCATCTTCGATTTCGACATGGAGCTCGCTTCGTTCCGCGAGCACTTCGGTAGCGACGAGTCGCCGTTTCGGTTGTATCTCATGCCGAACGTGCTGTCGGCGAAAGGCAAGCTCAAGGGCGGTGGCGACTTGTTCGATCAGCTCGACGCGTTCCGCTCGTATGAGACCGAACGAATGCAGTTCCTCCATGCGGCGAAGTTCCTGGCCGACGGTGCCTTCATCGCCCAGCTCATGCAGATGGGTCCGCCGGGCTATATCGACGGTCACGAAGGCGCATGGCTATCGGACCCCGAGCAGCTGTACCTGCTGATCAAGCCATTCTGGGATGCGAACTTCGACATCAATATCCATGCGAACGGCGACCAGGGCGTCACCGCGTGTCTTGACACAATCGATCGGCTGCTGCGTGAGACGCCTCGGTTCGACCACCGCACGACGTTGCATCACTTCGGCGTGTCGACCCAGGCGCAAGTGCGCCGGCTAGCCGCGCTCGGCGTTGCAGTGCAAGCCAACGGGTACTACCTCCACCTATTCGGCGATGCGTTTGTCGACCGGTGGCTCGGCACCGAACGAGCGTCGCAGATGACCCGGCTGGGTTCGGTGGCACGTGAGGGAGCGAGCGTCGCCGTGCACAGCGACCTGCCGATGGGACCGGTCGCACCGCTGCTTGCGGCGTCGGCGATCGCGACACGCGCCACGCGGAACGGAACGACGATGGCGCCGACCGAAGCACTGAGCGTCGAGGACGCGCTGCGAGCCATCACGATCGAGGCCGCTTGGCAGCTTCGTCTCGACCACGAAGTCGGCAGTCTCGCGGCGGGCAAACTCGCTGACCTTGTGGTGTTGGCCGACGACCCCTTCACGACCGACCCGATCGACTGGCCGGCGATCGAGATCGAAGCGACCGTCGTCGGCGGCCGCGTCTACCCGTGATCGCGGGCGCGGCGTGATGATCGCGGGCGCGGCGTCGTGATCGCACCGGCGTGATGATCGCGGGCGCGGCGTGATCAGATACACCGTCATCGGCGGCTGGCTTGGCTCGGGCAAGACGACGCTGATCAACCGGCTGCTTGCGTCGACGCCGCCTGATGGTGAGCGGATCGCCGTGATCGTGAATGACGTTGGCGAGATCAACGTCGACGCCGCGCTCATCCGGTCTCGTGGAACCGAAACGATCGAGCTGACGAACGGCTGCGTGTGTTGCTCGATTGGCGGCAGCTTGGCAATCACATTGCGCGACCTGGTGCGCGGCGACGGTCGGCTGGGACATCGAGCACCGGATCGGATCATCGTCGAAGCCAGTGGTGTCGCCGATCCCGCGAAGGTGGCTGGTTACGGCGACCGACGCGTGCTGCGGCTCGACGGCGTGGTCGTGACCGTCGACTGTGTCGACCTCGAGCGACGGCTCGCCGACGAGACCTATGGCCCGATGGTCCGCCACCAGATCGACACTGCTGACGTTCTCGTTGCGACGAAGACGGATCTCGCGACACCGAAGCAACTCCTCGCAGCACACGATTGGTGCCGCGCCAATGTGCGTGACACGCCAGTGGTTGAGTTCGCAGACCTGGTAGACACCTTCGCCATGGAACGGTCGATGTCATCGATGCCGTCAGTTGGATCGAAGCTTGCGCCGCAGTTGTCACTTGTGTCCCGCACGTGGCGCCCGGATGGAGCCGTCGACATTGAAGCCGTACTCCGCGAGCTGGCCGACCTCGGCATCGTGCGGGCGAAGGGCATCATTCGCGATCTCGACGGCGTCCGCCAACTCGTGCAACACACCGACGGTGCGGGTAGTCAGGTGTTGGCGACCGAGGCTGACGTCCCCGAGGGCCTCGTCCTCATTGCGACCTCCCATGATCTCGACGCCTTCTTCGTCGCCATGCCGGGCTCGGGAAGTCGTTGAGGGCGTCGATGTGTCGACGGTGTTGGTTACTCGGCCGACGGCGCTGACGTCGGCATCTCGCGGACGATCATCGATTGGCTCGCCACGGCAAGCAGGTCGCCGCGCTGGTTCCACAGCTGGCTCGTGACCATGCCGAATCCGTTCCCGACGAACTCGGCTCGGCTGTCGCACAACACCCATTCGTCGTCGGGGTGGTCGGTCACGGGCGCTGCATAACGAATCGTGTTGTCGAGGCTGGTGCTGCCGACCGCATGCCCGAGGGCATTGCCGATCGCGCCGCCGTTGTAGTCGGCCAGGATCGCGAGCGCTGCCGCGTCATGTTCGACCTCGGGCAACCGCAGCCACAGTTGCATGCTGTCGGGGTGCGGGGTTCCGCGAGCCCCCCATCCGAACATGCCGCGCGCGATACGAGTCTCGACATGGTTGTGCATGCTCGACGGTGAATCGCGCTCCATCACCGGACAGCCGAGTGGGGTAGGTGGGGCCGGGAAGGTCGGGGTGATCTGGGCGAACCGATTCGGTCGCTTCCCGGCTGCGCCAAGAATCGTGATGATCTCGTGGCCGTCGAGTTTGCCGAGCACCCGACCCTGGGTCACCGAACGGCCGACCGCCGGGAGCTTCACCGCAAGGTCGAGCGTGATATCGCCCTGGGTCGGCGCAAGGAATTGACCAGTCGCCCAGACCACCGGCTTCCCGGCCGCTTCTTCGAGCGCGAGGATTCCGGCGGCGAGCCCGGCCCCACCAAACAACGAACCGCGGTGCCCGATGATGTGGTTCGCGATCGGTAGCGACCAGTGGTTCTCCTCACCAGCGCCGGTCATCGCGAGGAAGTCCTTGGTTGATAACTTCAGGGTCGAGGTCCTTCGCGATTCGTTCGTCACCCACACCGGTCCAGCGTGGCCCTCGGCAGGGTAGCTGTGCGCGGCGAGGACCTCGGAAGGACAGCTACCGCGTGTTTGGGTCTTGTCGTATGGATGGCGCGTCGGCAACACTCCACGCATGACCGAACCTTCTGCTAGCGATCTTCCAACGAAGGGCTCTGCCACCGTCGATGTCGACGCCTCGGCAACCGACGTCTACGCGTTACTCACCGACCTTGACCGGTTGCCGACGTTGAGTCCCGAGAACGAGCGATGCGAGTTCCTGGCCGATGCCACCGCGATCGAGGTTGGTGTGAGATTCCGGGGCCACAACAAATCCGGCGACTACGAATGGCACGCCGATTGCGAAGTCACCGTTGCTGATCCGGGCAAGAAGTTCGCGTACATCGTGCCGCCCGATTTCGAGCACACCACTACCTGGGGCTACGACATCGAGTCGACGGGTCCCAACAGTTGTCGGGTGACCGAGTGGTTCGACGCTCCCATGCTCGCCCTGCCCAAGGTCTACCCGGGCACGATCGATGGACGTTGCGAGAACCTTGAGGCGGCGTGCCGAATCACGATGGAGAATCTTCGAGCGGCTTTCGCCAGCTGATCGCTGAACCGGTCATCTCTAAACCCCGCTCAGTTTCTCTGGGTTCTCATGGCGCTCCTTCATAACGGACGCGAGTCGGGTGGCGAGCCGACTGGTCGCGGTGGCCGCACACTCCTCGCCGCCGGTGCGTTGGCCATCGCCCTGGGTCTTGGTGCGATGGTCGTTCTCGACGTTCGCCACGGCACTTTGCGCGAGGGGGTCGTTCCGCAGACGATCGCCTGGTGGGGCCTTGCGTTCGTGGGTTTCGCTGTCGCGATCATCGGCAACGAACGATGGCGCGTGCCGACTCGATGGTTGTGGGTCGCCGCGATCGTGTTTCGTTTGCTCATGCTCAGCACGTCGCCGACCCTGAGCGACGACGTCTACCGCTACCTCTGGGACGGTCACCTCGTCGCTGAAGGCGTGAACCCGTATGCCTTCGCGATCGATGATCCGCAAGGTGATCCGTACGAGATCCCGGCCCGAGCGCTCGCGAACAACCGCACCCTGAGTTCGCCGTACCTGCCGACGGTGCACGCGGTGTTCGGCGCGGCGGCCGCAACGCTGCCGTCAGAGCCGATTGTGGTGCAGTCGATCATGGTGATCTTCGACCTGGTAACGGCGTTCCTGCTCGCCAAGCTGTTGGCGATTGCCGGGCTGCCGGCTCGACGACTGCTGCTGTACCTCTGGAACCCGCTCGTGATCGTCGAAGTCGCGCACAGCGCGCACCTCGACGCGCTGATGATCATGCTGTCGGTCGCCGCGCTTGTGTTGACCTATGGCGATCGCCCGGGCGGCCTCGCCGGTGCTGCCGCGACTATCGGCGCGCCCGTGCTGCTCGCGTTCGCAACGCTGACTCGGTTCCTGCCGGTGCTGTTCTTGCCAGTGATCTTCTGGCGTTGGTCGTGGCTGCAACGCGTAATCTACGCCGCGACGTGTGCGGCCATGGTTGTGCCGTTTGGGCTGGGCGCGGGCTTCGGGGTTGCGGGCGAGCCGACGGGCACCGGGGTATTCGGTTCTGCTCGCGCGTACAGCGACACCTTCCGTTTCAACTCTGGCATCTACCACTGGCTCGAACGCTGGGTCTCGTCGCAGGGCCTCGACAGCGAAGGCTGGAACGAACCGATTCAACTGACGAAGCTGATCGTGGTTGCGACGTTTGGCGTCGCCGTGTTGTGGGTGTGGTTTCGGGCTCGCTGCGTCACCGACGGTCGTGTCGCTATCCGGCTCATGGCCGTGCCATTCGGTGGCTACGTGCTGCTCGCCCCCGTGATGCACCCGTGGTATCTGCTGTCGTTCCTGACGCTGTTGATCTTCGTGATGCCGGGCTTCGACGAACCCGTCACCCGGTGGGTGCTCGGGGCGCCGTGGTTCTACCTCACGGTCACGATGATCCTGTCGTACCTCACCTACGAAGACCCGACCGCCTTCGCGGAGCGCGCCTGGGTGCGTAGTGTCGAGTGGATGCCAACGTTCGCCTTGCTCGTGCTCGCTGCGGTGCTCTGGGCCCGCATGCGCGATCGAAGCCCGGTTCCCTCATGACCATCCTGCTTGCCGTCCTCGCGGGCGGCGCGCTCGGCTGGGTGCTGGAACACGGCGGCTTCTGCTTCCACAGCACCTGGCGCCGACCACTCTCGAAGCCCCGCGATTTCTCACTCGTGCGGGCCTACCTTCTGATGCTCGTCGTATCGACACCCCTCGTGCAGCTGCTGATGGCAACGGGCGCGATCGATCCGTTCGTGCCGGGGCTGGCCTGGCCGGCGGCAATTTTCGGTGGCCTGTTGTTCGGCGGCGGCATGGTCGTCGCGTCGACGTGTATCTCGGGCATGTTCTACAAACTCGGCGCCGGCATGTTGGGCATGGTCGTCGCACTTGTCGCGTGGGCCATTGGCGACCTTGTCACCTTCAAAGGACCGCTCAGCGGGTTCCGCGACGAGCTGAATTCGTCGGTTGTCACGGTCACAGCTACCGACGGCTCGGCCGAAGTTGCGACGGTCAGCTCGGCGTTCGGTTGGCTCGGCATCGTCGTCGTTGTGCTCATCGGTGTTGGCATTGCCGCCTGGCTCGTGGGGTCGTATCGTCGCGACCCAGGTTTCGAATCTCGCGAAACGCTCTTGGGATGGTTGCCGCTCGGACTCGCAACCGCGGCGGTGATGACCATCGCCTGGCTCCTCGCCCGTGGTCACGGGTTCGACTATTCGTACGGCACCGCCGGTGTTCCAACCGAGCTGTGGGATCGCATCGCCAACGGTTCGACCAAGAAGTTGTGGATTCCCGTTGGGCTCATCAGCGTCATCCCGGGAGCGTTGCTTTCAGCGATGCGAAGCGGACGATTCTGGGCTCGAGGAGAAACATTCGACCGATACGTTCAGCTCGTCGTCGGCGGGTTCGTGATGGGGATCGGCGCCGCAATCGCCGGAGGCTGCAACCTTGGCCATTCGATGGTCGGCGTGCCGTTGCTCTCGCTCGGCAGCATCGTGACGACGATCGCGATCATCGCCGGTGTTGTGATCGCCGACCGGGCGCAGCGCCTCTACGAATCGGTTAGCGCGACCGGGTGATCGGTTCGAGCGCCGGCTGAGGGGTCCGCCGCTCAGCAGTGGCTATCAATGCGACGACTGTGCCAGAGCTTGCCGCTCTAACCGAATACAGCGACAGGAACTCTTCGAGCATGCATAGCAGCGTGGTGGTTTGATGTTCGTTTGCGTGATCATGCATGATCACCTCCTTTCAATTTATTGGTTGATGTGATGGGTCGAGGACGTTCTGCACTATGGCGACCGTCCTATTGTGTGTCGATGGCAACTCTTCAGGAATGGCAGCGTCATCCGCTCTTTGGTGAGGTTGTTCCCGAGGGCGAAGACGAGATTCTTGGTCACTACACGTCGGCGGCTTCGGCCGCTGCGATTGCACTGACCGGGCTCCTTTTGCCAAGTCCGCTGTCGGCACTTAACGACCCGAGCGAAAGCCAACAGCAGGGCGCGGTAACCATCGGGGCCACCTTTCGGTCCGTCGAGGGCATCATCTGGGACGATCCGGCGCCATCTGTCCAAGATGCGGACGCCGCCAACGCTGCCCTTCGTGACGGGGTTCGAGTTCAATGTTTCACTCTTGACCGAGGACAGGGGTTGGCTTGGGGCGCCGCGCAAAACGATCTCAGAACCTTTGCGCGGCAGCGCATGTGGGCGCAGTACGGCGCAGGCCACGAGGGGATCTGCCTCTTGTTGAACCGCTCTCGGCTGGAGGCGCAGGTAAAGCACGCGTTCGGCGACCAAGGCCGATGTGGTGAGGTCGCCTATATCGAGGGCTTCGACAACTCGCACGGAACTAGAACAGGTTCGTTCCATCGCAACACTGAGATCAATTTTCTTGATTCGACGCTGTTTCGAAAAAACGCTGATTGGAGGGCCGAAGCTGAGTTCCGAGTCAGAGTGCACAGCTGGGACGAAGGGGTATGCAAACTCCCGCTTGATAACTGCGTTGTCGGAATGGTTCTCGGGATGAGATTCCCACAGCACCTGCTTCCAATAGCAGAGTCGATCGCAACGAGGTTCGACATTGTGAATTCAAGTGCGAAGGCGATGATGAGTGACGGCCGAGTCATTGACACCAACCCAGCGCACAAAGATGGGGTCTGGAGGTCCTGGACCGACGCCGAGATCCGAGAGATCGGCACCGTTTATGACTTGCGCTAATCCATTCATTCTGATCGCTCCAGGTCAAGGGAAGATCCGTACCCCCATGGCGAAAGCTCTTTGCCAGCAGCGGTCACCAGTGCGCTGAGTTTGCGGACAGCACCCTGGCTGCGGCTCGTTTGATCTGCTCGATTGCGGTGTGGCGTTCCGTCGCAGTGACAGGACTGCTCGGCGTCGACCAGAAACAGCACCTGCGGGAAGACATCCAGGTCAACGGCGGAGTGGCAGTAGTCGAGGTAGCGGGCCGATCTTGTCCTCGATCACCGTCATCGATTCGATACCCAAGTCCAGCTCGACGGCCTGTTAGGTGCCGTACCATCGCGCGAACTTTGACTCGGTCCCGAACCTGAACGGGTCGCCGACTTCGCAGACGAGCGTTGCTGCGGTGATCGGTCCAATGCCTGCTTCCTCACGCAACGTGGTGCCGTGTTCATCGAGTAGACGGGCTCTTCAACCACTCGCGAGGTCCACGCGACCCGCTGATTGGTTCGAGCAGCGCGAGCCGCCAGCCCTTCTCGGCCTTGTCGCTGTTCTGCGGAATGATCTGCACGGCGTCGACGATCTTCAATCGTGCTTCGAGCATGTGCCACAGTCGGTTTTCGCCGATGTGGCACCAGCTTGACACCAGCACCTTCCCGCCCGGTTCCAGCGCGTCGACGGCCAAGTCGATCAGGCGCTCGGGATTGTCGGACATGTAGAGCACGTCCATGAATATGACGCACGAATAACGGTGGTCAGTCCACGTTGTGTCGGCGGCGAGAAGGTCCTCGGCGATGAAACGAGCACGCGGATCGCCGGCCGCCCGCTCGATGGCCGAGTCGACCGCGGCGGTCGACAGATCGGCGCCGACCCATTCGTCGAACTGAAGATGGCGGGCCCGTTCAAAGAGGAACCCGTTCCCGCACCCGGCGTCGAGCACGCGGTGCTGTGGGCCGAGGAAGTCGAGGTAGCCGACGAGGATGCTGAATCGAGACCGTTCGCTCAAGTCGCCGAAATAATCGAGCGTGCCGTCGCCGTAGTCGGCTTCCCACCGTTCGTTGGTCCAGGTCTTCGGCTTGTAGCGCACGAGGCCGAGGGCCACCAGGCGATCGCGAAGCTCGAACCGGCGAGCCAACTGTCGCACTGTTCCAATGCCGCGGCTCACGATGGCTCACCCATTGATCGATCCACAGTCTCGCCGATGCACAGCTTCCATCTTGCCGACTTTGCGGCGCAGACAGAACCCGAGCAGACGGAACGCCCTACACGAACCGTCTGCTCGGGGGATCGTTACCCGGCCTGTCGGGCGATGCCGAGTGTGAATGCCCCGTTGGCCGCCTGCGCTTGGTCCGGGCTTACATCCCGGTCGGAATCGACTCCATCACCCGACACCTGGATGTAGTAGCTGGCCGATGGGTCATCCACCCCGATGGTGGTTGCGGCCCCGCCGGGCTCCAACTCTTGGCCGCATGCAACCAAGGCGCCCGCAAGGTCGTCGATGCCTGCAGCCTGGTTGGACGCCACGAATGCGGCGATCCCACCACCCCACTCCGGGCTCGTGAGGTCGATGTCGTAAGTGCCGACTGTGGTGGGCGTCCATCGATACCAGACCGATGATTCCTCATAGCCAACGATGTAGGCCGGTTCGCCGTCACGTTGGATGCAACCAGGCGGTTCCTCCGAGATTGGATACGTCAGGTGCGTCTCGCCGGGTTCGGTTGTCGCCCAGACGGTTGATCCGGCGACTGTCACCTCGTCGGATCGTACGTGGTGGAGCGAACGTTGATCGACGCGTTGTCGGCGTCGCAGACCTGCGGTGCTATCGCCACGACCCGTTTGACGTCGATCTTCGTGTAGATGATGGCACCGCTGTCGTTTCCGAAAACCGTTTCCGCTGGCCGGTCAGGGCTCGCCAGTGGGGGCAAACCGGGGCCCGTCGTCGAGGTCGGCGAAACCACGCAAAGATCCGGCGCCAGCGAGCTGACCGACTGAGCGTCGGCCGGAGCCGCATTGAGCGCAAGCAGACTTGCTAGCAGCGCCCCAAAGACGACAGCGAACGCTCGGAGTTTGGACCTGACGTGAATGTTGGTCATGTCTCTGAGACGCAGAAGCGGGTTCGTTCCTTCCGCGCTTCTTTCCGTGTCTTCCAACACCTCTTTCTTGTCGCCCTTTTGAACGAACGCCGGTGGTGTCAGTCTCGGGCCACGTTCAGTTTGCTGATGGCGCCGTGGTCGAGGCGCTGATCGTCTTCGAGTTCGACCTGCACCTTCATCAGCGTGCCGGTGAATGTGAAGGGTGACGGGTAATCGCTCACCGGCGTGCCGCGATCAAACCCCACATCGAGGCCGGACCACGAGATCATCAGTGAGAAGATTCGATCGGTCGTAAACCGACCGACTTCAATTCCGTCGACGAGCAAGGTTCCGACCCCCGATGTTCCTTGTCGGTCCATCCGGAATGTGAGTTCGCGGCGACCGGCGGCAACCGGTTCGGCCGAGGTGACGTACTGATGTTCACCTCCGACGTTGAGGTCGTGCGCGAGATGACCGTCGCGCAGGAAGAACGAGTAACCGCAGGTGGCATCGCCGTGGGCGACCAGGACCCCCTCGGCCCCGCCGTCAGGGATGTCGGCGGTCGCCGTGATGCTGTAGCTCCGGCTGCGGAGATCGGGAGCGACCTCGGACGGGAGGTGGCCCATGCCGGGCCAGAACGTGTAGCTCGTGCGTTCGCCGCGGTGGCGCTCAGCGTTCTCGGCGAAGCGAGCCGCGAACCGGTCGTCGAGTGGCAACACGTTGTTGGCCTCGGCCTCACGCCACCACATCGCCTTCATCTCGGCGAGGCGTTCCGGTTCGGCCGCGGCCTGATCGTGGATCTCGCTGAAGTCGGCGTCGAGGTGGTAGAGCTCCCACTCGTCATCGTCGAACGCGGTGCCAGGTGGATGAAACGCGACGGCCTTCCAACCGTCGTGCCAGATGCCGCGATGGCCGAACATCTCGAAGTACTGCGTCTGCTTGCTGGTTGGCGCGTCGGCGCTGGTGAGCGTCGGAGCGAAGCTGACACCTTCCATGTCGGCGGGGCCATCGATGTCGAGCAGGTCGAGGATCGTTGGCGTGAGGTCAGCAACGTGGCAGAAGTTGTGGCGCAGTTCACCTTGGGCGAAACGCTCGGGCCACGAGATCACGAGTGGGTCACGAATCCCGCCGCCGTGGGTGTTCTGTTTGTAGCGCTTCAGCGGTGTATTCGACGCCATTGCCCAACCCCACGGGAAGTTCGTGTGGGTATCGGGTCCGCCGATGTCGTCGAGCCGGGCGAGCTTCTTCTCGATCGGTTCGCTGACACCGTTGTAGGGCCCCATCGCGTTGACGAAACCGTGCGGCCCGCCCTCTTGACTCGCTCCGTTGTCCGACAAAACGAGCACGAGCGTGTTGTCGCGCTGACCGGACCGATCGAGGAAGTCGAGGAGTCGGGCGAACTGTTGGTCGGTGTGTTCAAGCATGGCGGCGTACGCGCCGGCGAGGCGGCTGTTCACGCGACGCTCGTCGTTGGTGAGGTCGTCCCATTCGACCACGTGATCGTTGCGAGCTGGCAGCTCGGTTCCGGCGGGAACGATGCCGTCGGCGATCTGGCGGGCGAGGCGATCGGTGCGGGTTTGGTCCCAGCCCTTCGCGAACAGCTCGTCGTACTTGTCGATCAGATCGCGGGGCGCCTGATGCGGAGCGTGACAAGCGCCTGGTGTAACCATCAGGAACCACGGCGTATCTGGCAGCACGGCTTCGTGGCCCTTGACGAACTCGATCGCGTTGTCGAACAAATCCTCGGTGAGGTGGTAGCCGGTTTCCCACGTGCCGGGCGCGGTGATGTGGCTGTTGTCTCGAACCAGCTCGGGGGAGTAGTGGTCGGTCTCGGCATCGAGAAATCCGTAGAAGCGATCGAAGCCTCGACCGAGCGGCCAGCCATCGAACGGACCGGTCGGCCCGGTCTCGGTCAGCGGAGTCACGTGCCACTTGCCGGCCATGTAGTTGCGGTAGCCGTGCGTGCGTAGAACCTCGGCGATCGTCGGGGCCGACGGGTCGAGCTTGCCGCGGTAGCCCGGGTAGCCGCTGTCGAAGTTCGCGAGACAGCCCATACCCACCGAGTGATGATTGCGACCGGTCAGCAGCGCCGCCCGGGTGGTCGAACACATGGCGGTCGTGTGGAAGCCGGTGTAGCGCAGACCCCGCTCAGCGACGCCGTCGATCGCGGGCGTGTCGATCTCTGAGCCGTAACAACCAAAGTCGGCGAAACCCACGTCGTCGAGCATCATCAGCAAGATGTTCGGACTACCCGCTGGTGGTCGGGGCGGGGCCGGCCACGAGGGGGTCGACTCGTCGATTGTGGCGCCGATCGATCCGGAGAATCCGTCGGCGGCCGTCATGGCTGTTCGCTCATGACCGCCACTGTAGAACGCGGTCCGAGGGCGGGCCGGCGGTCTCAGCTCAGGGGCCCAGCCAGTAGGCGCTTCGCGGCGGGTGGGGCCCTTGAGTTCATCCTGGTTCGGAACTTCGTACAGCCTCCTACCGGCTGAACTCCTTAGCCGGCGTTGAGCGGCGCAACGATCTGTTCGCCGAGAGCGGCGGTGCGGGCTGCGATATTCTGGACCGAGTCGTACTGCGGGAGGTCGCCGCTCAGGTCTTCGTTGAAGTACACGTCGGTGGCCGACGCGAACGGCTCGGGAAGCTGATCGAAGCCGACGATCACACCAATGACCCCGGCAGCCGTCGTCATGTTGTTGTCGTTGTCCCAACCGGCGAGGCCGGCAATGTCGAGCGTGGCCCGAAGATCGCCTTCGCCGTAGAGCAACGCCAGAACAGTGGACGCGAAGTTCACGCGGCTTCCCCAGAAGTCGGGATCGTTGTCGTACTTCTGTCGGATGAGTTCGCGGGTCGCCCGCCAGTCATCCGGGTTGTCGCGATGCCATACGAAGACATCGTCGAAGATCGGCGCGACGACCGAGTCATCACCTTCGGCCAACCGAGCGCGCACGAGCAATGATTCGACGTCGTCCTCTATGAAGGCTTCGGCGATCACGCGAGCATAGAAACGGCTGGCGTCGACGGCCGGTCCTCGAGCGTTGACGAGCGCAAAGTACTCGGCCCGTCGCGCGGCTTCATCGGGGTGGCCCGGGGCCATCAGGCCGAAGATCTCGGTTTGCAGCTGGGCGCCGATCGACCAGCCGGCGAGCGGGTTCAGCTCGGGGTCGCCGGTGTCGGGAGGCACGACGCCGTCGTCCATCAGGTCGCGGGCCGCGCGGGTTGCGACCCAGATGTCGCCGTTCAGATGATCGACCCATTCGTCGCGAATCTGTTCGTAGGTCGGTTCGAGGCCGTGGGTTTCGAGGATGTGCAGGTCGAGCCATTCGACGTGGGTGTCGTCGTCGGTCGACCATTCGTCGAGCAGCGTGAGATCGATCTGATCGCCCGGGCCCGGTTCATCGATCCAGAGCCCTTCGATCGGCAAGCCGGAGTGATTCGCGACCATCATCGCGGCCCATGCACCGTGCACTTTGTCGCGATAGGCGTCGCTCTCCAGAGTCGGGCGGTCGCCGCGGCAGCTCGCCGTCATGAACGTGGCGACGACGACAACCAGCACGAGGCCAACGGCCCATGTTCGCTCGCTCACCCAACTCATCTGACGCAACATAGCGAACGCCCGACGAATAGAGTCTGCGGCAATGGCCAAGGTCCTGTTCGCCCATCCACTCTTTCTCGCAAAGAGCCCGGACGAGCAGGCCGCGTCGAGCCCGTACTTCCCGCTCGGCCTTCTCTACCTCGCCGGCTACGTGCGCGAAACCGGCCACGACGTGGCGATCTTCGACGGCACGTTCGAGCCCGACGAATCGTCGTTCGCCGTTGCGCTCGAACGGGAACAGCCTGACGTCGTTGGGCTCTCGGCCTTGTTGCCGACCCGCGAGTCTGCTCTGATGCTGGCCACTATGGCGGCCGAGGCAGGCGTCGTTGTCATTCTCGGCGGACCCGACCCGACGCTTGTACCCGAGACGTACCTGGCCGATCCGGCCGTCGACCTTGTGGTGCATCACGAGGGCGAGCAGACGATCGCTCGGCTGCTCGATCACGTCGACGCGGGCACCCTCGATCTCGCCTCGATCGCCGATGAACCCGGCATCGCATTTCGCACCGGTGATCGAGTGGTGGTGAACCGGCCCCGGCCGCCGATCGCCGACCTCGACACGCTGCCGCTGCCGGCTCGTGACCTGATCGACATGTCTCGTTATCTCGAAACGTGGGAGGACGCGAACGGCTACTCGTCAATGACGATCTCGACCACGCGCGGGTGTCCCTACGGATGCTCGTGGTGCGCCGATGCCGTTCACGGCGACGGGTTTCGACAGCGGTCGCCCGAGAGCGTCGCAGCCGAGGTCAAGGTGCTGAAAGAGTCGTACGACATCACCCGGCTCCGCATGGTCGACGATGTCGACAGCATCGAACGGTCTTGGCTTGAAGAGTGGGCCGAAGCAGCCGAGAATCTCGACGCCGTGATCCCGTTCGAGGCGCTGAACGACCTCGAACGCCAAGACATCCCGCTGCTCGATGTGCGAGACAGCCTTTGAAGCAAGCGCAACGTTTTTCTCCCCACCGTGAGTGGGGACCTGCACTCGCCGCCCAAGCAACCGACAGTGACGGCTACCGCTACGTCCACCCCGGCATCGGCAGCGGACGCCAACCCGGCGTGACCCTCAACTTCTTTGGACCCGGATCGCCGTATCTGGGCCACCCGCTGCTCACGGCTGAACGCACAGCGGCCGAGATCGACGAGATCTGCGGCCACCTTGCGCTTGCGTCGATGGCCGGTCTCGACGTGCTCGATGTTGGCTGTGGCTTCGGCCGTCATGCGATCGAGCTAGCGACGCGAGGCGCCCGCGTCGTCGCCGTCGATCCATCGGCGACCATGATCGATGCGGCCAAAGAGCGCGTCGCCGTCGTGGCGAGCGAGCTGGGCCGAGGGCTGCCCATCGAGTGGCGAGTCACACCAGGCGAACGGCTCGCCGACCGAGACGCGTACGACCTCACGGTCTGTCTCTTCACAACGTTCGGCCAGCTACCGGGCGACGCCCATGAGCTCCTTGGCACCCTCGTCGCGGCAACGCGACCTGGGGGACACGTCGTGATCGAAGTACCCGAGCGGGATCGTGCGGTCGAAATGCTCGTTGCAGCCGAGGTGCTCGGCCGGCCGGGTCAGCAAACGCAGGTCAGCCGACGCTTCGACGCCGACACATCGACCCTGCACGAACAATTCGAGACCGCGGCCGGCAACACCTTCGACCTTGCCTATCGCCTCTTCGGTCGCGCCGAACTGATCGACCTGTGCGGCGGCGCTGGACTCATCGACATCAACGTCGTCGACCGGGCCATCGTGCCACCGCCACCTACCTTCGTCACCCTGTATGCGTCATGCCCGAATGGCTAACGCCGGAGCTGCAACGACAACTGCTTGACGGCGTTGTCGTCACCGTCATTGTCACCGCCATCACGACAGTGACGTCGATGGTGGTCGGCGTCGCCACCGCTCTCGGGCGCCGTTCCGCGGCCCGCCGTCGCCGCTACCCGTCGGCGGTGTTCGTCGAGGTGTTCCGAAACGTTCCCGCGCTGATCTGGATTATCTTCTTCGCCTTCGCTCTGCCCAACCTGCTGTCGCCCGATCGCCGGAAGTCACTGTTGTTCGACAATGGATTCGTCGACGCGGTCGGTGACCTCTCCAGTCTGCCGCTGCCGTACTACGCCATGGCGGCGTGCGTCGCGCTGACGTGCAACACCGGTGCTCATCTCTGTGAGCTGATTCGTTCCGGGATGGATGCCGTACCCATCGAGCGAATCGAGATGGCTCGAACGCTTGGAGCGACCCGGCGAATGTCGCAGTGGTCGGTACTCGTGCCCGATGGGATC
>Ga0209828_1001447_pt1 | contig 21410 bp, 6 predicted proteins | sample MaitaG_FD_187429 | JGI IMG/M metagenome (GOLD analysis project Ga0209828, IMG submission 187429) | Marine algal microbial communities from Maine, USA - Maine_Asex2 metaG (SPAdes) (version 2) | ecosystem: Host-associated > Algae > Red algae > Unclassified | place: Maine, USA | collected 2015-01-05
TGATTCTTTAATAATAGATCTTAAATATGCTAGTCCTGACAATTTTACAAAAACACAAGTATATGATTGCGCGCGATGTTTCCTTAGACCGGAAGTCGCAGCAAGAATACGGAGGATAAATTTCCATATAAAAAGAAAGCATGGCTGGAGATTAAAATTATTTGATTGCTATAGACCTCGTCCCTATCAGCAAAGGCTATGGGATATAGTTCCTGATCCGATATACGTTTCTGATCCTAAAAAAGGTTCGATGCATAATCGCGGTGCGGCGGTAGATTTGACCATTGTGGATACGCATGGAAAACCATTAGACATGGGAACCGAATTTGATTATTTCGGAAGAAAAGCACATTCAGATTTTCAGGGCTTACCTGATACTGTACTTGCGAATAGGCAATTCCTAGAGGATATTATGGTAGCAAATGGTTTTAAGGGTATACAATCCGAGTGGTGGCATTATTCTATTTCTGGCCTAGGAAGTCAATTATCAGAGTGGATTTGGGATTGTAAACAGTGAGTTATAAGTTAATTCGGAAAATAAAAGAAAGAAATGCGGTAACTTAAGCAGCGTAACACGTTAAAATCAGATATTAACTATTATGGACTCTCCCTTTAAATTTTAATGACAACTAAAAACTAAATCAATATGGCCAAATTTTACTCTTTACTATTTGTATTGTGTTTCACGATTCAGTCAGGATTTGCTCAGGCACCTGAACTTACAATGACTGATATTAATGGTGTGGAACATGACATATATGCAGACTACTTAGATCAGGGTATCACAGTCATGATGGTTTTAGATGCAGCTTGGAATCCTTGGGCAGAGGTTTTTGTAGAAAGCGGTGTGTTACAAGATTTTCACACGCAATTCGCCGGAACTGATGCGGTAATCTTATGGGTAGACGTAGATCCCACTACAACGTTAGCAGACCTACAAGGGTCAGGCAACCAAGGAACAGGATATGATTATATTGCTGACAATCCTTATCCAATATTTAATCCTGAGAACTTTGATTTAGAAGGGTGGGAATTGCAGTATTACCCTACAATACGTTTGCTCTGTCCAGATGGTGGAGCCTATGCTGATGGAGTTAGCGGTGCACCGGACACATCGGATACGTTTATTCTTACAGACGAAATATTTTATGGCGAATTTGAAACAGCAGACAATATAGCAGAGGCAATGATCTCGCTTTGTGGCACGCAATTCGATATTAGCTCTCTTAGCGCACAAGTATATTCTGACGATGACGATAACTGCGAATATGCATCTACTGAAAATGGTATACCTGGTATCCATGCAGTAATTACGGGACCGAATGGTGACTTTAATAGAGTTTCAAATAGTAATGGAACATTTGGCGCATTGTTAGCGGAAGGAGAATACACTGTTCATATCGAAGAGCCAAACGATTTGTGGACTGTATGTAATAATGATCAGACAATTAACATTACTGATACGAACACAAATGCGAGCCTGGACTTTGGTCTTCAATCAGACCAGGATTGCATAAACCCAGTGATAGATCTATCTGTACCGGTCTTACGCCGATGTTTTGAATCTTGGATGTTCATTGATTTCTGTAATGAAGGAACAGTTGTTATGGAAGACGCTACTGTAGATTTATTTTTAAATGATGCTATCTCGATAGTAGAATCTTCAATTCCAGTCTCTGTCCAAAATGGGAACCAATATACCTTTGATGTAGGTGATCTTGACCCTTGGGAATGTGGAGAAATCAATATTGTTATTTTTACAGACTGTGAAGTAGAACTCGGAGATGAATTATGCTATCAAGCTGAAATACTTCCTTCAGCCGATTGTGTTGTAGACCCAAGATCATTAGGACTTGAATGCCAAGAAGTGGTTGGATCTTTTGACCCGAATGACAAAAGGGCGTTCCCATTAAATGGAACAGACCAGTACAAAGTATTCCCTAACACTGAAATAAAATACCAAATTAGGTTCCAAAATACAGGAACTGATACTGCATTCAATGTTTTTATTGATGACCAGATTTCAGACTTGATGGACTTAACTAGTCTTCGCGGTGGAGCAAGTAGCCATGCATATGAAATAGAAATTTTGGATGAGCGTATTGTGAAATTCAAGTTTGACAACATCATGCTTCCAGATAGTAATGTGAACCTACTAGGTAGTAATGGTTTTGTGAATTACTATCTAACGCAAAACCCAGGTCATGTAAATGGAACAATCATTGAAAACTATGCAGATATCTTTTTTGACTTCAATGATCCAGTGCGTACGAACACAACATATCACGAAGTGGACGACGGAACAACACATACAAACGACTTGAGCGCTGCTATAGACTTTGGACTAAGTCCTAATCCTACCAAGGATAATATTATTCTGACAACAAAAGATGATATAGGACCAAATGCTCAAGTAAGTATCGTTGATCTGCAAGGAAAAGTATTACATGTACAACGCCTACAAGAAAATAAACAAGAGATAGACCTTAGCAGTATTTCTGCAGGAATTTACCTTATGTATGTAAAGGCAGAAGATGGTTCAATAGGAACACGGAAGTTTATAGTATTAGATTAAGAATTTATAGTTAATCATAACAAAGGACCTGGAGTAATCCTTCAGGTCCTTTGTTATTTTATGGGTATTTGGTGCTTGATTAGCTACAAATATTCTTGTTTATCTAGAATTAATCCAAATAAAGTATTTTCTTTACATTCCGATTTAAGAATGTGAACGTAAAAGAACTACACGAAGGCGAACGTGCCATAATTATTGCCATCCAAGGCAGTTTGGAATTCCAAAATTATCTTTTGGCTAATGGTATATCTCTAGGCACTATTTTGACAAAAAACTACTGTCCGGGCTATGCGAAGTTGATCAACTTTACCGTAGGCGGAAAAATGCTCAGCATGCGCGAGCAGGATTTTTCACTCATTGATTTTATCAAAATTTAACTGTGAGTAAAATTGCCCTCGTAGGAAAACCGAATTCAGGGAAGAGTAGTTTATTTAATCTGCTTACTGGACTCAACCAAAAAATAGGAAACTATAGCGGTGTTACTGTAGAGCGCAAAACAGGTAAAATAGGAGTTCATTCTGTGATTGATCTACCTGGTTTAAAAAGTTTGCGTACGGTTAATATTGACGAGCAGATTACTAGGGATTATATCTTAGACCTTGCGGCTCTCCCCTCTCCTGTTTTATTTGTGGCCAATGGAATGATGTTAGAAGATAATCTCTTGCTCTTTTCAGAAATAGCGGATCTACAAATCCCAATAGCAGTTGCTATTAACTTTAAGGATGATCTTGTTAAAAGTGAGATTCTAATTGATCTGGATAGATTTAGCGAGCTATTAGGATGCCCTGTCATATTAATGAATTCTAGAACAGGTGAAGGCATTGATGAATTAAAGTCTGTATTTGAAAAAGACAGTTTTGAGATACCAAACGCAGTATGTAGAAGCTTGTATGATAGTTTTGAAGGAGGAGAATTAAAGAATAATTATTTAGAGCAGATTAAATCAAATGAGGTTGCGCATCTGGTTGAAAACAAGGATGACTTTTTTAAGCGCCAGAAGATTATAGCTTCTACTATACGTTCATCTGTCAAAAACATTGGAAAACGTGGGACTTATTTAGAAACATCCAAAAATTGGGATAAGTACATGCTTCACCCCATTATCGGATTAGCGTTTTTTCTACTCACGATGCTTGTTGTTTTCCAATCGGTTTTCTATCTGGCGGCTATTCCTATGGATTGGATAGATCAAGGGTTTGCTTTTCTAAGTGAATGGGCCAGTAACACAATTTCTCCGTCTTGGCTTGCTGATATGGTTAGTGAAGGGATAATTCCGGGCCTAGGTGGTGTACTTATATTTATACCACAAATTGCAATTCTGTTTTTCCTCTTGGGGATACTAGAACATTCTGGATATCTATCTAGGATATCATTTATTTCAAATCGATTTTTAACGCGGTTTGGACTGAGTGGACAAAGTGTTGTTCCGTTGTTGTCAAGTTGGGCTTGTGCAATTCCTGCCATCATGAGTACACGTGTCATTACAGACCCTAAAGAGCGACTTGCTGTAATCATGGCATCTCCGCTTATGACTTGTAGTGCGCGATTACCTGTGTATACAATTCTGATTGCCATTATGTTTCCGGCAGATAATGCGGGGTTCTTTAATGCGCAAGGGCTTATGTTGCTTGGCTTGTATGTACTAGGAGTTTTGGCCACATTACTTGTTGCCTTATTGGTATCTAAGAAGTCCAAAATTCCTGCAGGAAAACTATGGTCTTTAGATCTTCCCGTATACCGTATTCCGAATTGGAGAAATGTGTTTTACAACATGTATCAGAAAACAAAGGCATTTGTTGTAGATGCAGGTAAGGTTATTTTTGTTGTTTCTATGATTCTTTGGTTTTTGGCAAGCTTTAGCCCTAAGTCGGATGAGTTTCTAGAATCAAATTTCCAATCGATGCAATCAGAAGGAACAGCTAATTCAAGGGAAGCTGCAGACTTAGAATATTCTTATGCGGGCTATTTAGGGAAATTTATTGAGCCCGTAATTGCTCCTCTTGGGTATGACTGGAAAATAGGAATCGCATTAATTTCGTCATTTGCAGCACGAGAGGTATTTGTAGGGTCACTTTCCACTATTTACAGTGTGGGGTCTGATGAAGAATCTTTGATAAAGACGCGTTTACAGAATGAAATAAATCTAAAAACGGGAGAACGCAGATACAATACCGCAACTTGCTTATCGCTGCTTCTTTTTTATGTATTTGCTTTACAATGCATGAGCACTATGGCTATTGTAAGAAAAGAAACGGGCAGCTGGATGTACCCAACAGCTCAATTTGTACTCATGTTGGTTTTGGCATATGTTTTTGCCTTTATTGGTTATCGACTTTTTTAAATAAACTGGGTATTAAACACCAAATTGTGTCAGATGGTGGTCGAGGTGTTTGGAAAAGAGAACATTCCATTCGCTGCTGGACATCTTACCGAAAGAAACATATTCTTTTCCTTCAAAATGCGCTGCTCCCAATTCCTGTGTTTTAATAATAAACTCTTTTAGACGTTTTTTTTCTTTTACAAAATCGCGCTGATCAGTAATTATAAACTGAGGAGCTGTTCTCGTATTTTTAGCGTAGGGTTTAGGTCCAACTACTGCTTTTTTCACAAAGGTTTTCAATATAAATCTTGTAAAAGCGCCTGGCTTAGGATGTTTGTCTGTGTAAGTCATCTCGTACGGCACGCAGCAATGTGCTAACATCTGAGCAACAGTCATCTTTCCCCAAAGGCCTTGGCTGTTTGTTTTTAGGGCGTCTATACGGGTAAGGGCTTGTGTAGATTGGGTAGAGTCAAATAAATTTTTCATGAAGAATGCTTTATTTGAAAGTACAATTTTCTTGAAAAAAGCGAGCGATTAAAATTTATAATTTATATCCATTTTGGACAATAATTCTTGAAAGTTATTTGCTCCCACAAAATCAGGATTCGCCTGCCGCACAACATAAGAACTATGTATTCTAATTGCACTCTTTTTATTTAGTTTATACTCAATATTTGCAGTTGGTTGGATTACTGAATTAAAATACACTCCATTTTGTCTTATGTATACATATGATATCGCGGAACCTAGTTTTACTTTCTTTTGTAAAAATCCTTTTGAGAAGGCTATTGTAGGAGTAATCGAAAATAATTTAGTAAAAGTAGATGTGTTTTGATTTATCAATAATGAGGCGCTCACTGCAGCACTTGATTTTAAAAACTGATGTCCAAATGCAAGATTACCCATCATGTTTTTATTCCCTTGGTCTTCGTTTACGATATCATTTTGGATTGTACTTGAACTTTGAATATTAAAATTCCCTGTTATACTTGTGTTTAATTCTTCTCCTTTGATATAATTGAATGAAAGGTTGAGACTTTGATTTACCAATGCAAGAAATACAGAATCGATGAGACCAGGAATCGGAATTTCATTTGAACGAATTTTATTTGTTGTTCTAAAATTAGAATACGTTGCAGAAAAACCAAGACCATCGTTGTGTTGGTAATTTAGCTGAGCTGATCCGATAATACGATTCTCATCATTACGTTCTGATCTACTTATATTATTCCTTTGCCAACCTATTTTACTCGCAAATCGCATCTGCTTTTTGAACATTGCAGTATTAATTCCCGTTGTAAAATTTTCAAAATCATTTTGAAAAAATAACGAACCTAAAGATCTGTAATCTGGATCCACCCTCTCATGGCCTAATGAGATACTTCCGATTTTCGTTTTTATTTCAATATCTGTACTTAAGGCTTTATGGTAACCAGAAGAAACTTTAGGTGTGAATAATCCTCCAATTTTTTCCCAATAGCTTATACCATCTTGCTCTAATATTTCTGGACTATTCACATTTCTAGTAAAAGCGCTTAATGCATAATCAACATCTAAGATAATTCTCTTGCCAAATTTCTTTTTCCCTTGCATACTTACAATTGCGTTTTCAGCTGGAAGCACATCCTGTCTTGCAATGGGATTAGGAATAGACAATGGATCATCAAATGCTTTAAAGAGTATTATAACGATTTCATCTTGTTGCTTCTTATATCCGAGCTTTACGCCCCAACCCATCCTCTTAAAACTTGGATCAAGATTTTGTTGGGTATTTAAATCTTCCGCTGTAGCTCTTTTTAATCTACCGTACATTGCGGATAGCGTAAAATTCCCTGGTGTAAGATCAATCCCTACACCAAGATAACTATGTCCGCCAAGTGTATATTTTGAAAAATTCATGCTTCGATATCCTAGATGTAGTTTTGCCCATTTATATCTTGGGCTAATTCCTACCCGAGTGAACCGAGGCAACTTAACACTAGGAAGATTGAGGCTGTAAAAGCTTCCACCTCCTCCATAGTTCAGATTTACGCTCGTATTAATTCCAAAAGCTTGCACCAATAATCGAGCATTCATTCTATAGGTAAATGGATCTACTCTCCTGTCAATTCCATAAATATAATTACTCCTAGTAGACCCACTAAACTGGCCAGAAACTTTAAAGTCTCGATTACTGAGCTTCGCTTTCATGTTCTTCGCATACTGTTCAGCATCCATATTCTCCTGTCCAAAAGCAATCGTGCTTAAGAACAAGAGCATATAGACTTTAATCATTCTAATGGTGTAAAACATCTAATTATATCTTTGTAAAATTGATATACCTCCAGTCTTGAGGAGTCATAAGGATCATTGAATAAATTCCTGGTGGTAGATCATTCATTTCATAATTTTCCATATGAACGTCTTTGATATTTAAATTACGTTGGTCCACTATGTATCCTGCCTCACTTACAACAAAGAGAGAGATGTCATTATTTCCTCTTATAGCCATTGTGGCTCTCCATGTTCCTGTATTCAGAGTAGGTGTAATTTTAAACTCATTAATAAACCCATCCAAACCAATATGATTACTTGGATTGCTTAGCTCCTCTTCGTTTTCATAAATTGTAATTTCTTTCCATATCGTTTTAGTACAATTTCCTTTAGCCGCTTGCATTCCAACAGAGTAAACTCCTGGGGTGTCAAACATGATGACTTCATGATTTTGCTCGGAAGAAAGATGTGTAATCAACTCACGATCATATACCCAAACAACATTTTCAAACTTTGGATTTGAAAAGTCTGTAGCGATAATCGGAGCATTCACTAAACCTTCAGTACTTAGCAAGAAGATAAGCCCTTCAAAATCACTTTCCTCTATATAAATTGTAACTGAATTTGTTGCAATACAATTGCTCTCATCATACGACTCTAGAATGTAGGTTCCAGCAGTTGTAACTTGAATTTCCAATTCTGAACTCAAGAATTCTCCATCTGGACCATACCAATCTTGACCTTCAAGACCGGGTTTACCAGCAAGTGTTATTGTATCATCCGGGCAGATCGTCTGATCAATTAACCAATCCATTTCTATAATAAACTCTTCACCTTCATCCACGTTAATCTGAATTGTCCTTACACAGTTGTCAAATGCATATACATTTGTGGTATACTCACCTGCTGTTAAATCATTTCTTAAATAACCTAGTTCATCGTCATTCCAGACGACACTATCTATTAGCTCTCCATTATCAATAAAAAGTTCAATGTTTCCATCTGAATTGCCTAGGCAAGATGGTGACAGCGTAATTGCATCAATCTCCATTGACTCCAAACTTATGACTTCTACGAGTACTGGATATATATATTCGCAATCTTGATCTAGATTCATCACTCGGAATTCATAGCTTCCTTCCTCTACATTTTCAAAAATATTAGAATCAGAATAATTGATGCCGTCTAAACTGTATACAATTTCAAATTCGTTTTCTATATCAGGATTGACCAGATTAATGATTATTGTAGACGTTCCAATTAGGCAACCATTTATCACTTCAATATCAGCAATCACAGGAGCACCCGGATTATAAAACTGAAAGGTTGTAGCAGATGGCTTCATACACATAGTATCGGCTGTCGCAATAGATACGTCATATTGACCAAAACCAATATTCTCAAAAACAGTAGATGCCTGCCAGTCCAAACCGTTATTAATGCTGAATATAAATCCTTCCAGATCTTCTGAAGAAATAAATGAGAAAGATCCATCATTAGAATCACACGTTGTCGGTTCAGTACCTTCTAAAAAATTAAGAAGTGGAAAAACTGTTTCGGTAATAGTTATTGTATCTGTAAATGCACACCCAAAGCTGTCTTGGACCATTATAGAAATATCTCCTGGCTCAGCGATCATTATTTCTTGTGTGACACTACCGTCACTCCATAGATAGGTTTCATATCCATCTACAGAAAGAGATACAGCTCCATCATTACAAATATTTGTTTCCCCATAAAATGAAATTTCAGTATTCAATGATTGGAATATCTCATAAAAGACGATTGTATCGCATGTAGGTGAAGGAATTGTATCCATATAAAGGCCACTTTCTGTAATCAAAGAGTCTGCTACAATAATCTCATTTCCATCACACAGATAATCTTCTACAAATAACTCTACTTGCTCAGCATATGTAATATCTAGTGCAAGCAAACTTTCACATGGATCTATATTTACCTCATAATATCCTTCTTCTGGGAATTCTAAACCAAATATTTCAAACACATCTCCGTGACAAATAGTGGTATCTATGGAAATGTTTTCCTGCTCTACCAAAGTGATATCCTGAATGAGACTAAAAGGACAATTATTTTCATCTACTTGCGGAAAAATATAGGTACCCGAAGTTTCGATTCCGTCTGGCTGTTCTCCATCACAGTAAATTATATCTTCATACATATCCTCTGCACCCAACAGACTTTCAATCTCAACAGAAATACAATTTGTTACACAATTATTTGCGTCAGTAATTACTATTATGTAGATCCCCTCTGAGAGTCCGACAAACTCACCATCAAGATTCATATCAGAACCAATGGAATAGGAATATGGTGCAATTCCTCCATTTGCAGTGACTAATATTGTTCCATTATCTTGACCACACTCAGCATCTGAAGAGCTGAATAATTCACAACTTAGGTTTAGTGGTTCTTCAATTTCAATTATATCACATTCTACTTGGCATCCATTGGCATCAGAAATAATTGGAGCGTATTCTCCTGCAGGTAAATCATCAAAGACACCAATAGAATTTGCATCAGAACCAAGTGTAAAACTGTATGGTGCTGTACCTCCAAACGCTTCTAGTTTAATAAAACCGTTATCACCACCATAACAAGAAACGTTTTGGGCCTCAAGCAATTCACAGCTAAACAAATCTGGTTCCGTAATCTCAATTGAAGAGCACTCAACGAAACAATCATTTGCATCTGTTATAAATACAGTATAAACCCCCACTGATAAGCCTTGAAAAAGACCTGTAGAATTTGATGTATTATCCAATGAATAATCATAAGGAGCCGTTCCTCCAGCAGCAGCTATATTAATTAATCCATCTGCTAGTCCAGCGCATGATATATTAGTTGTATTTATGGAACCACAGGTCAACAATTCTGGACTTCCTACAATAACACCTCCACAAATAGCTTCGCATCCAGTGGCATCTGTTACAGTAATTGAATATATATCTGAAGTCAAACCTGCGAACTCCCCTGTAGTATTTGTTACAACGCCGTTTGTATAAGTATACGGAGCTGTTCCTCCTATACCTTCAATTAAAATGCTTCCATTTGTTCCTCCAAAACAGGACACATCCGTACTTTGTAAAATATTACATTGCAGCATTGCAGGATTTGTTATTTCTATCTCTTCACACGATACTTGACAGTTATTAGCATCGTTTATTACTACGACATAGTTACCGGCACTCAATCCTGTAAAGATTCCAGTCCCGTTTGGCAATCCACCAATTGTATACTCAAATGGAGCTGTTCCTCCTACGGCTGCTACTTCGATCGTCCCGTTATTTTCACCACAACTGGTATTCGTTGAGTTTATAGCACTACACGTCAATTCTGTAGGCTGGGTTATGAAAACTTGCGCACATTCCGTGATACAAGCATTCGCATCTGTAATTATAATTATAAAGTCTCCTGCAGGAAGATCTGTAAAAACTCCTGTGGTATTTGTTATGCCGTTTAGGTCGTAAGTGTACGGAGCAGTTCCACCGATACTGCTCACTGTTATGTTCCCATCTGATAAGCCAAAGCAACTTACGTCATTTGCTTCTTCTATGTTGCAAAACAATTGTTCTGCGCTGCCCACTTCTATTTCTGCTGTTTCTATTATGCAATCGTTGGCATCGGTAATTATTATAGTATGCGATCCAGCGACAAGATCCGTGAATAAGCCTGATGTGTTTGTAACACCGTTTAATTGATAAGTGTACGGTACTGTTCCGCCTGATCCAATTAGCTCAATACTTCCATCATCACCTCCTGCACATGCAACATTATTAACCCCAATCAAATTATACTCTAACAGTGCTGGGTTTTCTACATCGTAAGGACCGCATTCTATCGCACAGTTGTTTGCATCTGTAACCGTTATAACATAGGTGGCAGAACTTAGACCTGTAAAAATTCCTGTACCGTTTGTAACAGTTCCGTTATCAAAACTGTAAGGTGCAGTTCCACCTTCGGGAGTTAAAATGATTACGCCGTCGCTGCCATCGTGGCAATTTATTTCTATGATATCTGCAGATCCACAGACGAGTTCTTCTGGTTGATTTATAATTACAGGATTGCATACCGTTTCACATAGATTCGCATCTGTTATTGTAATAAAGTAACTAGCTGATCCGAGATTGGTGAAAATTCCTGTTGTGTTAGTTGTCACACCGTCCGTATATGAATAGGGTGCTTTGCCGCCTTGTGCTAAAACAGTAAGCGAACCATCATTACCCAAATAGCAACTCGCATCTTCTGAAGTTTGGAATAGGCATTCGAGTAGTTCTGGTTCACTTACATCGACGCTGGTGCATTCGACTATACATCCATTAATATCACTAATCTGTATTGTATAGGTGTTTGCACTTAATCCACTGAAAACTCCTGTGGTATTTGCGACACCATTTAGTTCGTAAGTGTACGGAGCAGTTCCACCGCTACCGCTCACTGATATGTTACCATTCGATAAACCAAAACAACTTACATTATTTGTTTCTTCTACGTTGCAAGACAGTTGTTCTGCGCTCCCCACTTCTATCTCTGCTGTTCCTATCTCGCAATTATTGGCATCTGTAATTATTATTGTGTAAGATCCTGCAACGAGATTCGCAAAAATGCCTGTATTGTTTGTAACACCATTTAGTTCATATGTATATGTTCCTGGACCTGTTCCTCCTGATCCTAGCAAACTTATACTACCATCATCGGCGTTTGCACAGCTAACACTATTTACAGATAATAAATCGTACTCTAATATTGTTGGGTTTGCTAAATCGTATGGTCCGCATTCTATCGCACAGTTGTTTGCATCAGTAACTGTAATCATATAGCTACCTGCACTTAGGTCATCAAAAATTCCTGTTCCGTTTGTTTCTATTCCGTTGTCATAATTGTAAGGTGCTGTTCCACCTTGGGGGGTTAATACAATTGCGCCGTCATTACCATCATGGCAATTTATTTCTGAGATGTCTGCATTTCCACAGACGAGTTCTTTTGGTTGATTTATTACGATGGAGTCGCATTGTTTTTCACATAAGTTCGCATCTGTTATTGCTATAAAATAACTGCCAGATCCTAGATTGGTAAAAACTCCTGTGGTGTTTGTTGTAATTCCGTCTGTGTATGTATATGGTGCTGTTCCACCTTGCGCTAAAACTGAAAGTGAACCATCGTTACCTAAATAACAACTTACATCCTCTGATGATTGGAATATGCATTCGAGTACTTCTGGTTCCGCAATTGTGAAACTTGCACATTCTGTTTCACAACCATTGGCATCCGAAATTAGTATTGTGTATTGTCCTGCTGATAAATTTGTAAATTCTCCAGTTGCATTTGTGTCCAAACCTAGCGTAAACGTATAAGGTTGCGTACCTCCAAAACCCTCTACCAAAACAGAGCCGTCTTCTCCTCCAGAGCAGCTGACATGCTGCACATTCGGAAATCCACATAAAAGTGTTGCATTCCCACCCAATCCAATAGTCCCTGTTACAGTTGAACAGCCGTTAGCATCTACGATCGATATACTATATCCTCCTGAAGCCAATCCAGTAAATAGCCCTGTTGTATTTGAAATATTGCCTAATGAATATGTATATGGTGCCGTTCCTTGGGTTGCCAATATTTCTATGATTCCAGTATCTTCATTTGCACAACTAGAAGTTAAATTGACGATTTCATAATCTAAATTCGGCGGGTTGTACAGTAAATAAGGGCCACAGATAATTTGACAATCATTCGCATCAGTAATAATTATTGGATAAGATCCAGTTGCTAAATTATCAAAAACTCCTGTTGTATTGGAAGTCAAAATATTACTAAAATTAAACGGAGGTGTTCCTCCAGAGGGCACGACGGTTATTACACCATCATTGCCATTGAAGCAGCTTATTTCTGTGATTTCAATATTTCCGCATTGGAGTTCGTCTGCTTCGTTTATTTGAACTGGAAGACAATTTGTCTCACAATCATTTTCATCCGTAATTGTAATATTGTAAAGTCCTGAACTTAAGTTATTGAAAACACCCGTTGTATTAGTGGTAGTCCCATCAGTAAAGAAATACGCACCCGTACCTCCAGTTGCTTCTACTGATAATGAACCATCACTTATGCCGTTACAACTTACATCTGTACTACTTAATATGCTACATTGTAAGTTAGGCGGATTTGCAATTGGTATGTGAAAGCAATAGACAAAACAATCTAACGCGTCTGTAATCTGTATCGAATAAGAGCCTTGCGACAAGTTTTCAAATATGCCAGTTGTATTTGTAATTATGTTGTTATCAAAGAAATAGGGAGGAGTACCTCCTGATGGTATTAATTCTATGATACCATCATTAAGGCCAGTACAGGTAATATCTGTCGCAATTACAGTTCCACATTCTAGAGCTTCTGGTTCAATTATTGTGATCTCCTCACATACTGATTCATTGCCTGCATCATCTGTTACTGTCACACTATAAATACCTCCTGCTAGGTCTATAAAGTGTCCTTCCATCTGGCCGGATCCATAATCAAAATAATATGGCGAACCAACACCCCCTGTTGCTTCTAAAATTATTTCGCCATCTTGCGCACCATTACAACTAACATCTGACGTGAACAATACTTCACAAGTAATAGGATCTTGTCCTTGGACAGAAACTGCACATAAAGCATGTAGGAAGAGAATGAGTAGAAGCCAGTTTATATTTTTCATCTTAATGCAGTTTATTGGTTAAATCAGTTTGGTTAGAGTTGAATCTGTTTGATTTTTGACATGGGTGAACTTGATCCGTTCTTGAGTCTTGCTTTCAGCTTGTATTTGTATGGCTTATCTTTTTCTACGAACGTATCTACATAATCATATTGATTGAGTCCTGTGGAAATGTTTTTTGTCATCTCAAATAATTCTTTTTCTTTCAAAACACGATGCGTTACCCAGTCACCTGAAGGAGTTGCTTTATAGATTGTAAGTTTTTCAAGCAGTTGCGGAGGAAAATACTTCCAACTTAAGTGACATTTATTCGAAGTTTTGTCTGAGGCGTCTGCAAGGCTAAAGTGCAGTATCTTTTCACTTAATTTATCATCCCATATTTTTCCTCTCTTGATTTCTGAATCTGTTCTATTCCCTCCATTATCTTCTGCGACAATTTTATAGGAATAGATGATATTATTTTTGAGGTCCATGGAATCCTGGAACAGTGCGATGCCCTGATTCATAGTATCTATTCCTACCTGCATCCAACGTTGTTCTCTCGGTGACTTTCTATAGAACACATGTTTCTCTACATCATGCGAAGCACTTCTTGCCCATTCAAATCCAATTTTATCTTGCCCTTCATGGAATGTTCTGATTAAAGCCTTGGTAGGAGGCTGAACGTCCAGAAAAGTTACTTTACATGCATCCGAAAATTCAGAATCATTCATTCTAAAATCCGTAGCTCTCAAACTGAAGTAAAAATCTTCACCATTCCTTTTAGCATTCACCGGAAAACTAAAGGTATTCGTTCGAATGATGGTATCAGATATCATATGGAAATCATTATTGTCTGTCCATGATGCCATAACGTGGTAGCCATCTATATCGACTTCTTCTCCCCATTCCCATTCTAGGTCTACTACGTTTTTAATCGTGTCCAAAAGGCATACCAGGCCTTCTGGTTTGGTTGGTGCTTCTTGGTCATTTAGACTCACTAGTCTAGAAACAGACATGTGGCTTTCATCTCTTAGAGTTATCGTTTCTACTGAAATATAAGAGGATCGCGGAGCATTTTTGATGAGATATTGCCTTTGCGTGGGAGGAATTATTTCATCGTTTGCTAGATATGTAGCCTCCCCGTAGGTATTCGCAATGTGAATATTAAAACCTTTTAGATACTGATCTTTTTTAGGATTGCTTTCCCATCCAATAATTACTTCTCCAGGTTCTGTCTCTTCTGATATTCGGATAATAGATCTATATATTTTGTAATCCGCTATTCCTTTACCTGCAATTACTTTTGTCATGGGACCCACAAAACCGAAAGGAGTTCTTCCTTGGACTTTATAGTATACTGAGTCCACATTATTGGTCAAAGAATCAGAATAACTTACTTCAAAATCATCATTTTTTCCAGAAACGACAGGAGCTTCATTTATCAAATTAAATTTTCCTAGTCTAGAATCTGACTTATAGACATCATAGCTCATGTATTGGTGATGTGAATTGAATGTATTCCATTTCACAGTTGCAGTACTGTCGCCACATCCTATCACCAAAGAATCTAGATATGACAATTGTTCTAACGTATTATCCGCTACTAAATATGAATCGTTGATAAGATTAAAAAACTTATCTCCATTTGGATTAAAGAAAATCCTGTACAGATAAGCATCTCCTTTTTTGACATCATAATCAACAAATACTTCTCCTAGCTTTTTTGCTGCATTCATTGAATGCGCAGAGGCTATAAAGTGGAAAGTAAATTTATTGTTAGTAGCAATTGATTGATTCTCAATATCTGTTAAACTTCCAGGCAAAACACCAGGCTCTACTGTATTAAAGTCACCATAGAGTGAACCAGCAGCTAGAGACTCCCATTTATCATCCATGTTTATGGACTGCTGCCATGCGAGCGAATCTAGAGGCTTGAATTCTCCCAGGTTAATTAATGAGCTTTCTCTTTCTGCATCTGATAGAACTTTGTTGCCAACTCTTATTGTTTCACGCTTAAGTGTATATCCATTTTCATTCGCATAATGCCATGCATATAAGTCCAATGGTGCCCAGCGCACCATAATAGAGTCACCTGTTGGAAATGCAAGTAATTTTACTTCAATATTATTCTCTCTTACATCTTCCTTAATCTCATCTTGACCGATTAAAGGAATTGCAATAAAGCAAAACAGGCACATAATTATATTTGTATAATTTTTCATTTACTTAGTTCGTATTGTTAATACTGCCGCCTCCTTTTGGAGGAATTGGATTTTGTGGTGGTCCTACTGGTGGTGTTTCAATATTCAAAATCTGCAAATCGAGAAGACTTTCTTCAAATCTCATATTTTCAACTCCATTCAAGCTGTTCACTCTATACCCTTCTTCCCATGGAACATGATATTTTAGAGAAATCTCATAGACATCATTTATCTTGTCATCTTTAGGAAACTGGAACAAGCCTGGCATGAAAGCAGTTTTCCAAGTAGGATTACAGGTTGAAGGGCTTAATAAATACTCTACTGCTTCTGTATGCATCTCTAACATTCTATTCGGTGTATCCAATTGCATTATTAATGCAGTTCCTAATTGACCTACACCTAGAGATTCTCTAGGATGATCATCATCTAACCATCCAAATATTTCGCCCAAACAAGTTTCTGGGTCATTAAAAATCATTGAAGTATAGGTTTGCCTGGAAGGCAATTTATTTACCTCCCATTGTAACAAGGATTGAATTCGAGCGTGCCCTGGATAGGAAGACATTTCAAATTGTCTAAGACCAAATAACTCCAAGGACGTAAAAGGTTCGTCCATCATGTATATTGATTGTATATTATCTCCATCAGCAATTGGTGTATTGCTGTTATTATAAAACACACCTGCCGCTTGGGAAAAGTTGTCCACCTTATCTTGTACCGTAGGGTATTTACTCGTTCTAAATTCCATTTCATAGATAACCATATCCATCCCAAAGTCTGGGTTAACTATATAAATCGTATCAATAATATCATACGTATGTTGATGATTAGAAGAACACATAATTTCCCCAGGAGGAGGATTATTACACTTGTGGCTTTCTCTAATCACCTCCTTCGGTGGATAATACAATTGGAATATATATTCCTTATCAGTTTGTAATGCAGTGTTTTTTGTAAAGTAAATCACATCACGTCCTGTAGATATAGTTTTGACTCTTAGGTCCTTAGTAGACCCCACTTGCTCACCTGTAGTTTTATCAAGAAACCTTAATTTTGGACTATAGTCATCTGGCAAATATGCAGGGTCCCATAATTTACTTTTATCACCGTTCAGGGTCAGCCAATATGCTGGACTACCATTATAACCAGGCTGGGAACCATTAATTTCATCAATGTAGAAATTGTCCATGTCTTTTATCGGATAACTCAGGTAGATGTCCTCTTGTTCTAGAATAAAATCTTGTTGCGGATCGTAATCTTCTGTTTCAAACTCAGCAACTAAGGGACTTGAGCGAATTGCTTTCACTTCTTCTTTCCACGCATCCCAAAAACCAGTCCTTGATAGCATTCCCACAGCAGATACTTTTACTTTACTATTCGGAGGTAAATAGGAAAGCGGACGAATTCTTATTTTCGGCTGTCTATCGCCATTTTCAGTTATATAATTTGCTGTAAAGGGTATATCAACATCATCCCAAGTTGCAGATGTATTCTTAGTATTTACTAGCTTTAATTTATTACTGCTACTTTTATCCACGCTATTTTTAATCGGAATTTCTCTATTACTATGATTCTTATACTCGTGCCTTACAAGTACACTTGGGTTGTGAATAAAATCTTTAATAACCCCAACTCTGTATTCTTTAGTTTTCCCATTAACAGTGACTGGAGCTTTTGTATCTGGGATAAAGTTCAAGTTTAGATCAATATGCGACTGCACAGGAATTTTTCCCAAAGTTTCAGACGGTAAGCTCGGAACAATTTCAGCAATGACTTCATCTGAAAGTATCCCTAGTTCTTCGGCACATGCGACCCCTAAATGTTCGTCAAGTGGTGTCCCAATTTTGGCTTTAAATTGGGTATTTGCCTTGATCATCAAAATCTGTATCTCCACGTCTACCCTACCTTGTGCAAAGAATGGATTGGGGCCTTCCATCTGCAAAAGAGCGCCCATTTTTGCACTCAGCACTGCATAATCTATCTCTCTTCCGAATATTTTAAACTTCACTCCGACTCCAAATGAAACAAACATCCATGCCTGCCCTTTCGCATACCAACCTTTGAATCCAAGATTATCAGTACAACTGGACTCAGTTAATTTATTAAGTAAAATATCGAAACCGAAACCGCCCGCTATATCGGCATACATAAATAAAAAATTGAGATGCACATTAAATGAAAACCCTAAGCCCAGTGCCAATCCTTTACCACTAAAAATATCGGGATGTGCTGTATTTACTTGCTCCAGATTATTATCGACTTCATTCGTATTTACACCATCGGCATGTGAGCCAAATAAATTGGTATAAGTGGAGGGTTCTGGAAGATCCGACGGAATACCATAATTTCCCATCATAAAATAGCTGGTTACCACAGCTTTTATTACAACTAAATCCAACATCAAATAATTAACAGCATCTGGCTTACCCACCGTTATATTCCAATTCACATTTGGCTGGCTTGGGCTTGATGGACAGTTCTTTCCTATATAAATTTTTGACTCTACGACTCCCTTAAGAATCCCAGCATCAACGTAGACACCAAAGGCACCATAAAAGGAAGGACAATCAAAATTAAATTGTATCAATACTTTCGCAGCTACCATACAATCTGGGAGATCTGGATGCGAGCCTATTATATTTGCGTCAAATTTAGTTGGTGGAGACGCGGGGACCTCTGATGTAGCAGCATTTGGATCACTGGGATCACCAAAATCTAAAGGTGTAACCCCAAAATCCACTTTATCAAAAAACTTACCAGTACCCATAAAGTAAATCAATGAAATCCCCCACTTATTATTTCCATTTGTTGTCTTGGCGAACTCCATTCCAAATTCTACATTTACAGTATATGCTGTTGGCATTTCATCTCCTACAGCACCACCACTCGGATCAGGGTTAGTCAAAACAACGGAAGCCTTAAATCCAAAAGTCTCTGTGTTAGCCTGAGGCAAACCTAATACCACTCCAGATAAGGTAGCACCATACTCTGTAAGAAAATCAGTGGCTGGCGACCCAACATTAATTTCATTAAATGCCTGTGTTGCAGACGGTCTTTGAAGATTATAATACACACCCCCTCCAAAACCAAGAATACTAATTGCAGGCCCCAAAGGCAATCCGGGTGAAAACTCTGCAGCTGCATCAATCATGAAGTATTTTTTCTTAGTAGTAGGCGTTAATGGAACGCTACCAAACTGTGCTACTGCTTGTAATTCATCAAACAAAGCCTTAGGACGTATTATCGCAAACGCTCTAAATCCATTTCCCCAGTTTACTTCACCGGGAGCAAAATCAGTTTCTTTATAGAACTCTAAAAAGGCCTCGAAATAACTAATACCTGGAATGACTTCTTCCGCAATAACATGAACCGTTTTTAACCTTAGGTCTTTTTTGACCCATTTATCTAATGCTCCTGCTGCAGAAGCTTCTTCCAGTTCTCCTTCTGCTACAAAGCCTCCTGTTCCTGTAAGATCTTCACCAATTGCTACTGTCACCTTCAAGAAAAAATCGATATCTGCTCTTTGGTAAACTCCTTGCGCATACGAATTTCCCACAGGCGCACCGTCACCAGATGGTCCTCCGTTTACATCAAATTCTAATTTAAGAAAATCTAAATCTACACTTCCTGTCCCTACTAATTCTATCGATCCGAATTGCAGTTTCGAAGCTCCATGATTTGCTACTTGAAGACCCCTAAGCCCAACTGCTGGAAGCTCCATTGGCATATTATCTGTAATCTTTCCATCGATACTTATATCTGCATCTATACGTGCAGTAAATTCAAGTTTTTCATCTTGCGTATTATAACCAAACATCAAATCCGTGGATGGTAAAATAGTAGCCTTGGCAATCCAGGCTGGAATGGTCACTTCAGTTCCTATTGTTGCATAAAACCTGTAGCCATTTTGAGGATCAATCTCAGCAGTGTATTCGATAGCGTCATTTTCATCCCTATTCTCAGTTGTATTATTCTTATTTGCTAAGAGTGGCACATATATTTTACCATTAAAAATGACTTGCCAGTTTGATGAATGTACAATCACTAAAGACATTTGATCTAGTGCAAATCCCCAGCCTTCCATACTTGCTTCTCCAAATGCAAGCAAAGGCGCTGATTCAACCACTGCTTTTCCAGCAATACCATTCCCATCTATTATTAGATTTTCTACATAGATTTTGATATCCTCCTGATCTGTGGCGCCTTCTGTCAAACTCCTAGGAATGGTTACTCCAATTTTTCCTGCATGAAAGCCTTTCCAAAGCGCATTCATACCGTCCAATGTATGCGACTTCACATCTGTAGTTCCATCTGGCATCAAAGTTTGATAATCTATTTGTGTTTTTCCTGATATAAACGCGGGACTGATTGCTTCACTAAAATCCAGCGACATATCTGATGCTTCCCACAAATATCCATCAACACCATTGACCTCAAATTCTGGAATACTCAATTGCACAAATATCTCACTCGGCTTATTTAAATTTTGTACTGCAAATTCCGCAGTAATTCTCCCCGTACTTGCTGCGCCATTCACTGGAGGTGGCTTTATCCACTCACGACTAAATACAACGTCTCCGGCTATTGCCAAATTTTCAAATCCGTCACAACCAATCTTTACAAAAGTCCCTTCATTATAAGAAGTTGGATTATTTGCGAGTGCTTGGGTTGCACGTTTAAAATTTATAGCGACTTTTCCATCAAACATATGCACCGGAAAATCAGCCATTAAGCCAATAAAGGCATCGCCAATAATACCTGAAGTACTGCTATACTTTATATCCGGCGAATAAAAAATAAGGGGATCATCTCCTAAAATTGTAGACTCCACCATCACGTAAACATAGAGTTGTGTATAATTAGAATACAATCGTATTTCTTCAATAACCATTGTAGCCCTAAAGCTAGGATCATCGTTAGGCTCTAGGTCGCCATTTCCATTTTGCATACAGCTAGGTAAATTATTTCCAGCACTCAGACCGCCAGTCCCAATACAAAGAGGAAGGGTAATTAAATCCTGATCTCCTGTCAATTTACTTAGGAAATTCCCCGCACACATTGCTTTTCCAATGACCTTTCTAGCGTCACCTATAGCATCTTTGTACTGCACTAACTTATCTGCAAACGTCCCTATGCGTAAATCATCTTGTTCTCCCGTAAGAACTGGCATTGGATACATTTCATTTATATATTTTTGACTGAAAAGTTGAGCAATTTCTTCTGAGCTCATTTCTGTCTCTACCTCTAATGTATTTGCAATCTTATTGTAAATCTGCTTCTCAAGATTTTTGGCTAATTCATCCATGCTTCTTTGCAATGGCTCTATTCCTCCTGGAATATCTGAGATGCTAATAGCTTCATTTTTAAAAA
>Ga0209828_1001452_pt1 | contig 21351 bp, 16 predicted proteins | sample MaitaG_FD_187429 | JGI IMG/M metagenome (GOLD analysis project Ga0209828, IMG submission 187429) | Marine algal microbial communities from Maine, USA - Maine_Asex2 metaG (SPAdes) (version 2) | ecosystem: Host-associated > Algae > Red algae > Unclassified | place: Maine, USA | collected 2015-01-05
GCCCTCGCCGATGTGCAGCGCAAGGAAGACGGCGCGGTCGGCATCCACTATCTGCTCCGCGCGAATGTCGCCGACGAAACACTCAACGAGCGCCTGAAAACCCTCGGCAATAATGTCGCGCACCATTTGCAAATCGAAGGCGGCGAACTCGAAAACGGCGAACGCCTGATCAGCATCACCCATGCCCTGCATCACGGTTCGAGTGTGCTGATGTTACCCGATTTTTACGCCCAAGCCTGCGGCTGGCTCGAATGCACGACAGTCTTCATCGGTCTGATCAATCCCGACCAACTGATGATCACCAACGCCGAACACAGCGCTGCGCGGACCGAGATTACACGCATGGTGCTGGAGTCGAACTACATGGGTTCGGTGCCGCTGACCCCGGCGACCTTCGAGCTGAGTTCGGAGGGGCTAGTGCGCATTGAGTCGCGTCCGGAACCGGTGTAAACCAGCCACGCGGAGTCCGACTAACCGTTGCTAAGACGGCTGCGCTCAACGATGTTAGCCCTTCGTTTCGGTACGCATTTGTGCTGTCAGGAAGCGACACTTCGCGACGAGATGGTCGTGAAACAATTTGTCCTGATCGGACATGTTGGCCATTAAACCACTCACGACCAGCTCCTTCAAATAGGCGAAGGAAAAGCCTTCGGCTTGTTTGGCAATCTGTTCGATCGATTCATCCGGCCATTCCAGATAGGCCTACAACTTGGCTTTCCTCATGCGTAGATAATCGGACAATTTCTGAACAACAACTGATCAATAAAAACGAAGATTTTATTCGTTGAACGAACGTTCCGCCGCCGGGGACAAAACAGTATTCCTTCTCCTCTGTTCCTCGGTTGCGCTATATGAAAACGACTCCCATCCTGTCGCGGTTTTTGGTGATCATCCTCGCTGCGGGTCTGACCCCGTTTTGTTTTCCACCGTTCGATGCCTGGCCCTTGATGCTGGTTTCGATCTTCCTCTTACTTTGGGCCGCGACCGGGTCGACGATGCGCGTGGCGTTTTACGGCGGCTTGTTATTTGGCGTGATCAGCTTTGGTGCGTCGCTCGCGTGGCTGAGCACGATTTTCGGACCGGGGTGCATCACCTTGTTTTTGATGTTCGGCATGTTCCCGGCGTTTTTCTGCATGACCATAAAAACCCTGCGCGACCGCTTTCCCGAACGCCCCGTCATGGTGATGCTGCTGGTCGCGGTGTCCTGGACGGCGATTGAATTTTTTCGTTCGGAGATCTTTTATTTAAGGTTTCCTTGGATCACCCCCGGCACCAGCTTGGGGCCGACGTTCCTGTCGCCGCTGATCGGTGTCTACGGGACCACCTTTCTCATCGTGCTCGCCGTCGCGGGCCTGCTGCACCGGCGAACGCAGACCATTGGCGCCGTTCTTTGTTTATGTATTTGCCTGCTTGGTTTTTGGCGTCCGGCCCCCGTTCAACTTTCGGCAGACGACAACGATCATTTCGTCGTCGGCCTCGTTCAGGCGGAGGAACGGTCGCATTTGCACTATATCAAATGGACGCGTTCGCTGGCGTCGCAAAAACCGGACCTCGTCGTCTGGCCGGAATATTCGTTACCCGACGATGTGGAGAAAGACGAATGGGTGTACCGCGCGCTGACCAATCTCTGCGCCGAAATGGACATCGTCATGGTGGTCGGCACCCGCACCGTGCTCGGTCCCGGAACACGGGATTGGCACAACACCGCCATGGTGCTGAACGCCGATGGTATCGTTGGCCGGACCCACAAAGCGCGTCCGATCCACTTTATGAATGACGGGCAGCCAGCGACCCATTCCGTGCCAGTACAAACGCGGCTCGGCGCGATGGCCAACCCCGTTTGTTTTGATTGCGACTACACTGAAATCACGCGCCGCTTTGCTGCCGCCGAGTCCGATTTCTTCGCCGTGCCAATCATGGACGCGGAACGATGGACCGCCTGGCAGCACGTGCAACACGCCGCACTACTCCGCTGCCGCGCCGCCGAAACCGGACGCTGGTTCGCTTCGGCCGCGAGCTCCGGCGTCTCGCAAATCATCGATCCGACCGGGCATGTACACCATGAGATGGGCGCCATGGAAGAAGGCGCGTTCGCCGGTCGGATCGCGCCGCGCGAAGGCCGAACCGTGTTCGTTCGCGTTGGCTGGTTGTTCCCGTGGGTCAATCTGGCGGTCTTTGTTCTGCTCGCGTTCTGGTTGGTGTTTGGAAAAGGTCTCCCTCTGAGCCGACGCCAGACGTGAGCATCGCAGCGGACTTTTTTTTTACCGCAGAGAATCGGAGTCCACAAAGGTTTGAGGAACTTGGGGGAGAAGCCCCAAAGCGGGCGAGATAATATAGCGTGGGGGAAGCGAATCTCGCTTTAGCGGGATGAGCGCATCCCCGGGTTGTTGTAGAAGTGATGCGGTTCCCCAACGGGGGACAACAATAACAATAGGATTGGTTTTCTGCCCGAGTTTTTGTCGCACCCCTTGAGGTGCCTCGGCCCACTCCAAACAATCCCCGGGGTTTCGTTCGTACCTCACTTCACTGCGGGCTACGTGTCTCGCCCTTTTGGGGCTTGGCACTAGCCAGGTCAACGATTTCGCTGGTCCGGCAACCTAGTAGCGAACGCGGTAAATCACCGTGGTCCCGCTCACTTCGTGTGCCACCACCAACAGCGGTTTGCCGTCCGGCGACGTCGAACCCGGAATAAATTTCATCGTCTCGGGGGCGAGATGATTGCGGTCGTTGGTGTAGTCGAGAAAGCGCGCGGCCGCGGGCTGGCTGACATCGTAGACCATGATGCCGCCGGTGCGTTCGAGGCCGATGAAGGCAAGGGTTCGGCCGTCGATTTCGCCGACGGCCAAGGCTTCGGGTTCGGGGCCTTTGTCATCGCTGCGTTGGTCGGACTCGGCCCCGTCCGTGTCGGCGTTAAAAAAACGCGGAACGCGCTCGGCGGTGATGCGTTCGAAGTCGTCGCCGCTGTCGAACACTTGCACCAATCCCGAACGCGCGGCCGGGTTGATAAATTTCCAGATGGAAAAACTGCGCGCGCCGTAACTGTGCAACACATCGATCCGCCCGTCCCCATCCTGATCGCCGTCGAACGAAGACACTTTCAAGCGCCCGTGCCAGGCATCAGCCAAACGGCTTTCGGGCAGGCTGGTGCGCAACTTTTTAGCCCGCTGAAACTCGTCGCGGGCATCACCTTCGTTGGCGGTGAATAAATAGTCGGCGCCACCAATCCGGTGAGAGATGATCGTGTCCGGCATCGGCATGCCGACCACTTCGGGCGAGGGCTTGCGCACGATGCCGCCGTCTTTGTCCGAGGTGTCAATCATCGCGGTCGCCCAGGATTTTAAGCCGAAGCTACCGAAGCCCAGCCAGCCGGGTCCGGACGCGGCCGCCAGATCGATCACGCCCCAGGCGTTCGCCTCTTGGAAACAGACCACCGCCCGGGCACCGTCGGCGCTCACCGCGATGTACTCGGGTTCGATATCGAGCGAGGCCTGCCGACCGGGAAACACGCGGATGCCGGGTGGCCGAACCGCGTCCAGGGACTCGAGTCCGAGCGTGGTCACTTGGCGCGTGGCGACATCGACGATCGACACCGAACCCGGCGGATCGTCGCTGCCGCTCGCCTCACCCTCGTTGGCCGTGAGCACTTTTTTTCCGTCCGGGGTAAAACAGACCATGTCGGGCATCGGGCCGACTTGGACTTCAGAACGCATGGTCAGCGGAGAGCCGCGTGTCGTGCCGGCAACATCGTAAAACTGCACCGACCCCGCGTCCGTGCTCGTCCGCCCTTCGCAGGCGACCGCGAGCAGACCTTGGTGAATGGCCACACTATTTACTGTGAGACCGGTTTTGATGATCCCGGTGCGTAGCGGGCGCGCCGGTTCGGTCAGATCAAAGCGGTCCACCGAACCGTCGGCGTTGGACACAAAGAGGGTCTTGCTCGACGCATCAAAACACAAGGTCTCGGCCGCGCCGAGTCCGCTGGCGGAAGCGCGGCAGACGGCAAGCGCGGTTAACACCGAGGACCGGACCGGGTTCGCGGCGGGGTCATACGCGGGAGCAAGCGCGGGCACAACCGGATTTGGCACGGGCTTTTGGGCCTCGTTCTGCGCCTTCGCCGGACCACAAGACGCCAGAGAGACCGAGAGAAACAGCCCGCCGACCGCTCTAAGTGTCCGCAGGTTAAGCACCTGCGCAAGCGACGGGGAAAACGACGGAGAAAACCGAGCCAGCGCCCGGCCTACAATCCCCGGAAATTTAAATAATAGCGCTCTAACTGAACTCATCAGAGAATAACACTACGTCATTTGACGTCTTTGCCAAGAGCCCCATACTCGTTTAACAAGCCGACCCAACCAGCACCAACCCGCATCCCGCATCCCGTACCTCGCAACCCGCAACCCGCATCCCGCAACCCGCAACTCGCATCCCGCATCCCGCACCTCGCAATCCGCATGCACTTCCTCCTTCTGACGATCGGACAACTCGCGCTCCTCGACGCGCGCGCCTTCCGCCGTTTGTTTTTGTTGGGGGAACGGCCGCTGGTGCGGCATCTGTTGATCCTCGTCACGCGTTCGGCCGACAGCTACTCCTACCTGATTTGTTTCGGCATCCTCTGGCCGCTACTCGGCGGCGACCTGGGTATCATCGCCGCGCTCGCCATCGGGTTCGCGCTCGAACTGCCGCTCTACAAACTGATCAAATCGCGGTTCAAGCGCCTGCGCCCCTGCGAGTCGCTGCCCGCCGTCCAAGAACGAATCCCGTTCCCTGACAAATACAGCTTCCCCTCGGGTCACACCACCGTCGCGGTCATGGTCGCCTGCCTGGTCGGCATGAATTTCTCGTTGCTGTGGGTCCCGCTGCTGCTGTGGGCCGCGATCGTCGGACTCTCCCGGGTCGCCCTCGGCGTGCATTATCCCGCCGACGTCATCGCCGGCGCGGTGCTCGGCGCCCTGTGCGCCTTGTCGGCCAATCTGATCCACGGTCTGTTGTTCCTCTGATCTGATGTCAGCAAGCGACAAGAGTTCCGGGGCGAGTTCCGAGGTCAGCGCTCCCGAATCCGCACTCGTTCGAGGTGTCATCTTCGATCTCGACGGCCTTATTCTCGACACCGAAACCACCGCCCACGAAGCTTGGCGGATCACCGGACTCGACTGGGATCTCACCGTGCCGCTGGAGATGTGCATCGAAATGACCGGACGCCGCTACCAAGACATGATGCCGATCATGGAAAAATGGCTGCCCGCCGAACTCGACAAACACGCCTTTCTCGACGCCGCCAATGTGCACTACGACCGGCTGCTGGTCGACGAACCGCCCGCGATCAAAGCCGGCGTACTGGCGCTCCTCGACCACATCGAACAGCTCGGCTTGCCGGTCATCGTTGCCTCCTCGTCGCAGCGTTATAAAATCGAAAACAAGCTCAACGGCGCCGCGTTGATCGAACGCCTGCCCCTGCACGTGTCCGGGCATGAAGTCGCCGAAGGCAAACCCGCCCCCGACATCTTTCTTGAGGCCGCCCGGCTGATCGGGTTGCCGCCGGAGCACTGCGTCGTGTTCGAAGACTCGCCGCCCGGCGTGGCCGGCGCCGCCGCCGCCGGTTGCATCGCGGTGATGATCCCGGACCGGATCGCGCACGCCGCCGACATCTCCGCCGACCATGTGTTCGAGCGGCTCGACTTGGCCATTGCCGGCTTGGCTTGGTTCGACGCGGCCAAACCCAACGCGTCCCACAACCGGGCATGCGAAATTTGATCTCCGGGCGTTATGGCAAACTCTTCCCATAACATGGCAAAGCTCTGCCACCTTATGGCAAACGCTTGCCACTCTATGGCACGCTTCTGCCATAAAGCCCCTTGATTCCAAACGCGGCATAACCGAACTTGACCCATGTTCTTTCCTCTTACTGACGACGACCGCAAGCTCACCGGCCCCGCTTACGTGACGATCGCCTTGATCGCGATCAACGTGATCGCCTTTGTGCTGCAACAGACCAATCCGGACATCACCTACGGCTGGTCGGTGGTGCCGCAGGAGATCACCACCAACACGGATTTGGTCGACCCGGTGCCGATCGAGATCAACGGCCAGATGACGGCGGTGCCGCAGATGCCGGGTCCGACGCCGATCTGGCTGACCCTGATCACCTGCATGTTTCTGCACGGCAGCCTGATGCATCTCGGCAGCAATCTGCTCTATCTCTGGATCTTCGGCGACAACGTTGAACACCGCTTTGGCCCGGTAAAGTTTCTGCTGTTTTATTTGGCGGCCGGCATCGCCGCCTGCTTCGCGCAGATTCTACTCAAGCCCGACAGCGTGATTCCCACCTTGGGCGCGTCCGGCGCGATTTCCGGCGTGCTCGGCGCCTACCTCGTGTTGTTCCCGCGCAACAAAGTGAAGGCGCTGCTGCTGTACATGGTGGTCAGCGTGCCGGCGATTCTAGTGCTCGGGTTGTGGATCGGCATGCAGTTGGTCAGCGGAACCGGCAGCTTGTACAAGACCGGCGGTGGTGGCGGCGTCGCCTATGCGGCTCATATCGGCGGTTTTGTCGCCGGCGTTCTGGTCGCCCTGGCGGTGCGCAAGCTCAGCTACCACGACCGCGAACCCGACTCGATTCTGAAGCGCCAGTACGAGCAAGATCCGCGTTCGAAGCGGTATTGGTAGAGTTCGTCCTTCCGTCGTTGGCAATTTCCACGGGGCTTGGCCTGTCCTTGTTCGGTCGTTCGGGAAGCAACGATCGCCCGCCGCGTAGCGGTGATGCAAAATAGCCGTGGGCTTCAGCCCACGGAGCTCGCCCGGAATTGATTCCCGTCGCGTAGCGACGGTGTACCCTGCATCCGCCATGCAGAGACCACCGAGTGAACCGGTTTTTAAATCGCTTCATGGCATCAGATTTGTTCGTCAATATCCATTGGCGCTGGGTTCCGAGTTCCGCGACGCGCCCGGGCCGCGTCCGCAGTTGGACATGAACCGGACCTGGGAACCGGCCGAACCGCTCGCGGCGCGGCTGCTGATTCTCGCCCTTGGCACACTGTTGCGCAACGCCGCAGAACACGCCGAGGCGGCCCGCGTTACGGTGACGCTTGACGAAGAGGCCTTGGTCGTTCGGGATGATGGCCGGGGCATCGCGGATCTCGCCCCCTTGCAGAAGGCCATCGGCAAACTCCATCCACCGCCCGGCGGCGGCTTGGGGCTGTCCTTGGTTCAGCGAATTTGCCTGCGCATGGAATGGCGCTTCTCGATCCAGAACAGAACGGAAGAGGCAGCCGATGGGTTCGAGGCGCGGGTGCAGCTGCGCACCAAATCGTAACCTTCTTTTCCACCAGGACAGACCGTCCGACTAGGCTTCTGAGGTTGCCATTCGACCGCGCCCTACTTAGCTTGAACTCATGAAAACCCTGCCCTCCACCCTCGTTGCCCTGTGTTTTTCTGCGAGCTTGATCGGCTTGCTTGGTTGCGCCGGCAAACCCTCGAAGAAAATCCAACCGGTGGTCCAGCAATACGATGTCATCGGCGACGCCATTGCCGCGCCGATGAAACGCGGCATGGATAAAGTCGGCAGCGGCGACATGAAGGGCGCCGTCGACGATCTCGAACTTTGCATGGCCGAGATGGCCAAAGTCTCCGCCATTTCCATCGAGGGATGCCCCGACGATTTTATTATGGCTTGGGGTTCGTTCGCGGCGAAACACGACGAGGCGCGCAAGGCTATCGGCCAGTTTGTGGTCAGCACCAAGAACTCCAGCGACTCGGACGATCCCATCGCCGGACTCGCCAAGATGCTGCTCGGCGGCGGCGCGACCGCGGCCCTTCAGTTCCAACAAGTGACCAAAGAAATGCAGAACGAAGCGTCAAAACTCAAAGTGATCTGCAGCAAATACGGCGTCGACGGCAGCGCCTTGGATGTGGTGAGCCGGATCGAGGCGGTCGAAGATGCAACCCCTTGAAACCGCGCTGGAGACCCTGGTGACGGAGAGTCTGGTTCAAGGCAACCACAAGTAGCTCGGCCACCCGGTGGTGCTTGAGACAGCAGATTCGAAGACAGCCTTGTCACGGAAAACCCTTGGGGTGTGTGGGCCAAAGGCCAAAGCCCTGTACCAGTTTGAGTTCACGCCACGTCTGGATCCGGCAGCGTGGACGGATTCCGGCGGAGTCGTCACGGGGCATTCGGCACGAACGCCACCACCGTGACGTTGCCGACACCGGACATCTTGGGGATGTACCGCGTTCGAATCGCACCCTTGGTTCGATCGGGTTAAGAGGCCATTCGCCCTTCCGGTGTTTGCCATCTTGCGCCTTCCACGATAACAGGCTGGTATGATTGCCATCCTCTCACTCCTCGGCGTGATGTTCATTTCTTTGCTGATCAGCCGGACCGCCGGTGTGGCACTTGAACTCACCGGCCTGTCGCGTCCCAGCGCGCGCTTTCAAGCGGTGTCCGCGCTGACCGGGGTCGGTTTCACGACGAGCGAGGCTGAAATGGTCGTCACCCACCCGGTTCGACGGCGGATCGTCACCATCCTGATGATCACCGGCAACACCGGCATTGTGACGGCGATGGTTTCGCTCATGCTCGCCTTTCTTACCATCGAAAGCGAGGCGGTGATGCCCCGTCTCGCCTTACTGGCCCTCGGCTTGACGCTCTTTTGGGCGACCGCCACCAGCAAATGGTTCGACAGGGCGCTGGACCGGACGATTCGTAATCTGCTCAAGAAAACAACGAAGTTGAACATCCGCGATTACGAGAACCTGATGCAACTGAAAGGCGGTTTCAACATCGCCGAATACAAGGTGATGCCCGGCGATTGGATGATCGGCCGCAACCTCGGCGAACTCAATCTGCGCAAAGAGGGCATCTTGGTGCTCGGTCTGTTTCACGAGGACGGCTTCGAAGGGGCTCCCCGTGCCGTCAGCGTGGTGAACGAAGGTGACAAGGCGATTGTCTACGGCACGTTCGAGGCGATCGAGCGTCTGATGAGCCGTCCGTCCGGCCCGCGCGGCGACGCCGACCACCGCAAAGCCGTTCAGGATTTTCACGCCGAAGACTAGTTGCCAAGCGCGCCGTTGACGGGATAGGCCAATCCACGTGTCGCTACTGTCGCTATTTCGAACCACCAGCCATTGGATTTTACTCCTCGCGCTCCTGAGTCAATTGGGAGGCGTGCAGGCGCTGGCGTTCCAGTATGTCGTCGGCGAGATCAATGCCGCTTGCTGCGGCGGCCAGTGCTGCTGCGCCAGCGACGATGACGCCACGGTGGGCACGGGTTCTTGTCACGGCGCGATCCTGAGCGACACCGGATGCCCCTGCGGGTCCGGAAAACACGCCGTCGCCAATCAGGCGGAAACGGTTCAGATGCGTCCCAAAATCGCCACGGAGGTTCCAGCTTGGTTGCCGCCGTGGTCCCGCCGGATCGACTGCACGCTCGCAAAAATCGAACCGCCTTGCGTCGAGCCCCCTGAACAGGTCCCCCGAGCGGACTGAACGTCCTCCGCTCCACCACACCAAAAGTACCACCTCGAACCGCGCACTCCGCGCGCGTTCTTCACCCTGTTTAGAAAAAATGAAACGAATCCTTTTGGCGGCTCTAGCCGCCCTCACTGCAAGTACCGCCGGCACCGCAATCGTGTCGGCCCACGAATTCACCGACCGTCCCGACGGCCATGCACCCATTGGTGTCATGGGCGACCATACCCACGAAACCGGCGACTGGATGCTCTCCTACCGCATCAGTTCGATGCTCATGGATGGCAACCGCGACGGGACCTCTGAACTCAGTACCGAAGAGGTTCTTGCCGATTACATGGTCACCCCGCTCGACATGCAAATGAGCATGCACATGTTTGGTGTGATGCACGCGCCAAGCGACAAACTCACGCTCATGGCAATGCTGCCTTACATGAGCGTGGAGATGGACCACGAAACCCGCAATGGCACCAAGTTCACCACCGAAGGCGATGGCGTTGGCGATGTTAAAATCGGCGGCCTCTACAAGATCGCCGACAACGGTCACTTCAGTGTGCATCTCAATGCCGGCGTCAGCCTGCCGACGGGTGATATCGACATCACCGACGACACCCCAGCCGGCCGCAACCGCCTCCCCTACCCGATGCAAATTGGTTCGGGAACCTACGACCTGCTACCAGGCATCACCTATAACGGCTATGCCGATTGGGGTTCATGGGGTGCACAAGCCGACGCCACGGTTCGCCTCGGTGAAAACGACAACGACTACACCCTTGGCAATAAGTACGGCGGCACGGCTTGGGTGGCTAAGACGCTGGGTTCGAAGGTGTCCACCTCCCTGCGCCTGCGCTACGAAACGACCGAGGACATCGATGGGGCCGACCCCACCTTGAACGCACGGATGATCCCAACCGCCGACCCCGAACTGCGCGGCGGCGAACGCCTCGACGCGGCGGTTGGCATGAATGTGCTGGTTGGCAGCGGTCACCGCTTCGCAATCGAGTATCAGCTCCCGGTCGAACAAGACTTGGATGGTCCGCAACTCGAGACCCAGCAGGCTCTAACCGCTGGTTGGCAATACACTTGGTAGACTTCGTCGACGTCAGATCGACGCTTTATCGCGAGAAGGCGCGTCCATTTGGACGCGCCTTTTTTTGATTTGAGGTTTCGCGTTTTCAGCCGCCGGCGCGAACCGCTTTGAGTGCCAGCTTTTCCAAAGCGGCAATGATCACATCCACGTGGTCGCCTTGAATTTCCACTTGGCCGTTTTTCACTGCGCCGCCGCCGCCGCATTGCTGCTTGAGTTTTTTGGCGATGGCTTTGACGTCGCCGGTGAGTCCGGTGATCGTGGTGACGGTTTTGCCGCCGCGGCCCGACTTCTCGCGGCGGACCCGGATGATGCCGTCCTTGGGATCTGCTTTGGCGGGAGGTTTGTGCTTCTTGCGACCTTTGCTTTTGGTTTTACTACGCTGGCTGCGATTCTCCTCGTAGGGTTTATCGGTGGAGTAGACCAGCGGCGCGTCGTCTTTCGGGTTCATGGCTTGTTTGGCGGGATCGTTTTGCGTTTAGGTAGGAATACAATGGCTTCGGACGAGTTCTATTTCAAGTTGGCAAAGTTGCGGTTCATCACTTTTGCGGTGGTGGGGACATTGGGCGTTCTGTTCAGTGGCTGGCGCCGCGGTTGGGTGGATTGGCCGACCATTCTGTTTGAAGCCGCGATAATCGCCTTCACAGCGATGTTTCTATCGCTGCCACTGGCGTGGATCCGCACCAAGCTGAAGATGGATCAGGAAAAGCGAAAGCGCGACAAGCGATCGTAATTTACATGATTTCCACGGCCAAGAAATTGGCCCCTGCCTATTCATCAAGGCCAAATCAGTCACTACTAGGTCGGCGAATTGAATTTCGTCTCCAAGCTGGCGAGTCGGGTAACTGAGTTCGTGGAGAAGTTCTAAATATCTAACATATCTAACCAATAATATTTGAAATTTCGAAGGTCCCGGATCGACTTCCAACCTTCTACGACGAACCACGGAGTGGTGGCAAGAAAGTAGTCAAGCCCCGGGTGCAGCGAGGGTACGAGCGGAACCCGGAGGTAGCTGAGGGCCTTTTGAACCGACCGGCCTGCCCTCTGCACGAACTTTTTGCTTCATGTCCGGTCGGAACGGCCTCATGTCCCCGAGGGCATCTGCTGCCTGAAATTCTTAAGCCGGACAGGTACCCTGTGTCATCCCGCCTTGCGGGACTACTGACCTCTCAATGCTCCGTCGCTCGGCGGCGGGGCGTCCCGGTCGGATCCTATGTTGGCACAACATGCCCGGAGCTGCACTCCCTACGGTCGTTTGCCCGCAGGTCACCAAATCTCGCCTCGTTGGGGCGGAACCCTACCACTCGAGCCCGACGTAGATGGCCGGTCCGTCGAACACGAGGTCTCCCGAAATTTCCTCTTCCGGCGCGTCCAGCATGATGGCCAAGCGACGGTAACCGCCGCCCACCGTGAAGGGAGGAGCGGGCTTCCATTGCGCGGTGAGTTCCATCTCCGACCAGCTGGTTTCAATGTCGCTGTACTCCCATTTTGAATAACGGAGGGCGGCTTGCAGGCTGATTGATGGGATCGGTTCGAGGCGTATTTCGGCGCCGACATAGGGGAGAGCCACTTGGCTTTCGGCGCCGGTTGAAAACAGCTCGAAGGCGCTCGCCTTGGCATCGAGGTCGACGTAGGTGCCGCCGCCTTCCAGCGCGAACGAGACGGCCTCCTCGCCGAGTTGAAAGCGCAGAAAGCCCCGCGCCACGAGCATTTCCAAACTGGTGGTGGCCTCGGCGCTGGCATTGAAGTCGAGGCTGCCAAAGGAGAACGTTTGCTCCACCTGTTCGCTACCGCCGAGATCAAGTTTGAACACCGAGGCGCCGATCTGAAACGGTCCTTCGCCGAAGATCAGGGTGGCGCCCGGGGTCCATTCTTCGCCGATGGAGAGTTCCTCATCGAGGTCCAGCTGCTCGCCGAGGTCTCCGGTAAGTTCGATATCGCCGGAGGAGGATACGTTCCAGATCCAGGCGTCGAGATCAATGGTCTGGGCAGAACAGAGGGCGGGAATGGAAAGACACATGCAGGCGGTGAGCAGGAACAACTTCATGGCTGTTTATATACATCGATATGCCGGTAACCAACGAATTCTGGCCCCTTGATAGCGGTAGCCAACAGACACCAAAGATCGTGTCATCTCCAAAAATGCGGGGTGCCTGCTAATTCCACAATTTCGAGCCAGTTCAAACCATGCACCCATTCTCCATGTACACGTCAAAGGAGTGCGGGATGTTCAATGGCGATGCTTGTTGGACTTCTCGATTTACACAAAAAAACGCCACCCCGAAGGATGGCGTTGATCTGAAAAAGAAAACGCCCCGCTAAAAGCGGGGCGTCTCCAATATTAGCCGTGAGGCTATTGTCTGCGGAGGAGCGAATTAATGGGGAGTCCGAGAGACTCAACGAGTTCGTAGGTCAAGCCGCCAGTGGCGAGGCCACGAGCTTCTTGAGCGCGACGGATCGCATCATTAGTGTTGCGGTCGAGACGACCGGTGGCAGCTCCGTTGTAGTAACCAGCGGAGGACAGTGCAGTTTGCACTTGGCTGATGACTTGCGGACGCACGTTGACTTCGCAGAGCACGCGGCTCCAGGCAGCTTGGCCTTGAGCAACGAGAACGCGACGTTCAACTGTTTCGTACACTGGCGGGATTGCAATCTCGCGGGTGCTGGGCGCTTGGACCATTTTCTGGACGCGAACCGTTCCCATCTTACCAGGCGTAGTCTGGGCAACGGCACGGGGTGCTTCCACTTCCACCTGCTGGGACACGGTCTTGAACTCGGCCGGCACTTCAATGGTGCGGGTCTGAGCGGGGGAGACCATGACTTGGCGGGTGACGGTTCCGTATTCAGCCGGCACTTGAACGGTACGTTCTTGCGGCGGCGAAACCATGCGGCGAACACGAACGGTGTCGTATTGAGCCGGCGTGGTGCGGGACTGAGTAGTCGGCGGAGTGACCATCACGCGTTTGGTGATGGTTTTGTACTCAGCAGGCGTTTCAGTCGTACGAACCGTAGCAGCTTTCACGAGGCGTTGACGTGTGACGGTGGTGTATTCCGCTTCAACCGGAACCGAACGAGTGCTCGGCGGGCTGATCATTTTGCGGACACGAACCGTGTCGTAGCGAGCCGGCACAGTGCGGCTTTGCGTTTGCGGCGGGGTCACCATCACGCGTTGGCTGATGGTTTTGTACTCAGCCGGAACGTCCACTGTCTTGGTGCGGGCCGGGGAAATCAGGCGCTGCTTGGTGACATTGGTGTATTCCGGTTGGCTCTGAACGCTACGTTGTTTCGCAGGCTCGACCATTTTACGAACACGGACGGTGTCGTAACGGGCCGGGATGCGCTTCGTGGAAGCAGTCGGAGGAGTGACCATGACGCGTTGCGAAACGGTTTTGTACTCAGCCGGAACGTCGATCGTCTTGGTGCGGGCCGGGGAAACCAGGCGCTGCTTGGTGACGGTACTGTATTCCGGTTCGCTCGGGACACTGCGTTCCTTTGCGGACTCGACCATTTTACGAACACGAACGGTGTCGTAGCGGGCCGGGATACGCTTGGTGGAAGCGGTGGGCGGAGTGACCATGACACGTTGGCTGATGGTCTTGTATTCCGGCGGCACGTCGATGACCTTCGTGCTGGCGGGGGAGACCATACGCTGACGCGTGACGGTGGTGTATTCCGGGCCGACCGGGACGCTGCGCTGACGAGCGGACTCGGTCAGGCGGCGAACACGAACGGTGTCATACTGAGCCGGAATCGTCTTCGAGGACGTTTGCGGCGGGGTCACCATGACGCGTTGGCTAATCGTTTTGTACTCGGCCGGGATGTCCACAGTTTTGGTGCGGGCGGGGGAGACGAGTTTCTGACGGGTAACCGTGCGGTATTCCGGTTCGAGCGGCACTTGGCGTTCTTTGGCAGCTTCAACCAGACGGCGGACGCGTACGGTGTCGTACTTGGCCGGGATCGTCTTGGTCGTGGTCTGCGGCGGAGTCACCATCACACGCTGTTGGATGGTCTTGTACTCAGCCGGAACGTCGATGACGCGAGTGGTCTGCGTGGGAACCTGACGCTCACGAGTGATCGTCTGGTACTCGGCCGGAATGCTGACCGAACGTTCTTTCGGACCTTCAACCATCTTGCGAACACGAACGGTGTCGTATTGCGCCGGAGTGGATTTGGAGGTCGTGGTCGGCGGAGTGACCATCACGCGTTGCGAGATGGTTTTGTATTCAGCCGGAACGTCGATGGTTTTGGTGCTTGCCGGAGCGACGAGCTTCTGACGGGTGACCGTCTTGTACTCGGCCGGAACCGTGACAGAGCGCTCTTTCGGACCTTCGACCATTTTGCGAACGCGGACCGTGTCGTACTGGGCCGGGGTGCGCTTGGCGGTGGTGGTCGGCGGAGTGACCATGACGCGTTGCGAAACGGTTTTGTACTCTGCGGGCACGTCGATCGAACGTGTGGTCGCCGGCGTTTTCACGCGCTGGCGGGTGACGGTCTTGTATTCGGCAGGAATGCTGACCGAACGCTCTTTCGGACCTTCGACCATTTTGCGAACGCGGACCGTGTCGTACTGGGCCGGGGTGCGCTTGCTGGTGGTGGTCGGCGGAGCAACCATGACGCGTTGCGAAACCGTTTTGTACTCGGCCGGCACGTCGATGGTCTTGGTGGTTGCCGGAGCAGCCAGACGTTGACGAGTGACGGTCTTGAATTCGGCCGGGATAGAGACGGAGCGTTCTTTCGGCGGCTCGACCATTTTGCGGACGCGGACGGTATCGTACTGGGCCGGGGTGCGGCGGCTGGCGGTGCTCGGCGGAGCAACCATCACACGCTGTTGCACGGTTTTGTACTCGGCAGGAATCGTGACTTCACGAGTGCTGGCCGGAGCGACCAAGCGCTGGCGGGAGACGGTTTTGTATTCTGCCGGAACAGTGACCGAACGCTGCTGCGGGGGTTCGACCATTTTGCGAACACGAACGGTGTCGTATTTCGCTTCGGTGGTGCGAGCTTCGGTACGCGGCGGGGAGACCATGACACGTTGGCTGATGGTTTTGAATTCACCAGGCGTTTGGATCCGACGGACGGCAGCGGGCTGCACGACTTTCTGGTAGGTACGGGTTCCGTATTGGGGCGGAATCGGCACGTCGCGTTGTTGCGGCGGCTGGACCATTTTACGAACACGCACGGTGTTGTACTGGGCCGGGATTTTGCGCTCAACGGTGCGGGGCGGCTCGACCATCACGCGTTTGGTGACGGTTTGGAACTGCTGTTGGCCAGCCACTTCGCGGGTTCCGCCTTTTTGGACGAGAACGCGTTTGGTGACGGTTTTGTATTCAGCCGGCAGTTCGACCAGGCACATGACCTGACCGGGGGCGAGGCTGGAGTTGGCAGCGTTGCCACCCATGGGAGCAGCAGCACCACCAACGGGGGCGCGATTGCCGCCTCCGAATAATCCGGAACCGCGGGTACCGGTGTTGCCACCCATGGCGGGGCCGGAACCGGCGCCGGGGGCGACTTCGATGATTTGCTCACCAGCTTCCGGAGCACCGGGTGTGGAGAGTTTCCACACTTGGCGCGACGGACGAACGAGGATGCGTTCGGTGCGGTTTTCGTAACGGTCGGGGATGACTTCGGTACGGGTAGCGTTGCCGGTCGCGATACGCTCGGTACGGTTTTCGTAGCGGGCGGGGATCACTTGCAGTTCGGTGCGCTCGGCGGAGACGAGGACTTGTTCCTCGACCCACTCGTAACGACCAGGCTGGACTTCTTTACGAACACCAGCGTCGCGGGTGAGAACCTTCTCGGTGACGGTCTCGTACTGGGCCGGACGCGTTTCGAGTTTGGTTTCACCGTCGCTCACACGAATGCGAACTTGGCGGGTTTCGTATTGAGCCGGAATGACTTGAAGGTCTTGGCCGGGTTCAGCGACAAGCACGCGCTCTTCGACCCAGTCGTAACGACCAGGCTTCACTTCGATGCGGCTGCCAGCTTCTTTGACGAGGACCTGCTCGGTTACGGTCTCGTATTGAGCCGGAACCACTTCGAGGCGGGTCTGCGGGGCAGAAGTCATGACGCGGGATTCGCGCATTTCGTATTTGGCCGGCGTGACCACGAGTTCTTCGCCTTCATCGGCGACGAGGACTTGCTCCTCAACCCACTCGTAACGACCGGGCTGAACTTCGATACGCGAGCCGGCTTCTTTGACCTGCACCTGTTCGGTGACGGTTTCGAAGCGGGGCGGAACAGCTTCCACACGCTGCGAAGGCGGGGTAACCATGACGCGGGATTCGCGGGACTCGTACTTGGCCGGGGTGACCACGAGTTCTTCGCCTTCATCGGCGACGAGGACTTGCTCCTCAACCCACTCGTAACGACCGGGTTGAACTTCGATGCGCGAGCCGGCTTCTTTGACCAGCACCTGTTCGGTGACGGTTTCGAAGGTCGGCGGCACGACTTCCACACGCTGCGAAGGCGGGGAAACCATGACACGGGATTCGCGGGTCTCGTAACGGGCCGGGGTGACGACGAGGTCTTCACCTTCATCAGCGACGAGCACTTGCTCCTCAACCCACTCGTAACGACCGGGCTGAACTTCGATGCGGCTGCTGGCTTCTTTGACCATGACCTGCTCGGTGACCGTTTCGAAACGGGCCGGAACAGTTTCTACACGCTGCGAAGGCGGGGTGACCATGACGCGCGACTGGCGGGACTCGTATTTCGCCGGCGTGACGACGAGTTCTTCGCCCACGTCGGAGACGAGGACTTGCTCTTCAACCCACTCGTAACGACCAGGCTGAACTTCGAGGCGAGTGCCGGCTTCTTTAACCATGACCTGTTCGGTGACGGTTTCCCATTTCGGCGGGAGGGCTTCCACACGCTGCGAAGGCGGGGAGACCATGACGCGCGATTCGCGCATCTCGTATTTGGCCGGGGTGACGACAACTTCCTCGCCAGCTTCGGCGACGAGCACTTGCTCTTCCACCCACTCGAAACGAGCCGGTTGGACTTCAGTGCGGTAGCCACCTTCTTTGGTGACAACTTGTTCGGTCACGGTCTCGTATTGAGCCGGGATCGTTTCGACGCGTTGCGACGGAGGCGACACCATCACGCGGGATTCGCGGGACTCGTAGCGAGCCGGGGTGATGACGAGTTCTTCGCCGGCTTCAGCGACGAGGACTTTCTCTTCAACCCACTCGTATTGAGCCGGCTGAACTTCCAGGCGGCTGGAGGCGTCTTTGGCGACAACCTGTTCGGTGACTGTCTCGAAACGAGCCGGGATAGTTTCAACACGTTGCGAAGGAGGCGACACCATCACGCGGGATTCGCGAGTCTCGTATTTTGCCGGCGTGATGACGAGTTCTTCGCCTTCATCGGCCACGAGGACTTGCTCTTCAACCCACTCGTAACGAGCCGGCTGAACTTGCAGTGTGGAGGAAGCTTCTTTAGTAACGACGCGCTCGGTGACGGTTTCGTACTGAGCGGGGATTGTTTCAACACGCTGCGAAGGCGGCGAGACCATGACACGGGATTCGCGGGACTCGTAACGAGCCGGCGTGATGACGAGCTCTTCACCTTCTTCTGCCACGAGCACTTTCTCTTCAACCCACTCGTAACGAGCCGGGGTGATCTGGAGGGTGGAGGCGGCATCTTTGGCGAGAACTTTCTCGGTCACCGTCTCGTATTGAGCCGGGATGGTTTCGACACGCTGTGAAGGCGGCGAGACCATGACGCGGGATTCGCGGGACTCGTACTTCGCGGGGATGACTTGGAGCTCTTCGCCAGCTTCGGCGACGAGCACTTTTTCTTCAACCCAATCGTACTGGCCGGGAACCACTTCGAGGCGTTGGCCGGCGTCTTTGACGAGCACGCGTTCGGTGACGGTTTCCCACTGTGCCGGAACGGCTTGGACATTGGTGGCCGGAGCGGAGACCATCACGCGTTCTTGGCGGGTCTCGTATTTGGCCGGAATGACCACGAGTTCTTCGCCACCTTGCGAGACAACAACCTTCTCTTCAACCCACTCGTATTTACCGGGGATGATTTCGACACGGGTGCCAGCTTCTTTGATCACAACCTTTTGAGTTTGTGTCTCGTACTTGGCCGGGATTGTCTCGACCTTGACGGAAGGCGGGTTGACCATGATGCGGGCTTGGCGCGTTTCATAACGGCCAGGCTGAACGGTCATGGTTTGACCAGCGTCTTCGATTTGAACTTGTTGTTCGACCCACTCGAAGCGACCTGGGATCACTTCGGTGCGGGAGCCACCTTCTTGTACGAGGACGCGCTCAGTGCGGATCTCGTATTGGGCGGGCGTGAAGGTGCGGGCGAAGCACTCACCAGCGCGGGCGCCGGGAGGGGTCTCGCCGATCGACGCGGCATAAGCGCCGGAGCCGTATGCTCGCACGGTGCGGACGGTTGAACCGCCGGTAGCACCTGCAGTCATACCACCGCTGGAGGAACCTCCAGTGGAGTACGAACCACCGCTCGTGGAATATCCACCAGAGGTCGTCGTCGTCGAACCACCGCGAATCACCGAACCGGCTGTGCCCATGGCAGAACCGGCAGCGCCGCGAACTGAACCAACAGCACTACCTGCTGCGCCGCGAACCGAACCGGCTGCGCCGCTGACAGCACTACCAGCACCGCGAACGGCGCGGGTTCCACCGCCAAAGATTCGTTTGAAGGCACCACCGATGCCACGGCCTGCATTGCCGACAGCATTGCCTGCACCGCCGACGACTTTGCCAGCAGCATTGCCAGCACCGCCGACAACTCTGCCGGCACCGCCAACGACTTTGCCAGCAGCATTGCCAGCACCGCCGACGACTCTGCCAGCACCACCGACAACAGCATTGCCGGCACCGCCGACAGCTCTGCCAGCACTACCGACGACTCCGCCGACTGCGTTACCTGCACTACCTACTGCCGAGCCAGCCGCGCCGACAACTCCACTACCAACGGAACCGACAGCACCGCCAGCCGATCGGATTGCTCCGCCGGCTGCACCTGCTGTTGATCCGACGGCGGAGCCGATCGAGGACGCGCCCTGACCCACTTCCGACAAGACGCCGCCAACTACTCCGGCTCGGTCTTGTCCCATCGAGGTGTAGCCGAACATAACGGCCAGAGTGGCCGCGGCAGCTACACCAAAGGTTTTATATTTTCTCTTCATGTTTATATTACTCCGAATATGGTTTTTCAGATTCCTAAATTTACTGTGCGAGGCGATGTCAACATCCCTTTACAACTTGTACTTTCATTACGGAACAGCATTAGCGTGCTCCGAATGCTACTTCAAGCGTACTTACCGATAGAAAGTCAATCATTCTATCCCGCCTCATTTGCCCGATGATTTCGCGTTTTTGCTCTGCACCACTGCTGAGAAAGCCCGGTTTAGCCTGCAAATACTCCAAAGCATAGGGTACTTCGAATTTCGTCCGGGTCATGCTGCTGATCATCTGCTCGGCCTCGAGCCGGCGTAGGTGAACCAATTTCGCCTGCGCCCCTGCCGCCGCCACCCGCGCTCCGTCGAGATACTCGAGTAACAAGCGCTCCTCCATCTGGCGGTGGTACGGCCCCCACGTCAGCAACTCCTTCTTTTTGAACTCACGAAGGATCGTCAGCTGCGCGATCACCTGGTCGTCACGCGCCATGCTGCGCGTCTTGGCGTGGAGCAGCTGCGCGATCTCCGCCTGGGCGAGATGGTCCAGCATCGGACTCCACAGGCGCTGGCGCCGAACCTCTTCCAGCAAGCGCAAACGAATCTCCGGTGTCGAATTGGGGTCAGACCATCGAATATCGTCGAACAGCACGCGCATGCACACCTCGTCCATCAGGTCGCCCGGAATCTCGATCTCCTGCAAGGGTCCGCCGCGCACTGCAAAATTGGTCAGCATGTACCAGCCAACCAGCCGGCCGCCGAACTCGCGTTGCACCGCCGCGTCGCGAATCACTTGTTGCACATCGCGCCGCGCTTGCATCTCCTCCGCGACCATTCGTTGGTCCGGCACGCCACCCCGCGCGGTCGCCCGACCAAGTCCGCCGCCGGCACCGCCACGCATCTGACGGTAGACCGCTTCGGACTGTTGCGGACTCATGCCGTTGGTGCGGCCGACGAGATTGGCCTGTTGCTGTAAAAATTTAGTGGCCTCGCGGCGCACGATCAAACGAACCGCGTCTTCGGAGGTGCGTCGCTCACCCACCCATTGCGACAACAAGAGGAGTCGATCAATTGGTGACGCTTGTTGGTAGGCGGCGTCTTGAACGGTGTGTCCGTGGACATCGCGGATGCGTTGCGCGAGCACGTCGATCGGCATCGTCAACAAGACGAGCAGTGAGACAAACGGGAGGAGATTTTTCATGACGGATGGAGGGCTGTTTGGATGCCGAAGTGGAGGAGATTATAGGAGCGGTTTAGTCGTCGGGATTATGGGCGGAATCGGGATCGGGTTCCTTGGCCATTTTGTCGAGCGACACGCGAATGGAATTCAACACGAACGCCGTCTTTCCGGCGTAAAAAAATTGGAGCAGAAACGGCCGGTTGTCTAGCACTTCAAAACAGAACGGTTCGACGCCTTCGGCGGAAACCGAGAGGGCGTGCCGCTGTTCGGTTTCTGGCGCGGTGCCGAGAACCCACTCGCCCAGATGGATCGGCGAACCGGTGGAGATCGGCGCGGCGGAAACCATGGTTTCCAATCGATACCACCCCGGCGCAAGGGGCAGGCCCGGACCCGTCCAACTCGGATAAGCGGTCGGCACGCGGCCGGGTTCGAAGCGCAACCCGGAACGACCTTCGGCGTCCATCCGGCGG
>Ga0209828_1001456_pt1 | contig 21302 bp, 18 predicted proteins | sample MaitaG_FD_187429 | JGI IMG/M metagenome (GOLD analysis project Ga0209828, IMG submission 187429) | Marine algal microbial communities from Maine, USA - Maine_Asex2 metaG (SPAdes) (version 2) | ecosystem: Host-associated > Algae > Red algae > Unclassified | place: Maine, USA | collected 2015-01-05
TCGAATCTGGCAACGAAACGCGCTGCGAGCGTTTACCGCCAACGAGGCATCGTCGTTCCTGACGGTCGCATGCCCGGGCGCTGGCAAGACAACGTTTGCGCTCGCGGCGACTCGGCAATGGCTCGCCGGAGAACGACGTCCCTTTGTCGTCGTCGTACCGACCCAACACCTGAAGACCCAGTGGGCCCATGCCGCCCTTCGATTCGGCTTCCACCTCGACTCGAATTGGGTCGCGACCCAGGGTGCGCCCGCCGCCGATATGCATGGCGTTGTGGTCACCTACGCCCAAACGGCAACGTCTGCGGCCGCGCTTCGCTCCTATAGCGCCGACGGTCTGGTCATTCTCGACGAGGTTCACCACGCAGCATCGGAACGCAGCTGGGGCGATGGCGTCGAGTTGGCGTTCGGTGAGGCCGGGCAGCGGCTGTTGCTCAGCGGCACGCCCTTCCGCACCGACGACAGCCCGATTCCGTTCGTGTCGTATTCGTTCGGCGACTACGGCGATGCCGTGCCCGACTACGAGTACGGCTACGGCGAAGCGCTCAGCGATGGCGGTGTCGTCCGCCCGGTCTACTTTCCTCGGTTCGACGGCCACATGGAATGGGTCAACTCCGAAGGCGAAACGGTCGAGGGTACGTTCGAGGATGAACTCGTCAGCTCCGAGTGGGGCGCCCGGCTGCGCACGGCGCTCAGCATCGATGGCGAGTGGATCAAGACCGTGCTTGGCCACGCCGACCAGCGGCTCCGCGAGATTCGCAACAGTCACCCGAACGCCGGTGGCCTCGTCATCGCCACCGACCACGAGCACGCGAAAGGCATCGCCGAACTGCTTCGCCGCCGTCACGGCGTCGACGCCAAGATCGCACTGTCCGACGACCCCCGTGCGAGCGACATCATCGAGGCCTTTGGCCGCAGCGACGAGCCGTGGATTGTGGCTGTACGCATGATCTCCGAAGGCGTCGACATCCCTCGGCTGCGGGTCGCGGTCTTTGCATCGACGACGACAACCCCGATGTTCTTCCGCCAGGCCGTCGGGCGTATCGCCCGGTGGACGACGGGGCTTCGGTCGCAGAAGGCCTTCATGTTCCTGCCCGACGACGCCCGGCTACGGGGCCATGCGGCGAATATCGCAACGCTTCGCCGCCACAGCATCGAGTTGCGAAAGACCCGGGTGGTCGACCCAATCGAATTCGATGATGATGGTGGAACACCTCGCCAGGAGGAACAGCTGTCGCTGTTCGCTGCGGTGTCTTCGACCGTGCTGAACGATGCGCCACCGGACGACGGCATCGACCGCTCCGAGGAGTACGTGGCGCTGCCCGAGGACCTTGAGGGATTCCCGGTCGAACTGCCGCCGCCCCCACCGCTACCCGGGCGTGATCGCCACCTCGAAGACGAGTGGGGATTGCCGACCGCCACGGCTGCGGTGCCGGAGGGTGAGACTCGAGCCGAGGAGAAGAAGCGGTTGCGTGACGTCAACGCCAGCCGGGTCCGTGAACTCGTCGCGCGCACCGGTATGGAGTACCCGGCCGTGAATCGCGAGCTCAACCAGAAGTCGGGCGTCGTGCGAATCACCGACGCGACGGTTGCACAACTCGACCGCCGCGCGAAGGTCGCCTTGACCTGGTTAGAGAGCCTGTAAGGGCCGAGTGAAATGGAGCGAGCGCGGCAAGGGCCCGGCTTCGGATGAAGCCGGACCCTGACTTGTCGTGTTCGTTAGCCGAGCCGCTCGGTCAGCAGTTCACTACCGTGTTGTTTCCGCCGCCCGGGAAACAGTTGTCGGCGGCGGCACCACCGTCGACCAGATCGTTGCCGCCCTGGCCGAACAGAGTGTCGACATCGGCCTCGCCGAAGAGCTCATCGTCGCCGTTCGCTCCCTGGAGGTTGTCTTGTCCTGGGCCGCCCCAGAGCCGGTCATTTCCGACCGCCGCATACAAAACGTCGTCGCCCGCGTCGCCGTGCATTTCGTCGTCGCCGGCTTGGCCGTAGAGGACATCGTCATCGCCGCCACCGAACATTTCGTCGTCACCACTGGCCCCTTGGAGCCGGTCGGCGCCGGGGCCGCCATACATCTCGTCATCACCAGAGGCGGCGTACATCTCGTCGTCACCCGCCTCGCCGTGCATGATGTCGTTGCCCGGTTTGCCGTACAGGTAGTCGTTGCCTGGGCCGCCCCAGAGCGTGTCGTTGCCGCCCGCGCCCTGCACGTTGTCGTTGCCGTTCTCGCCGTACAACGTGTCGTAGCCCGGACCGCCGAGCAGTAGGTCGTCGTCATCGCCGCCTCGGATCGTGTCGCCGCCGTATTGGCCAAAGATCGTGTCGATGCCGTCGTTGCCCATCAGCGAGTCGTTGCCGCCGCCGCCGTAAATGACGTCGTCACCGTCCTCTCCGCTGATGATGTCGTTGCCCGGCCCGCCGAGGATCTGGTCGTCTCCGCCGCCACCGCAGATGCGGTCGTTGCCGCCGAGGCCTTCGATCACATCGTCGCCCGCGGTACCCAGAATCACGTCCGGTTCGCTCGACCCTTCACCGGAATCACCGGCTTGCATGTTGATCGTGACCGTCTCGCCATGGCACGTCGCCAACGGCAGGAACGGGAAGATTGGAAGGATCGGAATGACGACGAAGTCCGGACCAAAGTACGCGTCGTTCGCGGCGTCGTCGCACGAGTCGCAACGGCCGGCAGCTGCATCGGCAAGCGTCCCAGCCATGTTCGGCGCGATCTCGACTTCGATATGAGCAGTATCGCCGCCTGCGAATTCGTCGTTCACCAGGTCGAGGATCATTGTCGCCGAACCGCTTGACACGGTCGAAACGGACGCCGAGGTCGAGTCATTGCCTTCGTTGTCGTCGGTCGAGCAGTCGCCACCTTCAAACATCGTTGCCTCGGTCGTAAACGAGCCTCGGGCCGATGCTGCATTCAGCTGAGCGGTGATGGTTGTTTCGATCCGTACCTCTTCGCCGCGTTCACAGAAGCTGAAATTTCGCACCTGTGGTGCGGCGCCCTGCGAAAGGCAGAAGTCGAACGTCGGCGGACGGAATTCGTCGACAATGTCGCTCCCGAAGAACTCGTCGTTGACCGTGTCGATGCGGAGCTCGGCGACGAAACATGCCGGCGTCTCCGTCGTAAACGGTCCGTAAGTTGCGCGCACTCCGGCGACGTCGGCCGAGGTCAGCGAGCCGTTGTTGTTCCACGCGCTTGAGCAATAGTTCATGATCGACTGGGCGTCGTAGCTCGTGATCGAGACCGTGCCCGTCGGGCCCTGGGGTTCGCTCGTGCAGTCGACGCGGTCGCTGCGGTTGTGTTCATGGGCAAAGCCGAGGGCGTGTCCGAACTCATGGACCGCAATCGCTCGTATGCAGAACTCAAGCTGTGCCTGACACGCTTCGCCCCAGTTCCGGAACGTGAAGTTCAGCACCATGCCTTGATCGACCCCAGCGAGGTCGGAGCCCAGGCCCTTGGTGTGCGGCCCAACATCGCTGATGAGGATCTTGATCGAGTTGGTGTCGCTTGGGGTGCAGACACCCCAGCCGAAGAAGTCGACCGCGCTGACCGCTTCCCAACTGTTTTCGACCGCATCCTGGGACCATCGTCGGCCGTCTTGGGTTGCCGATCCGAAGCTTTGCCAGCACACCCTGATTCGGGTGTTATCCCACGTGCTATCAGCAGCGGTGAGCGCTGACGTGACCGATCCGATGTCATCGCCTTGGAGGGCGGCGCTCGATGCCATGGGAGTGAGCGCAAGTACGAGTGCCGTGATGAGCGCAGCGATCGCCGCGCGAACAGATGCTGACGGTTTCGTCAGCCGAGAAGGGTGTTTCGAGGTAGAGATCATTGGTCCGCCTTTTTGTCGTTAGTCCACCTGACTCAACGACAGCAGAAGCGGCTGGGTGCGAACCGTTTCGGCCACGACGCTGTGAGCGGGTTCTGCGTCACACGGTGCCGGCACCGCACGGAGCGGAGCGACCCCGAAAGAGGTTGATCGCTACGAAAAGTGCACGACGTACCGGCCGACGTGTTGGCCGAGCGTGTTTGGAATCGTCGGCTGGGGCACAGGTTCGGGAAGTGCGCCGAGTCGGTGCAACACCGCACCGATCGCTACCTCTGCGGCCCGTCGTGCCCCATCATGGGCCTTCAACGCGATACCGATGCCCCGCTCGGGCAGCGCGGCCATGAACACACCCTCGGCCCCGGTCTTCGCGATGATCGGTTCGGTCGCGGCTGCGGCAATATCGACCTCGGCGCGGTCGGTCCCGGACACCCAGAACGAAACGGCGGGAAGTACGGCGGCAAGGCGCTGCGCGGCCTCGGCCATCTCGGCGGGCACGCCGAGCGGTTTGACGAGCCGGGCCATCGCGAGCGCGAGGTTCCTGACCGGGATCGCAAAAACAGGAATCCCACAGCCGTCGATGCCGTGCGAGGCGCCATCGAGCGAAACACCAGCGAAGGTTTCTACCGCGGCGGTCACCAGTTTCTGGACGGGGTGATCGATACCGATATAGCCCCGTGGGTCGACACCGATGTGTTGGGCGATCGAGAGGAATCCGGCGTGTTTTCCGGAGCAACAGTTGTGAATCGGCTCGAACTGCTGGCCACGGGCAACTAGAGCGTCGGCTGCAGCTACACCGATCGGTCGGCTCGGACCACATTCGAGCGAGCCAGCGTCGAGGCCGACCCGGTCGAGCCACGCGGTGACCGCCTCGATGTGGCGGGGCTCGGCATTGTGGCTCGCACACGCGAGTCCTAGTTCTTCGTCGGTCAGCGAGAACGCATCGGCCGCGCCGCAAGCAAGCAGCGGTATGGCCTGCACCGACTTGATTGCTGAACGAGCGATCGTCGGCGAGCCAGCATCGCCCCAGGCCTCGATAACTCCATCGGCGGTGCTCACGACCGCGTTGACGTTGTGCACGCTCTCCACGATGTCGCCGCGGAGCACTTCGATTGTGAGTTTTTTCATGGGGGAGGTGATGCGCGCTTGTGCGCTCACTCGGCTCCGACGTCGTGTGATGCGAGCAGGCGGTCGAGTGCGGCGCCGAGGTGTGTAGTCATGGCATCGGCCGCAGCGTCGACGTCGTTGACGGAGATCGCGTCGATGATCACCCGGTGCTCGCGCAGCGACGCTTCCATGCCTTGAACCTGGTGAGGGAGCCGATAGGTGTGGTTGTCGGACCGGCACTCGAGGGTGGCCAGGAGCGAGCTCGACACCCGATGATTTGAAAGCCGCCGGATCGCGACGTGGAACTCGCGATTCAAATCGCCGTAGGCCTCAGCATCGGCGATGTCGACCGCGCGCGTCATCTGTTGTTCAAGCTGATTTAGCTCGGCCCGGGCTGAATCATCACAGTGGTGGGCGGCGTGGCCAGCCTGCAGACTCTCGATGACCGATCGGACCTCCGAGATCTGGATTACCTCGTTGATATCGATGTCGCAGACAATCGCGCAGCGGCTGGCCGTGTGTTCGACCAGATTCTCCTGTTCGAGTTCTTCGAGCGCAGTACGGATCGCTTCTCGCCCGACGTTGTATCGCTCGGTAAGCACAAGCTCGACGAGTCGGTCACCCGGTGCAAACTCGCCATTCAGAATGTCTCGGCGAAGTTGGGTGGTTGGGGCCGCAACTTCGCTCATGAAACGCGCCTCGTTCGGAGAATCACCATTGATGCTCTGCCCTGCTGCCTGTGTGCGTTGTATTCACTCATACAAGTGCCCCCGGAAGGGCGATGCGAGCGTACCGGGAGTCGATCCGGAAGTACAGCAACCTTGCAGCCGATCAAATCGAGATCTTCGAGTCAGCGTGGACGATGGATCACTCCTACCCGCTGACCGAACCGATGGACGGTTCGATCCTCGAAAGCTGGACCATGCTCGCTGCTCTTGGCGAGGCGACCGAACGCCTTCCTGCATGGTGAACGGAATGCACTTCCGTCACCTCGCGGTCACGGCCAACATGGCGGCCACGCTCGACATCATCTCGGGTGGCCGCTTTCATCTCGGCCTTGGTGCTGGGTGGTTCGAACCAGAAGCCGAGCCCTTCGGCATTGCGCTCGGCACGATCGCAGAGCGCCTCGACCGATTCGAAGAAGGCATCGAGATCATCGACAGCGGGCTCCGCAACGAGTTCACTACCTTCTCCGGGGTCTTCTACGAACTGGCTGCTGCCCGCTGTGAGCCGAAGCCGGTGCGGTCGCCTCGTCCGCCGATTGTGATCGGGGGCAAGGCCAAAAAGCGAACGTTGAAGGTGATAGCGAAGTTTCGCGTCATGTGGGACCTGACGTTTACGGATTCGCCGGCGCACTGGAAGCTCAATGCGCGGCCGGTACAAAGCCGCCATGTTCGACGCCCTCGCCAAGGACCTCGGCAATATTGCTTGACCCTTCGGGCCAAGGCGGGCCCAGCCGATCGGCGCCGAATCCCCCTTCATGTTCCGTTCATCGTTGATGTGTCAGCATGGTCAGGATGCGATTGTTGGTCATTGAGGATGATCCGGCGCTCGGACAGGTACTGGTCCGCGGCTTGACCGAAGAGGGCTATGCCGTCGACTTGGAAACGACGTCGATGGGCGCCCGCCACATGGTCGAGGAAGTTGCTTACGACGCACTGGTTCTCGATCTTGGGTTGCCCGACGGTGATGGGATCACGCTCTGCCGATCGTTGCGGGAGTCCGGTGTGACGGTGCCGATCTTGATCCTTACCGCACGTGATGGACTGTCACAGAAGGTTGCGGGCCTCGATGCCGGCGCCGACGATTACGTCACGAAACCATTCGACTTTCCCGAGCTCGCCGCGCGAACCCGGGCCCTGCTGCGCCGACCGGGAGGTCAGGCGCCAACGTTGTTGACGGTCGGCGACGTCGAACTTGACCCCGCAACCCATCGTGTCTGGCGCGGCGCTATCGCGGTCCCGCTCACGGCGCGAGAATTCGCCCTGCTCTACGAGCTCATGCGGCACCCCGACGAGGTGCTCTCTCGTGCGCAGCTACTCGACCACGTGTGGGACGCCAACTACGACGGCTTGTCGAACGTCGTCGACGTGCACATCGCGAACCTCCGCCGCAAACTGTCGGTTCCCGGCACCGGTGATCCGATCGAGACGGTGCGTGGCGTCGGCTATCGCCTCGTGGTCGACAACCCCGTTGATACCGTCGGTTCATGAATCTTGAGCGGGTTCGGCGGCAACTGACGCTGCTGTTTGCCGTGCTCGCAGCACTCGCGGTTGTCCTGATCGCCGTTGTGGCGACCCGGCTGGGCGAAGAACGAATCGAGCAGTCGGTCGAACGCGACGCCGAACGCCACTACGTCGAGGCCCTACTGGGTCAGTACTGGGAGGAAGACTTCGACGTTCGTAACACGTGGATCACGAACACCGATACCGACTGGTTTGAAACGAAGGCCGGCAGCGATGTTGAACCGCCGGTCCTCTACATCGCCGACAACGCCGGTCCCGAGTACAGCGGTTTCACCAGATTTGAACAAGACGGCGAGTGGCTCGCGTACGCCCGCTACGTCGATGACACGAACGTGCTGCTCGTCGTCGAATCCCGGGCTCAGGCGTTGCGCGACATCTCGTCGCTGCGCTGGCGCATCGCGCTGACGGCGGTTGGGTTCATCCTGTTTACGACGCTCGTCGGCTATTGGTTCGCTGGTCGATTCCTCAGCCCGGCTCGCCTCGCGATGGAACAGCAGCGCGATTTCATTGCCGACGCAGCCCATGAGCTTCGAACGCCGCTCGCCGTTATCCAAGCATCGGCAAGCCAGACGTTGTCGCGTGAACGGCACGACGACGAGTACAAGACGTCGCTGCACGAGATCCGGTCGGCGGCTGAGCGCGCCGGCAGCGGGGTCGGGGAGTTACTCGAGCTGGCTCGAATTCAGAGCGGCCGAGCTGCGCCGCGCATGGCGCCGCTGCGGCTCGATCTACTGGTCGAGGAGGTCGGAGCGACGACCCTGGTCGATGGCGTCGACATCGTTGGCGCTCCGGGCGAGCCGCTGGTGGTCGACGCCGACTACAACCTGCTTCGGCAGGCTGTGGTGAACGTCACGACGAATGCTGCGGCCCGGTCGAAACGGGTCGAGCTGCGGTCGTATACCGATGGGGCGTGGTCGGCGGTCGAAATCACCGACGACGGACCAGGCTTCGACCCGGAGGTGCTTCCACACGTGTTCGAGCGGTTCCGGCGCGGCGACGAGCGCGGTTCGGTCGGGCTCGGAATGTCGATCGTTCGAACGATTATCGAGACCCATGGCGGGCGATGCGAAGCGAGCAATTGTGATGGTGGCGGCGCGAAAGTCCGGCTGCTTCTTAAGGCCTAAGCTAAGGAGCTGCGCCGGTAGGGCGAGGAACGAGCCCTGCTGGCAAGGCGACCAGACAACAGAGCGCGCTATTCGCCGAGGAACGAGGCGAAAAAGGAACTTGTCGTAGTGAGCGCTTGCACCTACCCGCGCGGCCCCTAAGGGGCTCTGCCAGTAGGCGCTTCGCGCCAGGTGGGGCCCTTGAGTTCATCCTGGTTCGGAACTTCGTACAGCCTCCTACCGGCTCAACTCCTAAATCGCAGTGAACGGTCGGGCGATCAATCGACCGATGGCGGGTTGACGGCAGTCAGGCCTTCGGACTCGACGAGTTCACGCCTGATGCCGAGCACGAACAGAATCGCGTCGAGGTAGGGCACCGACACGGCGGTGTCAGCGACTTCGGCCGCCGCGGGTTTCGCATTGAAGGCAATACCGAGTCCGGCCGCCTCAAGCATGTCGATGTCGTTCGCGCCATCGCCGACGGCAACAACCTGATTCGTGCTGATGCCTTCAGTCGATGCCATGTGGGCCAGCAAGGTTGCCTTCCGAGCTCGATCGACGATCGGCCCGTCGAGCTGACCGGTCAGCACGCCCCGTCGAATTTCGAGGCCGTTGGCGTAGGCATAGTCGAGATCGAGTTCGTCCTTGAGGCGGTCGGTGAAGAACTTGAATCCGCCGCTGACGATCGCAATCTTGAAACCAAGTCGCTTCAGGGTCCGTACGAAGGTCCGAGCACCTGGTGTCAGGTCGAGTTGGTCCCACGCGTGATCAAGCACCTCGGCGGGGTGGCCGGCGAAGAGCGCGACCCGGGCCCGCAGTGCTTCCTCGAAATCGAGCTCTCCACGCATGGCGGCTTCGGTGATCGACGCGACCTCAGGGCCACAGCCGATGACGTCGGCGACCAGATCGATCACCTCGTTCTGAATGAGGGTCGAATCGACATCTAGGACAACAAGTCGTTGTGCTCGGCGACCCATGCCTTCGCGTTGAATTGCGATATCGAACGTTGGGGTCGCGGCCGCCTTCGCGAGCAGCAGGTTGCGAAGCTCGTCGCCATCGCCTCCCGAGACGGTCAGTTCATAGCTGTACACCGGGTATCGCGAGAGCCGCTCGATGCGGTCGATGTTGTGACCACATTCGGCGATCGTCGCCGTCACCGTGTGCAGGTCGGCTGATGACAGCTGTTGGCCGAGCACGGTCACAACCCAGCCGAACGGGCGAACGCTCGGCGCCGAGTCGACGATTTCAAAGTCGACGTCAAGGCCGTGTTCCCAACCGAAGAGAAGCACGTTCTTCAGCAGGTCATTTCCCGGTGGTACATCGAGCACGACGCTCAGCGAGATGTTGCCGCGGATAACGATCTGCTCGACGTCGTGGACGTCGGCACCCGCATCGGCGACATGGCTCATCAGCAACGCAACGATGCCGCTCTGGTCGGGGCCGACCACGCGGAGCAGGAGGGTTTGTACATCCGCCATGGCCGCCACGGTAGTAGCGGTCGACGATGCACAGTCTGCCTTTACGTGAACGCCGTGTGAACGTGTGGAGCGTCGTTACTTGAAGTCGTAGAGCGTCGCCGGGTTGTCGACCAAAATCCGATTTCGGACCGCCGCATCCGGGGCATATTTGGCGAGCACATCGACGAGATCGCCGTCGTCGGGCATGTCACGGACGTTCGGGTGGGGCCAGTCGGTTCCCCATAGAACCCGGTTTGGGGCTGCGGCAATGAGGGCTCGCGCGTAGGGAACGACGTCGTCGTACGGGGGCGGCCCATCGGCGGTCAAACGTTCGGCGCCCGAAACCTTCACCCACGCCCGCTCGTCGGCCATGAGTTCAAGGAGATGCTGGAATGGTTCCTGATCGAGCCCGGCGGATGCATCGACGCGAGCCATGTGATCGATGACGAACGGTGTCGGCAGCCGCTCGAACAGTTCTCGGTGGTCCGGCAGGTCCTTCGCATCGAAGTGCAGCACAATGTGCCACCCCAGGGGAGCGACCCGATCGACGACTCGCCAGAAGACATCCATCTCCGGCGCACCGCCGAGGTGGGCGACGAAGTTGAAGCGGGTGCCGCGGACCCCCGCTTCATGGAGGGCCGCGATCTCGGCGTCGGTCGCGGCCTCATCGATCATGGCGACCCCCGCGTAGCGACCTTCGCCGCGAACGAGCGCGTCGAGCATCGCGGCGTTGTCGGTGCCATGACAGCTGGCCTGGACGAAGACGGCCCGAGATAACCCCAGGGTTGACTGCAGTTGCTCGAACTTGTCGATGCCCGAATCGGGCGGGGTATACGAGCGACTGGCGGCGAAGGGAAAACGGTCGGCCGGGCCGAATACATGGCAGTGCGCATCACACGCATCGGGAGGCGGCTTGAATGCGTGCGGCGAATGCGGACTCGCGTGCGGGGCCGGGATCGTGCGTTCGAGATTCATAGGCGGGTGCCTTTGCGTTGTTGGTGCGAGGGCTAAGGAGGTGCAGGGGTTTAGTAGTCGCGAGGGAAGAGCCTGCCGTCCATGATCTTGCGGGCGGTGCGAACAATGCCGGCGCGCGTCACCGACGGTTTGCCGTCGATGATCGAGATCGAGACGGCGGCACCAAAGCTGCCGGTCGGGTGCTCGACAAGCATCGTGCCGTCGTCGGATCGGCCATTGGTGAGGTCGAGCAGTTCGTGGCCGACGGCGCCAGGGATCATCACGCCGGTGGCCGCGGCGACTGCCCCGAGCACGCCGATGGCCTGATGGCAGCGGTGGGGGATGAAGGTTCGAGTGTTGAACGCCCCGCCATTGAGTGGTGCACTGACGATCGTCATCTTTGGCACGCTCGTATCGGCGACGTCGCCCAGGTTCATGGCCGCTCCGGCCTTGATCCGGATCATCTCCAGCAGTTCACGCAGCGATTCGTTGGCCTCGAGCTCGTTGGGTGATTCGTAGCCGCTGATGCCAAGGTCTGACGCTCGGAGCACCACGACCGGCATGCCGTTATCGACGAGCGTCGTGTCGACGCCGCAGAACGTGTCGACGACGTTGCCGGTGGGCAGCAGGGCACCGGTCGAACTGCCCGCGATGTTGTCGAAGTCGAGCCGAATCGCCGCAGCGGTGCCGGGGGCTCCGGAGATCGCGGTTGTGCCGCGGTAGACGGGTTGGCCGTTGTCGACCTCGATGTGGGCCGTGGCGATGCTATTCGTGTTGAGCATGCGCACTCGGACCGTTGCCGAGCGCTCGTCGGCTTTGACCGTCACGAGCCCCCGCTCGATCGCGAACGGGGCCACACCGGCGAGCAAGTTGCCACAGTTCTGGCGATCGCTCACCGTCGGCTGATCTACCCCAAGCTGCAAGAACAGATAGTCGACCTCAGCGTTAGCGTCCTCGCTGACCGACACGATTGCCACCTTGCTCGTGAGCGGATGAGCACCCCCGATGCCATCGATCTGCCGAGCATCGGGCGTACCCATGACGGCGAGTAACAGGGCGTCGCGCGCTTCGGCGGCGGCAGGAAGATCGTTGGCGACGAAGTACACGCCCTTCGAGGTGCCACCGCGCATAACCATCGCGGGGACTCCGGCGGCTACCACGCGACGAGCAGCTTCTCAGGACCGCGGAACGTGATATTCGGAAACGACGTGATCTCTTGGCCCTCGACCAGCCGCAGGCCGGGCAGCCGGTCGGCGAGCACCTCGAGCACGATGCGATCTTCGAAGCGAGCCATCTTGGCGCCGAGACAGAAGTGAATGCCCTTGCCGAAGCTGATGTGGTTGCGGGCGTTCGGGCGGTTGATGTCAAAGGTGTCGGGGTCGTCGAAGAGGTCGGGTTGGCGATTCGCCGAGGCGAAGTTCATGAACACGGGCGTACCAGCCGGAACATCGATGCCGCCAAGCGTCGTGTCGCACGTCGTGAGTCGTCGCCACGAGATCTGGCTCGACTCGAAACGGAGGACTTCTTCGACTGCGTTGTTGATCAGCGACGAATCGTGACAGAGCGCATCCCACTGATCGCGCCGCGGAAGCAGGCACAACAGACTGTTGCAGATCAGGTTCGTGACCGCCTCGTGCCCGGCGAACGACAACCCATAGATGATCGATTCGACTTCGCGATACGAGAGCTCGTCGTTGTCGGCATCGTGCGCATCGAGAAGCTCCGACGCGAAGTCGTCGCCTCGGTTGTCGCGCTTGTCCGCGGTGAAGGCTCGGCAGTAGCGCCAGTAGGCGAGCATCTGTTCGGCGATCTCGACCTGTTTCTCGGGCGTCAGCTTGCCCCACGAGAACGCCTTGCGATCGCCGCACCAATTCTTCAGCAGCTCATCGTCGGCCTCGGGGAAGCCGATGAAACGAAAGACGGTTTCGCCCGGCAGCGGGAAGGCAAACGCGTCGATGAATTCGGCTGGCGAACCGCGCTCGATCATGGCATCGATCAGCTCGTTGCTCCGGCGCCGGACGTACGGCTCGAGGGTGCGCAATCGGCGGTTCGAGAAACCCTTGTTGGTGTAGACGCGAATACGGGCGTGGTCGGGTTCAGGGCGGTTCGACATCACCGCGGTCGGGTTGAAGTCATCGGCCGCTAATACCGCAGCCGCCTCGTCACAAAGTGGGTACACGGGGTCCTGCACATTGACCGAGGCGTACGTGTCGGGGTCGGTAAAGACGGCCTGGATGTCCTCCATGCGGGTGACGACCACATACCCGAGCGATTCAGCGAAGAAGACGGGTGCTGCGTCGCGTAGCGCATGGGCGATCGCGTACGGGTCGGCAAGGTAGTCGTCGTTCAACGGACTCCAGGTGTGGTTGACCGGACAACCGGTCGGTGCCGTCACGACCCCAGTCGGCGCCGAGTGGTAGCTATTCGCTTCGGTTCCCATCGCGCCGCTGCCAGAGCTTTCCGTCATTGGATGTCGCCTTCACCTTGGTTCGCCGTGAATCTTAGGGGCCCCGGCCAAGTAGGCGCTTCGCTGGGGGTGGGGCCCTTCAGTTCATCCTGGTTCGGAACTTCGTGCAGCCTGTAACCGGCTGAACTCGTCAGATTCAAGTGACCCTCGGGGCCTAGAAAACATCGCACGAGCGACTTTTGGACATCGACTAGCTTTCTGACGTGCCTCAATTCGTCGACACGATCCGTTCCGTCGTGCAGTTCCGCCCCATCGAGCTCGATGCGACCAAGCGACGCCTAGAACGAGCCGCAAACGTCGACGACCTCCGCCGCATCGCCAAACGGCGCTTGCCGGCCGGGGTCTTCGATTACATCGATGGCGGAGCCGAAGACGAGAGTGCTCTGCGCCGAAACACGTCGGCATTCTCGTCGGTCGAGTTCCGGCCTCGGGTGCTGCGCGACGTCGGCCAGATCGACCCGTCGACAACGTTGCTCGGCAAGCCGATGCCGCTTCCCCTCGTCCTCGCTCCCACCGGCTTCACGCGCATCGCCGACCCCGAGGGCGAGCTCGCTGTTGCCCGGGCCGCCGAACGGGCCCAGCTTCCGTATGGCCTGTCGAGTCTCGGTACCCGTTCGATCGAAGAGGTCGCCGCGGCCGGCGGACCGAACGGACGGCACTGGTTCCAGGTCTACGTCTGGAAAGACCGCGGCCTCGTGAAGGAACTGATCGAGCGTGCGACCGCCGCCAACTACGAAGCACTGTGCGTCACGGTCGACACCGCGGTGCTCGGTCGTCGAGAACGCGACGTCCGTCGGGGGTACACGCTGCCACCGAAGATCGGGCTCGACACGATCGTCGACGGCATCATCCACCCGGCCTGGACGTGGGCGTTTCTGAACAACCCGCCAATCAAGTTTGCGAATGTTGAGGGTCGCGATGTCGGCGACGGCAGCGACGCGGTTTCGCTCTCGACGTACATCAACTCGCAATTCGATCAGGGCCTCGCGTGGGCCGACATCGAGTGGATGCGGTCGATCTGTGATCTGCCGATCGTTCTCAAGGGAATCCAAACTGTCGAGGACGCGAAGATCGCGGTTGACGTCGGCGTCGAGGCGGTGGCGTTATCGAACCATGGTGGTCGGCAACTCGATTCGGCGCCCGCGATCTTTCAACTGATCGAACCGGTTGCCGACGCCGTCGGCGGTTCGATCGAGATCATTTGTGATGGCGGTGTGCGGCGTGGAAGCGACATCGTCAAAGCGGTCGCGATGGGTGCCAACGCCTGCATGGCCGGTCGGGCGTACCTCTACGCACTCGGGGCGGGCGGCGAGGCCGGCGTCGACCATGTTCTCGACCTGCTCGACACAGGGGTGCGTCGCACGATGGCATTGTGCGGTGCAACGTCGATCAGCGATCTCTCTCGCGAGCTGATCACCGCGGCGCCCCGCTTGTCGTAGCGGCCGGCTCAGTAGCCGGCGTCGACGTCGACCAGGCCGATCAATTCGTCACCGGCTAAGAAGCGTCGAACGTTCTCTTCGATGCGGCTGGCGAGAAGCGGCAGGCCCATCTCAGCGGTATTCCCAACGTGCGGGGTGATAATGCAATTCGGCTGCTGCCAGAGCTGATGATCGTCGGGCAACGGCTCTGGTTCGGTCACGTCAAGACCAGCGCCCGCGATCGCTCCCGACGCCAGCGCCTCGACAAGCGCCACGTGGTCGACGTGCGCACCGCGCCCCACATTGACAAGCCACGCGTGCTCCGGCAGCGCCGCGAACACCGACGCATTGACCGCCTGCTCGGTCTCTGGGGTCAGCGCCCAGGCGACCACGAGCACATCGGTCGTCGGCAGAACTTCGTGGAGATCAGTCTGGGTGAGCACACGGTCGACGCCCGCGAGCGGCTCTGCGGTCCGTCGCACGACGTTGATCGTGCACCGGAACGGCTGCAACAACTCGACCAGCGACTCGGCGATACCACCGCCCCCAAGGATCGTCACCGTTGCACCGATGAGGTTTCGGCCGGTGCGATCGCCCCAGGTTCGGTTGGGAATGAAGCGGTGTAAGTCGCGTAATCCTGCGAGTGCGAGTGTCACGACATGTTCGGCGACGGGCGCGGCGTACACGCCCTTGCCGCAGGTCCATGTGACGCGATCGTCGAGCCACGGAAGAAACTGACCTATGCCGGCGAACGGCAGTTGCACCCACTGCAAGTTCGTGCCCGCGGCATAAACATCGGCGAACGTTTCGGTCGTGAACGGATCGGCCCACACGAGCCCGGTCGCTTGTTCGATCGGCACGATCTCGGCGCCGCCTCGAACCGCGGCACGGCTGAGGGCGTCGTGCATCGCGGGCAGGGAGTCAGGGGCAATACAGATTGGCATCGAGGTTTACCCGGTCCTTTTGACGGTGGACGATGGTGCGGTTTGCACGCCGAGACGATCGGCGATTTCCGCGAGGATGACCCGGTCGCTCCCGGGCCGTTCCGGAATGCCGGCCGGCACAAAGTCGTGCTCGAACCAACCGCGTACTCGCAGGAACTGTTGGGCGCTGTGGGGGAGCGACTCGATCGGATCGCGAGCTGCGAACATCGCGAGATACTGCAGCAGATCCTGCAGGTCGTGCACCTCAGGGTCGGCCTCGGCCCACAAGCGGTCACGTTTCGCGAATAGTTCGGGCGCCATCGCTGCGGTGGTTAGTAGGTAGTTGCAGCCGTACGTCGCCATATCGATGGCCCGCTCGTTCGAGCTGTAGATCAGGAAATCACGCCGCAGCGTTGGTTGGCGATAGAGGCGTTTCCATTCGTCGTGGCGTGACAACGTCGCGTGCACCGCGCCGACGCACGAGCGAATACGAAGCAGCCCCGCGTAGGCGTCGAAGCTCCGCTCGACTCCGGTTGGGGCTCGGGCTGGGTCGACTTCAGCGACCATGAACTTGTCGGCTATCGAACCAATCTCACCGAGCACCGTCAGCCATTCGCTATCGGAAAGGCCGTTCATCCCGTACGACGGGAACACGATCGGGGTCGCGCCGACGTGTTGAATCGTCTGCACCTGGCTGAGGTAGTCCTCGATGACGAAACGGTCGCCGGGTTTGTCGATGACGTGAACACCGGCAAAGAAGTCGCTGCCCACAATCTGCTGGGCATGATGAACGGCCCCGACCTGCAGCTCGGTTGACAGCAGGGCATTGGCACCCGGAATCGAACTAACGGCCGGGGTGAGACCGACCTTCGCGATACGCGTGAGGTGTTGGGCGAACGTTTCCCAATCGGCGTCGCCATCGGCGTCAAACGGCATCACCACGGCTGCTGCGCCGCGGATCCGATGCCGCGAGATCGGCCGCGGCGTGTGGCGAGTCACGCCGCCCACACTAGAGGGCGACGCCCCGGGACCGAAAGGTCAGCCCGAATCGCCGCAGTCGTCGGCGCCTACGGGGCAACAAAACGTTCGTCGGCGCAACCGAACGTCATCGCTTCGAGAAACCCCTCGGCTCGTTCAAGTTGCGGGTACCTCGCCATGAGCGCGTGGAACTCGGGCGTGTGGTGTGGTTCGACGAGATGGGTCAGCTCGTGCAGCAGCACGTAGTCGAGGACATATGGCGGCACCGAAGTAAGCCGCGAACTGAGGCGGATCGTGCGGGCCTGAATCGAACAAGAACCCCACCGCTGGTTCTGGTTATTCACCCAGCGAATGCTCTCGGGCCGAGGGAGGTCGTACTCGACGCCAAGTTCAAACGCCCGTTCGTCGAGGTCAATCGTTGCCTGGCGAGCTCGACGCTGCTGCTCGATGCGCTCGACAAGTTCAGTGACCGCCTCGGCCTCCTCGGCATCGGACATCCACGATGGAATGCGCACTTCGATGACGCCATCGACGACCTTGGCCGCGCTCGTCTTGCTGCGTTTGGCACTTCGGATCACGGTGACCGGCAGGGGGCTGTTGTCGGCAACATCCACGGGCGGGCCTTCGAGGCCGGGATGAAACAGCGAGTCGGTCGATGCATCGAGGTCATGATCGCCATTGACGTTTGCGTTCACGGGCGCGGCCGACATCGGACCCGGTTGCTGGCTGTCACCCATGACGAACACCCATGACCAAACGGTACCGGGGGACTTCAACCGCTGCGGTGGATGGTAAAACCCGGGCATGGCTGACACCCCAAATTCGGACCTTCTCACCGACGTGGCCGACAGCGTCCTGACGATCACGTTCAATCGGCCGGCACGGAAGAACGCGCTGACGCCGGCGATGTTTGCCGAGATCCCGCAGCTGCTGCGTGAGGCGGAGGCCAATACCGACATCCGAGTTGTGGTCTTTACCGGCGCCGGTGATGCGTTCTGCGCTGGCGCCGACCTTGGCCCAGCCGACCCTGATCGCGAGCGGATGCATGCGATCGCGAACATGCGCGTTACCCACGAGGGGGCGCAGGTGCTGCATGACTTCACGAAGCCGACGGTGGCGAAGATCAATGGCGTCGTCGTTGGCGCCGGGCTGAATCTTGCACTCGGTTGCGACCTCACGTATGCCGCCGACACGGCTCGCTTCTCGGAGATCTTTGCGAAGCGGGGGTTGTCGCTCGACTGGGGTGGTTCGTACTTGTTGCCTCGCTTGGTCGGGCTCCATAAGGCGAAGGAGCTTGCGCTGTTGGGCGAGATCATTGGCGCTGATGAGGCTGCGGCGATAGGGCTGGTCAACCGCGTTGTGCCAGCGGCCGAACTCGACGCCGTCGTCGCTGACGTGGCAGCTCGACTTGCTGCCGGCCCGCCGCTTGCGCTGTCGATGACCAAACGACTGTTGAATAACAGCAGCGCCTTGTCGATGAGCCAGGCGTTGGAAGCCGAGTCGCTGGCCCAATCGGTGAACTTCTCGACCGATGACACCGTCGAAGCGATCCGCGCCTTTCAAGAGAAACGAACGCCGGAGTTCCGCGGCCAGTAGTCCCATCGCCACACGGTTACCGGTCCAAGGGCGGTTACAGGACCATGGCGGCCACGAGCAGCGCGGTTCCCAAAGCTGCCACGACCAACATCGTCGCATCGGCCCAGAGCAGGGCGACCTTCGCGAGCTGATCGGGCGGGTTCGGGCCGGGGGGCGGCCCGACACGCTCGATGGCCCACACTCGATTGGTCGTGCGCGGCCGAGCCCGAAACGAGGAAGACGCGCCGCCTCCGGACGCGCCCGATGCGCCAGAGGCACTCGACCCACCAGACGCCGGTTCTGCGCCCGGGTCGGCCGCGAAGAAGCTCAGCGCAGGCCAGGTGCCTCCGCTCGGTCGGTACGTGGGTAGTCGGTAGTGATCTGAACGATTACTGCTTGCCATTCCCATGAGGATGAGGTTAGATGCTCAAGAAGGTTGTTTCAATACTTTTCATGTATTTACATCCAATAATCATCACCTGAGGGGACCCCAACGATGGCAGCAAACATGCTCGGCGCAGATCTCGACGGCCTCACCGCCTTGAGCCAACGGCTCGACGCGATGAGTGTCGCGGTAGACGAGCGACAAAACGAAGCCGCCGCGATCGCGACCGACGTCGTCGCCGAACTCGACGCCGCCATCGTCCGCGCCACGACGCGAATCAACGATGGCGTCGCAGCACTCGAAGGCGAGATCGCGTCATCGCAGAGTCAAACCGACAGTACAAACTGGACCGGCGGCAATCGGCTCACGTTCGAAGGCAATCAGGTCGACTTCAGCGCCTCGCTAACCACGACGCTGAACGAAGTAAAGAACGCCTACACGAGTTTCGATGTCGGCCTGAAGTTACTGTCCGGCCAGATCGAGGACTTGCGCGGTGCCTTCACCGCCAATCTGTTGAGTGCCGCAGAGACAACGGACGCGATGTCGCGTTCGGTGATGGACCAGCGTGATGTGCTCGACAGGGCCATGAACTCGATCGTCTGAGATCGTGCCAACCGCCGCTGACTACGACACGGCGGCTCATGCATTTACATCAGTGCATGGGCGTCTTCCGCTTCTGCTTACCGCGGCCGACGCCCACTCACCGGCAGTCGTCGGCGGCGCATTGCGCCAATCGCTCACACAAGCCCTCTCCGATGCGAGTGCGCGAGCCGACTGGTGCAGTCGACAACTTGAGAATGTCGTCGAGTTCTGTCGGTTACGTGCGGCGCAGATTCGCGAGCTCGAGGAAATGCAACGGGCATTCGATGTCGCACAGGCGAACTTCCTTGTTGCCCAAGATCGGTGGCTCGACGCCTCAAACCAATACCTGGCCGCACCCGCAGATGTTCCTCCGCCGGGGCCCAGTCCCCGGCCGCCAAGCCGGCCTGATCCACCACCCTCCTGGGCCGAACTTCGGCCATAGCCCCTGCTCACGGCGACCCGGCGATGGGTCTTCGCCCCCACCGCAACAGTGCCAACTGACCGGAGATGTCATGACTACCACCTCGCCGACTACCATTCGCCCTCTCGGACTACCAACGCCCGTCACGATTCGCGTGGCAGAGGGCGAGATCGATGTCGTGGTTACCGCCCGGGTGACGACGACGGTCGGCGACGTGCTCGATCGAATTGGACAGCAGAGGGGCGACGCGACCATGAACGGCCGCCCTGTCGAACGCTCGCAGCGGTGGCGGGCGCTCCGGGTTGGTCCGGGCACCGTCATCGAACTCGCCGCCGGCGGCGCGCCGTCCACCGGCTCGTCAGCAACGCCGCGGCGGCGGGCCGACGATGTGGTCGAGCTCCGCCAGATTGCCGGCCTGGCCGCCGGTGGCGTCGTCACGCTGGCGCCTGGGACGTATCGAGCGGGCGAGGTCCTCGCTTCGGCGCCGTCGCTGCACCATGGCAAAGCGTCGGACGGTTTGGGCCAGCTCGTCATACCGGATGGCGACGCAGGCTGGCTTCTCGAAGCCGATGGCCGCCGTGCCGAACTGGCCGCAGGTCGCCCCTTTCGTTTGCACACGGCGGCCTTCGAGGTCGCAGCGATCGATTCCGGAAGCGCGTCTGGTGGCGACTCACCGTCGACGGTCGACGGCATCGCAACGCCGGTACGAATAGCGCGGCCACCGCGACAGCGAGCGGTGCCAGTCGACGATGTCGTTGCGCTTCCGGAGTCGGTCGTCGTCGTACCGGCGGCCGCCGAGTTCTCGTGGGCCATGGTGCTCGCGCCACTGCCGATCGGCCTTGTGATGGCCATCATGTTTCGCCCGATATTCGCTCTGTTCGCCCTGATGGGACCAATTGCAGTGCTCGGTCGATACGTCGAAAGCCGTCGGCGTCGGCGCCGGATGCTGGAGCGAGCGAGGAACGAGCAGGACCAGATCATCGCCGAAGTCACTCCCGTCGTCGATGGATTGTCAAAAGCGCGAGCGACGCGAGCGCGGTTCGCTCACCCATCGGTCGATGCGCTCGCGCGATCGGCGCGGCTGCGCAGCGCGCGGCTCTGGGAACGCCGGATCGGCGACGACGACTTCCTGACGATCGCAGTCGGCCAGGTCGACCAAACCTGGCAACCACTATTCGACCGCTCGGCGCCAGAGGCCATTGCCGATGCCGTCGCCCGGCGAGCGATCGAGTCACTCGTGCCCGCTGTCATTGACCTCCCGGCCGACCGAGCCGTTGGTATCGTCGGCCCGCGTTTCGAGGCCCTGGCGGTCGCCCGAGCGACAGTGCTTTCGATGGCGACGATACATGGGCCCGCCGACGTCGCCATCCGGTTGTCGTGCGAACCGTCGTTCCGTCGGGATTGGGATTGGCTGAAGTGGTTGCCTCACCTCGCACCAAGCCCTGACCAGCGATCGCTCGTGCACGATGCGATGTCGCTGCGGGCGGTCGAGCCACAGGGCAGCCGATACGAATTCTTGATCGTCGACGACAGCCGCATCAGCGATGGCGACGACCCGATCTGGCGGGAGCACGCCGCAAACCCGCGTCACGTGCAGCTGGTGATCGCAGATCGCGTAGCGTCGCTGCCCGCGTATTGTGGCGCCGTCGTCGACCTTGCTTCCGCGACGCCGTCACTGCTCTGGCCCGGCTCGGGCACCGCAATCGACAAGCTGCTACCGCGAGGCGTGACCGATGCGTTCGCTCGGCGATGGGCGCGCACGTTGGCGCCCCTGATCGACCCGGACCGCTCAGCAGATCTCGCTTTGCCTTCCGAGGTTCGGCTTCGGGACCTGCTCCCGGATGAACTGACGCCGG